>Ga0209713_10000272_pt1 | contig 28685 bp, 42 predicted proteins | sample ArcOceMetagenome_3_FD_187444 | JGI IMG/M metagenome (GOLD analysis project Ga0209713, IMG submission 187444) | Marine eukaryotic phytoplankton communities from Arctic Ocean - Arctic Ocean- Svalbard ARC20M Metagenome (SPAdes) (version 2) | ecosystem: Environmental > Aquatic > Marine > Oceanic...
TCCAAGACAATTACTCTGCAACGTTGGAATGTTGGAAGTTCATCTAGTTCTTATATTTCCACTTAAAATACAATAATATAAAGAAGATTAATTGTGATTAGTTCTTCAGAATTAATCATACTAATATGAATATTATCCTATGTTTAAGGGATTTAGTAAATCCCTACCAGTGAGTTCGATTAGATCTTTTAGATCTAAGGCGAACAATAAAAGAGTATTATATGCTCTTACATTAACAACCTTTGCTCTGTTACCAATTTTAGCTTCTCCTCGAAATGTGGCCTTGGCGGCGCAAATGACAAAGGCTACAACTCGACGAGCAGCAAGAGCAGCCAAGGAATTAGCCAGTAGTCTTAAGCCTCGCGCAATATGTGTGCAGATATTATGCACCATATGAGGTGCATTATGGGGTAACCTCCATAATCTGAGTTCGAATCTCAGGCGATGGCACCTGTCTTCAATTAGATAGGACGTTGTATATAACACAAAGTTAATTTATTAATTAGTTCCATTACATGGAAGGAGTAATATATGGATGTAAGTTTACACAATATTTCAGCAGGAAAAGATTCAAATAAAATATCAATTCGGAAATTCGCAACAAAACGTGTTCGCATAATTGCGTTTGCGTTGATACCAACATTGTTCATTGGTGGTACAGCAAGTGCGTTGGAGCCAACGAACAGTGTATTAACGTTCGAACAATGTATGGCGCTGGTTGAGAGTAGGACCGCAACTAAAGGTTCTGTTGCCTTGGAAATTTTCCGGAAGCTGTCGGGATATGGCGTGAATGGATATGTCTGTAAAGTAGCTTATGATGAATCGAAAAAGCAAACACAGAAGGCTAAGACGCCGTTAGAAGTGGCATTCTGGTCGGCGCTGATGCTTGCGTGTGGTGCTGCAATCGGATTACACGCTGATGGGGTTCTCAAGAAATAATACAAATTTCTCTTTAAGGTTTATAAAAACCTTAAAGAGAAATTTAAGCATAAAAAATTACTGAGTACTTATTGAACTTCAACTGGGGACGGAGGGACTTGAACCCTCACGCACTATCACTAGGCAACGGATTTTAAGTCCGTCGTGTCTACCAATTCCACCACGTCCCCAAATAGAGATATAAATATATTATATTTCATGTTAGTAAAGAAAAGCAATGGTATTGATGTATATTTAAAGGCGGCACCCAGATTCGAACTGGGGATAGAGGATTTGCAATCCACTGCCTTACCACTTGGCCATACCGCCAAAAATATAGTTGTTTTTAATTACTATTTATAGTATAATTAAAATTAGTTTATTGTGCAAATATAGAATATGAGCCAATAAAAATTTTTATAGATTAATCAATTTTTATATTTTTTTAATGTGAATAGAAAAAATTTTCCAAAGTTTAAATATCATTTTTATTTATCGTATTATTAAATAAAGATGCTAATAAAAAAAAATGTTTGAGAAGTTTACAGAAGGAGCTATTAAGGTCATAATGTTAGGCCAAGAAGAAGCTCGACGGATGGGTCATAATTTTGTTGGTACAGAACAACTCTTATTAGGCTCAATTGGTCAAAGACATGGAATCGCTGGACGTGCATTAGCACAGTTAAATATAACACTAAAGAAAACTCGAAAAGAAGTTGAAAAGTATATCGGTCGTGGAAAAGGATATGTTGCTTCTGAAATACCATTCACACCACGTGCAAAACGTGTATTAGAAATGTCAATTCATGAAGGACAAGATCTTGGAGTAAATTATGTTGGTACGGAACATATTTTATTATCTATATTAACGGAAGGTGAAGGAATTGCAATTCGAACTTTAGATGTCTTACGCGTTAATATTCCAAAACTGCGCCATTTAATTTTAACGTACATTGAAGAACAGCAAGAAGATATTTTAAAACCACATTTAACAGATCAAGAAAAATGGGCAATTGCTCGTGACAAAAATGGATTAAAAACACCATCGTTAGATGCTTATTCAGAAAATATTACAAAAGAAGTTATTGAAAATAAATTAGATCCAGTTATTGGGCGAGATGAAGAAATTAGTGCCTTAGTAAAAGTTTTAGGTCGTCGTCGAAAAAATAACCCAGTTTTAGTTGGAGAAGCAGGAGTTGGAAAAACTGCATGTGCTGAAGGACTTGCAATATTAATGCAAAGTGTTGATTGCCCTGACTTTTTAAGAGAACATGTAGTTCGTTCTTTAGATCTTGGTTCAGTATTAGCTGGAACAAAATATCGAGGGGAATTTGAAGAACGTATGAAACATATTATTGAAGAAGTTAATAATCATGGTAAAACAATTTTAGTAATTGATGAAATTCATACGATAGTTGGAGCAGGGGCTGCTGAAGGCGCAGTTGATGCAGCAAATCTTTTAAAACCATCGTTAGCGCGAGGAACACTACGCGTGATTGGGGCTACTACATTAGATGAATATCGACGTTATATTGAAAAAGATCCCGCACTAGAGCGAAGATTTCATTCCGTTCTTGTAGAAGAACCAAGTATTGAAACAACTATTGATATTCTAAGAGGATTAAAACCAGAATTTCAACGTCATCATGCATTAGCATATGAAGATTCTTGTCTTGAGTTGGCTGCGAAACTTTCAAGTCGATTTATTGCTGATCGTAATTTACCTGATAAAGCTATAGATGTTATTGATGAAGCAGGTGCTCGTGTGCGCTTACGAAATCAGACTTTACCTGAAGGCTTACAAAAATTACTTTTAGAATTGCACGAAACATTAGGTGATAAACATGATGCTATTGCACAAAATCAATTCAGTTTAGCTAAAGAATTATTGAATCATGAAATCGAAGTTCGAACACATTTACGAATTATGCGATTTGCAATGACAACTAAAGGGGAATTTTCAAAATATTCAACACCTGGTGGGCCTAGAATTGATGGTGTTGTTGACTCAGATGTTACAAAAGTTGTTTCCGCATGGACTGGAATTCCTACAACAAAAATTAATCAATCAGAAAATGAACGTCTAAAATTAATGGAAGACATTTTACATGAACGATTAATTGGTCAACATCATGCAATTACAGCTGTTTCGAAAGCTGTACGACGAGCACGAGTTGGTATTCAAGATCCAAAACGTCCAATTGCAAGTTTTATTTTCGCAGGTCCTACTGGGGTTGGAAAAACGGAATTAACAAAAACTTTAGCCGAGTACATGTTCGATGATGAAAAAAACTTAATTCGATTCGACATGTCGGAATTTATGGAACGACATACTGTTGCTAAATTAATCGGTTCTCCTCCCGGGTATGTAGGTTTCCAAGATGGCGGTCAATTAACTGAAGCTGTAAGAAAAAAACCATATTCAATTGTTTTATTTGATGAGGTTGAAAAAGCACACCCCGATGTTTTTAATATTTTTTTACAAATATTAGATGATGGGCATTTGACAGATTCAACTGGTCGCACTGTTAGTTTTAAAAATACTATTATTGTAATGACAACGAATTTAGGTTCACGAGTAATTGAAAGAGAATCACCTGTACTAGCTAAAGAAAAAATTGGATTTGGTCGTAATTTAGATCCTGCAGCTATAGAAGAGAAAAGAATTGAATTACAAATAAATTCTAATGGAACTTTTTCTTTAAAACCGCCAATTAAAAAAGAAGTAACAGCAGAAGATGAAGAAAAATATCTTCACATCTCAGGATTAGTACAAGAAGAATTGAAAAAATTCTTCCGCCCAGAATTTTTAAATCGAATTGATGATATTATTGTTTTTAATCATTTATCAAAACATGATATTTGGGAAATTTGTGGTTTAATGTTAAATTCACTAAAAAAACGATTAGGTGAGCAGGGAGCAGTTTTAAATATTGATAATGCTGTTCGATTCTTTCTTGCTGAAGAAGGTTATGATCCAATATATGGAGCTCGACCATTACGTCGATCAATTACAAAATTTTTAGAGGATAAATTAGCTGAAGAATGTTTAAGCTATACTTTACATGAAGGCACACATATAAATGTTACTCAAAAAATAAAGCCAGATATTTATGGAAGTAGACCAGTCTATTCACCGATATTTGATGATATTTACAAAAGAGAAATTGAAATTACATTTGATTATAGTAATGTTGATTTTAGTCAAGTTGCGGAAGTAGATGAGAAAGATAAAACGAATGATCGTATTGAAAAACAACCTTCATTACGACAAAAAATTGTTGAAGCTAATAAACGCCTAGAGGGACGAAAAATCGAACAAGGTTAATAATAGACAAAATAATAAACAACTGTATTTATACCTATATACAGTTGTTTATTGTTAGTAAAATAGTATACAATATAATAAAAAGGGAAATAGGTTAACAGTTGATTTAGCGAAAATTAATCTAGGAAAAGAAGAAAATAAGAATGATTCAAAATCATCCTGTAAATTTATTGTGACAATTATTTCACTGGGTACAACACTATCCCTTACATTAGAACTGGCAATTCAAGCTTAATAACATGAAATAAAACAAGTAATAAAGCTTTTAGAAGAAATTAAGGCGAAAAAAAGCATAATATCAAAAAATCGTAAAGAGATATTCTTATATTAACTAATTACATATTTTTTATATAAGGTTTTAAATTTTTCTTAAATTTACGAAGTAGTTTCGTTCTACTGTAATGAAAGAAGCTATATGTATAAGGAATATCTAAAAATATCAATGCGTAGTTTAATTTTTACATTGATATTTTTTTAATTTAGATTATTAATTAATTTTTTTTGATATCATCAACAATAATACACTCTGTTGTTAAAATCATACTTGCAATTGAAGTTGCATTTTGTAATCCCGAACGAGTCACTTTTGCAGGATCAACGACACCTTCTTTATACATATTTCCAAATACATTTTTGGCAGCATCATAACCTATTTCAAATTCTTGTTCTTGAACTTTTCCAATAATCACAGGTCCATTAATTCCTGCATTTTCAGCAATCCTTTTTAATGGTGCAACTATAGCACGTGAAATAATAAGAGCACCAATGAGTTCATCTTCTTTTAAGTTATTTTTTGCCCAGGTTACTAAATTTTCTGATAAATGAGCTAAAGTTGCACCTCCACCAGGAACAATTCCTTCTTCAACAGCCGCTCGTGTTGCATTTATAGCATCTTCTAAGCGTAGTTTTTTATCTTTCATTTCAGTTTCGGTTACTGCACCTACGCGTAAAACCGCAATACCACCGGAAAGCTTAGCAATACGATCTTGTAATTTTTCTTTTTCATAAGCTGTTTCAACAAGATTAACTTGTTTTCGCAATTGCTCACAACGTGCTTTGATATTTTCGATTTCTAAACCATCACCAACAATAGTTGTTGTATCTTTAGTAACAATAATACGACGTGCTTCACCTAATAAGTTTAATTGAATATTATCTAAACTTAACCCTGCATCTTGAGTGATAACTGTTCCACCCGTTAAAACTGCAATATCTTGTAACATTAATTTGCGTAATTCTCCGAACCCTGGGGCACGAACCGCAACTACATTCACAATACCTCTCAATTTATTTAAAATTAAAGTTGCTAAAGCTTCTTTTTCAACATCTTCAGCAATAATTAATAATGGTCGTTTAGTTTTTGTAATTTGTTCTAAAATTGGTAACAAATCTTGCTGAACTAATGTAATACGTTTATCTGTTAATAAAATGTATGGATTTTCATAGGATACTTCCATTTTTTCTGTATCAGTTATGAAATATGGTGATATGAATCCTTTTTCTAATTTCATACCTTCCGTAATTTCTAACTCAGTAACAATTCCTTTTCCTTCTTCTAATGAAATCACACCTTCTTTACCAACTTTTGCTAATGCATCGGCTATCAAAGCTCCAATTACATCATCATTACCGGCAGAGATGGATGCTACTTGTTTTATTGCTTGAATATCTTCAACAGGTTGTGCAAATTCATTTATTTGCATAACTAAATATTGTGTAGCTTTTTCCATTCCCAATTTTATAGAAATCGGATTTGCACCAGCTGCAACATTTTTTAACCCTTCTTTAACCATAGCATACGCAAGGACAGTTGCGGTTGTTGTCCCATCCCCAGCGACATCATTTGTTTTTGCAGCCGCTTGACGAATTAAAGAAACGCCAGTATTTTCGATATGATCTTCGAGGTTAATTTCTTTAGCAATAGTCACTCCATCATTTACAATTTGTGGAGATCCGTAAGTTTTTTCTAATACAACATTACGCCCTTTTGGACCTAGCGTCACTGAAACAGCTTCTACCATTATTTCCATACCCCGTTCTAATGCTCGTCTTGCATTATCTTGGTATAATATTTTTTTTGCCATAAAATACGATTTTAATAAATTTACAAAAATTGTAGATATCTTTAACTTTAAAATAATATTCTGTTATTCGGCAAGCTAAAATTTTAATTTTATTAAAATTTTTTCATTTAAAAGCTTTACGAAAAAGAAGAATAACTAGTATTATTAAAGAGTAATATAGTTTGGGCTTGTAGCTCAGTGGACTAGAGCACGTGGCTACGAACTACGGTGTCAGGGGTTCGAATCCCTTCTTGCCCAATATAATCGTATAAAATACAATTAACTCAATCACTATATTACTATGCTGGGGTGTCGCCAAGTGGTAAGGCTGTGGACTTTGACTCCGCCATTCGTAGGTTCGAATCCTGCCACCCCAGTTTTTAGTAGAAATTTCTATTGTATAAAAAAATTACTAAGATTATGAAAGCTCGTATTCAATTTATTAAAGGTATAGATGAGAATATTTTACCTGATATACGATTAACACGTTCAAGAGACGGGAGTACTGGAACCGCAACTTTTCGATTTAAAAATGCTAATATCTTAGATAAGAGTTTAGCATTGAATGGTGAAATTACAGGTATGTACATGATTGATATTGAAGGAATTTTAGAAACTCGCGATGTAACTGCCTGTTTTATTAAAGGAAAACCTAAAGCTGTTCAAGCAATCTATATTATGAAAAGTTCTGATGAGTGGAATCGATTTATGCGATTCATGAAAAGATATAGTCAAGGTAACGATTTAGTATTTACAAAAGCCTAAAATAGATTTGTAATAACGGTATTTTATAAACTTTAAAAAAATCTATCCGCCTCCAACAATCGTCACTATTTCTACCCGATCTTGATCGTTAACATAAATTGTAGTCCAATTTTCTCTTGAGCAGATAAAATTATTATATTCAATAACTAAAAGAGAAGAACTATAATTAAAATACGTAATTACATCTAATAAATTAATTGTTTCCGGTGTAAAAAATTTTTCACCATTTAAAAAAAAACTTTTTGCATTTTTCATATTAAAATTTTAAAAAATAGAATATTTTTCTAAGAACCTAGACGTGAGCTACTATAACTTGGTATAGTACGGTAAGTAAATAGTTTGGCGGGTGTGGCCAAGTGGTTAAGGCAGTGGGTTGTGATTCCACCATTCGCCGGTTCAAGTCCGGTCACTCGCCCTACTTTAAATATTGTTAGAATAAAAAACATAAGAAAAATCAAATATTATATATATATATACTAATTTTATGTCACGCTATCGAGGACCAAAATTACGAATTACCAGACGATTAGGTAAGTTACCGGGTTTAACACAAAAAACATCAAAAAAAACAGCACGACCAGGTCAACATGGAAAGACACTTGGTGACGGTAAGAAAAAAACGACAGAATATGGATTACGATTAGAAGAAAAACAAAAATTAAAATTTAATTATGGTATAACAGAAAGTCAACTATACCACTATATTAAAGAAGCACGTCGTCGACAAGGAGTAACGGGTTTAATTTTATTACAATTGTTAGAGATGCGATTAGATACTATTTGTTTCTCTTTAGGGTTTGCTCCAACAATTGCCGCAGCACGCCAAATTGTAAATCACGGACATGTTACTGTTAATAATAAAGTAGTTGATATTCCAAGTTTTCAATGTCAAATTAATGACGTAATTGGTGTGAAACCCAAATCAACATCAAAAAATATAATTGAAAATAATATTAAAACAATTAATTTTATTGATCCTCCAACACATTTAACATTAGATAAATCTAAATTAGAAGGAACAGTTAAAAATTATTGTGATAGAAACGAGCTATTATTAGATCTTAATGAATTGTTAGTTATTGAATATTATTCACGACGATAAATTGAAAATTTTATTAAAAGAGTTCCTATTGCTATATTTCTTAAGTTAAAAATTTTTACTTTATAAATTACTTTATGTTACGATTACGATTAAAACGAAACGGAAGAAAACGACAACCTACATATCGTCTGGTTGTAATGGAAAATACAACTCGACGAGATGGTCGACCTATTGATGAAGTTGGTTACTATAATCCGATTACCAAAGAATCTTATTTTAATGAAGAAAAAATTGCAAAATGGTTAAATCATGGTATTAAGCCGACTACAACTGTTTTTCAATTATTATTAAAAGCTAATCTTGTTCAAAAAAAAATACCTTGTTAAAAAAAGAATTATTACTAATATAGTAAAAACTTTTTATGGCAAGAAAATCGAAGAATTACATTCTATAAAATAAATAATAAATAGAACTTAAACTTATTCTTAATTATTGATTTCATAGAATGTAATTCTTCGATTTTCTTTTTTTAATACTCAAAAAGATTAATTTAATTTTTTATTTTTAATTTAATAAAAAGGTATCGCAACAGAATATTTTATTTACTTATATGATTGATAGGAGAACTAGGTGTTGCATAATATTTTTTTTCCATTCTTCCAGCTAAATAACCTAATCTCCCAGCTTGAACACCTAAATGCATTGCTTTAGCCATTTGTTCAGGATTTTTTGATTGTGCAACTGCAGTATTTAATAAAACTGCATCTGCTCCTAATTCCATTGCTAAAGTGGCTTCACTTGGTGAGCCAATACCTGCATCTACAACTACAGGAACGTTTGCATTTTCAATAATAATTTGAAGATTAGATAAATTATTTAATCCTTGACCTGATCCAATTGGAGAACCAAGTGGCATTACCGTTGCACATCCTAAATCTTCAAGATGTAATGCTAACATTGGGTCAGCATTAATATAAGGTAAAACTGTAAATCCTTTTTTTACTAAAAATTCAGCCGCTTTTAAAGTTCCGATTGGATCAGGTAATAAATATTTTGGATCAGAAATAACCTCTAATTTAACAAAAAAATTATCTTCTTGGCCTAATTGACAGGCTAATTCATGTCCTAAAAAAGCCATGCGTATAGCATCTTCAGCTGTTTGTGAACCTGCTGTATTAGGTAATAACCATAGTTTATTCCAATCTAATGACTTAAGAAAACTAATATTATCTTGGTTTATATTTGTAGGTAAACGTCGAATAGCTACTGTTATAATTTCGCACTCACTTGCTGTAATACTTTTGATTGCGTCTTTACTTGTTCTATATTTACCAGTTCCTAGCATTAAACGTGAAGAAAATGATTTATTTCCAATTTTTAACGGATCAATTATATTTTTCATATTTTTTAAATTTAATTTATTTTAAACTCCCCAGGTAGGACTTGAACCTACGACCAATCGGTTAACAGCCGATTGCTCTACCACTGAGCTACTGAGGAAATGATTACTAAGTAGATAATACCATATCTTTATAGCTAATTCAAGTTAATAATGTAAAAAGTTTTTAAAAACTTTTTACATTATTTGTTTTATTTAAAATTAAAAATCTTAAAACATTTATATCAAATTTTAAACTACTTAAAAATTCTTCAGCATGTTTGGGAATACTTGAAAAATTGATTTGAATAAAATTTCCACGTTTTTGATTTGAAATTTCATAGGCTAAATCACGTTTTCCTCGTGAAATTACAGAAATCTCAGAAGCATTTAATTTTCGCAATGCTTTTGCATAATTAAAAGCCCAATTTTTTAATTCATTGTCATTAAATTCTTCTGTTAAAAGAATCATCATTTCATATTTTATCGGTGCTGACATAAAGATTTATTATTTAGATAATTTTAAAGTATACTACCTAAGAGTGAAGAGAAATGTCAATTTTTAGTTTATTATCCTCAATTATCATATGCCTGTATTTAATGAGAAATTTCGATCAAGGACATATAATTTTTTAATTAATGATAATATTTAACTAAATTAACTAAAGAAATTTTTTATATGAATCGAAAAATTCGTGCACAAGAAAAAGATGTAAACATCGTTGGAATTTAACATTAAAATTTATCTTATATACGTTGTATGATTTACATACTCCGTTATATATTAATAATTCATTACTATTTATACATAGTAGTTAGCCTATTTGGTAAATATAACGTACTATAGTAAATTGACGGTAATTTGATTAGACGATAGTTAACGTTTTTGAGGAAAAAATTTCACATTCTAAAATATATTATATATACTTTTTATTTTATACTACTATCTGCGTTAGTGACTTTTATTTTTTGTCTAAATTATTTAACTAGTATTACTACAATTTATTAGAGTAATACTAGTTGACTCTTACCAAAAATTACTATAAATATATCGTATTATATTATTTAATACTTTCTATTCTCCCCTCAACTAATTTAACTAATTCTAGACAAGATTGATTAATAGATTCTGGGGATTCTTCAGTATTCGCAACTTTAGCTTGAATAGTTTCTATTAGTGATTTAATTTTTTCTTTTTCTTCATCTGTGAAAAGTTCCTGAATCTGTAGTTCTTTTAATTCTGTTTCTACCTTCTGGCAAGTTTGTGTAGCCGTCAAAATTATATCTCTTCGGACTTTTTGTTCATTATCACTTGCAGCATATTTTTCTGCTTCTTCCAACATATTATCAATGTCAGTTTCTGATAAATTAGAACTACCTTGAATTGTTACTGTTTGTTCTTTTCCTGATTCATTTTCTTTCGCAGTTACTGATAATAAACCATCAACATTAATATCAAATGTTACTTCAATTTGTGGGCGACCTTTTGGAGCTTCAGGAATTCCTTCTAATTTAAAATTTCCTAAACTCTTATTCCCACTAACAATTTCTCTTTCTCCTTGTAATACATGAATTTCAACATTTGTTTGGTTATCTGCTGCGGTTGAAAATAATTCTGATTTTTTAACAGGAATTGTTGTATTTCGAGAAATAAGTTTTGTCATAATACCACCTACTGTTTCGACACCAAGTGATAATGGAGTAACATCTAATAATAAAATATCTGTGATTTCACCCGCTAAAATACCTGCTTGAATAGCTGCACCAATTGCAACAACTTCATCTGGATTTACTGATTTATTTGGTTTTTTTCCAGTTAAAGATTGAACTAATTCTTGTATAGCCGGAATACGAGTTGAGCCACCTACTAAAACAACTTCATTAATTCCAGATTGATCTAATTTTGCATCTTTTAAAGCTTTTTCGACAGGAATACGACAACGGTTAATTAAATCACTACATAAAGTTTCAAATTTTTCACGTGTTAAATCTTGTTGAATATGTTTGGGACCTGTTTTATCAGCTGTAATAAATGGTAAATTAATTGTTGTCGTTTCAACATTAGATAATTCCACTTTAGCTTTTTCGGCTGCTTCAGTTAAACGTTGTAAAGCTTGGATATCTTTTGTTAAGTCTGTCCCTTCTTTTGTCTTAAAATCTTCAACTAGCCAACGTACTAATGCTTTATCAAAATCGTCACCCCCTAGATTTGTATCACCAGCTGTTGATAATACTTCAAATATACCATCACCTACTTCTAAAACTGAAACATCAAATGTACCACCACCTAAATCAAAAACTAGAATTGTTTCATTTTGTTTCTTGTCTAACCCATACGCTAAAGAAGCCGCTGTTGGTTCATTAATGATTCGTAAAACTTCAATACCAGCAATTTTACCAGCATCAACTGTTGCTTGACGTTGAGAATCATTAAAATATGCTGGTACAGTAATTACTGCCTTAGTAACATCTTGTCCTAAGTAATCTTTTGCATCAGTAATTAATTTTCTAATAACTTGTGCTGAGATTTCCTCTGGACTAAAATCCTTTTTTAATGAAGAACATTTAATTTTTATATTTCCATTATCATCTTTGATTACTTTATATGGTAATTCTTTTGATTCTTCAGATACCTCATCTGCTTTACACCCAATAAATCGTTTAACAGAGAAAAATGTATTTGCTGCATTAACAACTGATTGACGTTTAGCTAATTGTCCAACTAATAACTCTTCTTTTTTTGTATAGGCAACAATTGACGGTGTTGTTCTGAATCCTTCCGCATTCGTAATTACTGTTGGTTGTCCACCTTCAATAGCAGCAACTACAGAATTTGTTGTTCCTAAATCAATACCTACTACTTTATTCATATAATTGATCTCACTTTATTAAATTTTTTGTATTCTGATATGTAGTATACACAAGAAATTAGATGCTATATATACATATAGTCACTTTTATATAGTATATACAATATTATATAAATTTTTAATAAAAATATTATAATATTGTATATATTTTTTATATGGACAAAATCATATAAATTTTTTAAAGTTATAAGATGGTTTGATAATTATAATTATCAAAATATTTATTTTTAAATTGAATAAAATTAAGTTTTATAACCATTAATATCTATATATTAAGTATTTTTTGGAGAAAAATATTGTGTCTTTAGGTTTATTAGGAAACAAAATTGGAATGACCCAAATATTTGATGAATCAGGGAATATTATCCCAGTTACAATTTTAAAAGTTGGACCTTGTATCGTTACACAAGTGAAAACTACATTAAACGATGGCTATAATGCAATTCAAGTTGGTTATGGAAGTGTTTCAACAAAATCATTAACTCAACCTCAATTAGGTCATTTACAAAAATCAAATATTCAACCTTTAAAATATCTAAAAGAATTTCGTGTAAATGAGCCAACTGACTTTAGTGTTGGACAAGTTTTAAACGTTGACTCATTTATTGAAGGACAATTAATAAATGTTACAGGAAAAAGTATTGGTAAAGGATTTTCAGGGCTTCAAAAACGGTATAACTTCTCACGAGGTCCAATGACGCATGGTTCAAAAAATCATCGTGCACCTGGTTCAATTGGGATGGGAACAGACCCTGGACGTGTATTACCTGGAAAAAAAATGGCAGGACAACTTGGTAATAAAATGACAAACATTAAAAAATTAAAAATTGTTCAAGTAAACACTAATGAAAATATTTTAGTGGTTAAAGGAGCCGTTCCAGGAAAACCTGGTAATTTACTTAGTATTGTTCCTTCAAAATAATTTATAACAAAATATGATTAAATAAATATTAGGAAAATACTATATGAGTGTTCAAAAAAGTATTATGTTTGATGATCCAACAGCGGTAAGTGGTAGTATTGATCTTAAACTTAACGTCTTAGAAGATTCAGGTAATTATTTGATTCATCGAGATATATTAAGACAACAAATTTCACGAAAGCAAGGAACTGTTTCAACAAAAACAAGAAGTGAAGTTCGTGGAGGGGGTAAAAAACCTTGGCAACAAAAAGGTACAGGTCGTGCGCGAGCTGGATCAAGCCGTTCTCCATTATGGCGAGGTGGTGGGGTTACTTTTGGACCAAAACCAAAAAGGAGCGTATTAAAATTAAATAAAAAAGAACGTAAATTAGCAGTTCAAACTTTATTTTATAATAAACGAAAAAATATTTTAGTAAGTGGCAAATTAGAAGAATTAGGTAAGGAATTAGAATTTGCAGATAATAAAACAAAAAAATTTTATAGTTTTTGCAAAAAAGAGCTGAATATCGATTTAAATAAAACAAAAATTTTAGTAGTTTCGGAAAGTTCTCTTTCATCATCAAAAGCATTTTGGTTAGCAACTCGAAATTTAAAAAATGTTGAAGTAATTTCCTCGGCAAATTTAAATACGTTAAGTTTATTAAAAGCAGAACGAATTCTAGTGACACGAATAGCATTGAATAATATAAAGGAGATTTATTGTGATTAGTTCTTCAGATATTAATATGAATATTATAAAATACCCAATTATTACTGATAAAGCTACAAGATTATTAGCAAATAATCAATATAGTTTTGTTGTAAACCCTAAATCTGATAAACCTACAATTAAAGCTGCTATTGAATATTTATTCAATGTTAAGGTAGTAAAAATTAATACCGCTCACTTACCAAAGAAGAAAAAACGAGTAGGGCAATATATGGGTTGGAAATCACATTATAAAAAAGCAATTGTAACGTTATCAGAAGGCGATACAATAAACTTATTTGCAGAAGAAAATTAACAATTATATAAATTAATCAAGTTTATGAGTATTCGTCTTTATAAAGCATATACACCTGGAACCCGGAATCGGGCCCTTTCATCTTTTTCAGAGATAACTACTGGTAACCCAGAAAAAAGTTTAATTCGAAAAAACCATCGACATAAAGGTAGAAATAACCGAGGCGTTATTACTATAAGACATCGAGGGGGAGGACATAAAAAACAATACCGCTTAATTGATTTTAAACGGAATAAATATAATGTACCAGCTATTGTCAATTCAATCGAATATGACCCAAATAGAAATGCACGAATTGCATTAGTACATTTTGTAGACGGTGAAAAACGTTATATTTTACACCCAAATAATTTAAATGTAGGTGATACAGTTCTATCTGGAAAAGGTATTTCATTAGATATTGGAAATACGTTACCATTAGAAGAGATTCCATTAGGAACATCTGTTCATAATATTGAATTTATTCCTAATCGTGGAGGACAAATTGTACGTTCAGCTGGAACATCTGCGAAAATTTTAGCCAAAGAAGGTAATTATGTAACTTTACGTTTACCATCTAAAGAAATTAGATTAATTCGTAAAGAATGTTTTGCAACGATAGGAGAAATAAGTAATAACGATGCGTTTTTAGTTCAAAGTGGAAAAGCTGGTCGTACACGCTGGTTAGGAAAACGTCCTACGGTTCGTGGGTCAGTTATGAATCCTTGTGATCATCCACATGGTGGTGGTGAAGGTCGTGCGCCAATTGGTCGTAGTCGACCATTAACACCATGGGGTAAACCAGCGTTAGGTAAAAAAACACGTAAAACAAAAAAATTAAGTAACTCTTACATTCTGCGTCGACGTTCATAACTAATGTATAAAAACTATTAATAAGAATCTTAAAAAATGTCAAGATCATTAAAAAAAGGTCCTTTTGTTGCATATCATTTATTAAAAAAAATTAATAAAATGAATGCAGAAGGGAAAAAAGATGTCATTACAACTTGGTCGCGTAGTTCGACAATTTTACCTAATATGGTTGGATTTACAATAGCTGTATACAACGGTAGACAACATGTTCCTGTTTTTATTTCTGACCAATTAGTTGGGCATAAATTGGGCGAATTTGTTTCAACAAGAACGTTTAAATCACATATTAAAGCTGATAAAAAAACAAAACGTTAAGTAGAAAATAATGGCAGGATTAGAATTAACATTAAATTTTCCAGAAAGTTTCCATATCAAAACTTTTAATCTTCAGCCTAAAAAAAAATTATCTCCATTAGCAAATTCAATATTATCTAGTCTTAAATTTAAACATTTTTATTATATACGTGATGATATAGCATATCTTTTAAAATCAAATCCAGTTGAACGGGATTTTCTTTTACAAGCTTTTTATTCAATTATACTCTCTTTACAAAATAATTTATCTGTTAATTTCTTTGATATGTGGATTTATGAAATTTATATCACTACAGTTCCAGCAAATAATAAATTTCTTAATGAAAAACCTCAAAGTTTAGAATTAGATGAGTATATAACAATTAAATTAGCTTATGAAACTAGTGTTTCTTAAAAAGTAATACTATTTCAATTTTGAAATGTAAGCTTTTAGAAACATAACATATATGTAAAAAACTATTAAGGAAACTTTATTATGTCTGAGGGGCAATCAGTAAAAGCAGTAGCGAAGTATGTAAGAATTTCTCCACATAAAGTGAGAAAAGTTTTAGATCAAATTCGCGGTCGTTCTTATCAAGAAGCATTAATGATATTAGAATTTTTGCCATATGATGCTGGTTCACCGATTTGGCAAGTTATCCATTCGGTTGCAGCAAATGCAAAAAATAATTACAATTTAGACAAAAAAAAATTAATTATTTCAGAAATCTTTGCAGATGAAGGCCCAAAATTAAAACGTATTAGACCACGTGCCCAAGGCCGAGCTTTTAAGATTTTAAAACCAACCTGTCATATTACAGTCGTTGTAAAATCAATTAATTAAGAAAATAAGGATTAAGAATTTTTTCTATGGGACAAAAAACACATCCTTTGGGATTTCGTTTAGGAATTACACAAGAGCACCGATCATCATGGTATGCAAACTTTAAACATTACTCAACATTATTACAAGAAGATGATAAGATAAGAACTTATCTTAATAAGTTCGCAAAATTCGCCAGTATTTCAAATGTTCATATTAATCGTAATGGATTAGGTGATCAAATTGAATTAAATATTGAAACAGGTAGACCTGGTATTTTAGTTGGGGATAACGGCTCTCAAATTAAAACATTAGCAACTAATATCAAAAAGTTTTTACCTGACAATCATCAAATTACTATTAATGTTATTGAAGTTGAAAATATTAATTCGAATGCTTCACTTATTGCTGATCTTGTTGTTCAACAACTTGAAGATCGAGTTGCATTTCGTCGTGCAATTCGCGAAGGGTTAAAGTGTGCTCAAGATAATCAAGTAAATGGTATAAAAATTCAAGTATCTGGTCGATTAAATGGTGCCGAAATGGCTAGAAGCGAATGGATTCGAGAAGGTCGTGTTCCATTACAAACCTTAAGAGCAGATATTGATTATGCAACAAAAGAAGCAAATACAATCTATGGTGTTTTGGGTGTAAAAGTCTGGTTATTTAAAAATGAAATATTAAAAAAATAATAAACACATAATTGACGATTTAAAAGCGATAAAAGCGATATTAATTAATTAATCTAATTTTATTATGTTAAGTCCAAAAAGAACAAAATATAGAAAATACCACCGTGGGAGAATGCGAGGAAAAGCTACAAGGGGAAATGAAGTAACATTTGGTCAATATGGTTTACAAGCTCTAGAACCATCATGGATTACTTCACGCCAAATTGAGGCAACACGACGAACAATTACACGTTATACTAAACGTGGAGCATCTTTATGGATTCGTATTTTTCCAGACAAAACAGTAACGGCACGTGCAGCTGAATCTCGTATGGGATCAGGTAAAGGAGCAGTTGATTATTGGGTTGCAACAGTAAAACCTGGAACAATTTTGTTTGAAATTAGTTCAGTTCCAGAAGAAGTTGCACGTGCAGCTTTTAATTTAGCCGCCTATAAATTACCTATTAAAACAAAATTTATTATTAGAAACGATTAATAAACTATGAAGTTATCTAACTCTAACAGTAACGATATCATGTCAATGTCAACTCAAGAATTGATTAAAGAGCTGAAAGAGGCAGAGAAGGTCTTATTTGATTTGCGATTTAAAAAAGCTACTCGCCAACCATTTAAACCTCATCAAATCAAAGCTACGAAAAAAAAGGTAGCAATGTTAAAAACTATTTTAAGAACTAAATCTCTAGATTTTTAGATAGATTTTAAAAATTAAAATTCAAGTTAAATAAAAATACACTTATAAACTGAAGATTATTTAAAATAACTTGAGTTTGAGAAAAAGAGTAGGTGTTTGAAAAATAAAATATTTTTTGATAAGTTTATAAAAAAATTAAATAGAGTTTTTAAGGAAGTTTTTAATGCCTGTAAAAGAAAAGATTGGTATTGTTGTCAGTAACAAAATGCAAAAAACGGTGGTTGTAAAAGTTGAAAGTCGTTATCCACATCCGATTTACTCAAAAACAATGATAAAAACACGTAAATATCTCGCTCATGATGAAATGAGTGAATGCAATATTGGTGATCAAGTTTTAGTACGAGAATGTCGACCACTTAGTAAAAGAAAACGTTGGTCAGTAGCTCAAATTATTTCAAAGTCATCGTTAATTACTTAAGAAAAGTATCTTTTTATGATTTATCCACAAACAATGTTAACTGTAGCTGATAATACAGGTGCAAAAAAAATTATGTGTATTCGTGTTTTAGGTGGAAACCGAAAATATGGAAAAATTGGTGATACAATTATTGGAGTTGTTAAAGAAGCTATTCCAAATATGCCAGTTAAAAAATCTGATGTTATACGAGCAGTGATAGTAAGAACATCAAAAACGATTCGTAGATCAGATGGAATGTATATTCGATTTGATGATAATGCTGCTGTAATTGTAAATATGGAAAATAATCCACGTGGAACAAGAGTTTTTGGTCCTGTGGCTCGTGAAATTCGTGATAAGAATTTTTCAAAAATTGTTTCATTAGCTCCGGAGGTTCTATAAATGCCAAAAGGTAAAAAATTACATATTAAAATCGGTGATAACGTAAAAATTATTTCTGGCTTTGATAAAAATAAAACAGGGGAAATTACAAAAATTTATCGGAATACGGATAAAGTTTTAGTAAAAGGTATTAATTTTAAATTTAAACATGTTAAGCCAAATACCGAGAGTGACGTTGGAGAAATAAAACAATTTGAAGCTCCAATACATCATTCAAATGTTAAATTAATTTAGACTTATTTGAAATAAAGAATATGCGTAGTCAACATTCCTTAGAAGAAATTGCAGAATTATATGGTCTATTAGAAAATATAAAAAAAGAATATGAAAATGGTATTCATTCTGTCTTAAGAAAAAGTAATCCCGAACTATTTGCTAATCCTCATACTATACCTAAACTTAAAAAAATTAGTATTAATAGAGGGTTAGGTTTAGCAGCTCAGAATAGTAATATTCTGAAAAAAAGTATTACGGAATTTACTCGAATTACAGGCCAAAAACCACTAATTACAAGAGCAAAAAAAGCTGTTGCCGGATTTAAAATTCGAGAAAATATGGAGTTGGGATTATCAAGTACTTTACGCGGTGAAAAAATGTATAATTTTTTAACAAAGTTAATCTTTTTTACATTTGCACAAATTCGGGATTTTCGCGGCTTATCTGTTCGAAGTTTTGATAAAGCAGGTAATTATACATTTTCATTAAAAGAACAATTAATTTTTCCAGAAATTGAATATGATGATGTAGATCAAATCCAAGGTTTAAGCGTAACACTTGTTGTAGATTCATCAACACCAAAATCTCGATCGAAAACAATTGACCGAATATTAAATGGTATGATCTTATTAAAATTTTTACGATTCCCGTTAAATGATTGCGGTTATTATGATAAATATTCTTCATTTGGAGAAATTAATCAAGTATGGGATAAGAAAAAACACTTACGCCGAAAACGTTGGTCACAAGAATAAATAAAATAAGATTAAGGAGTTACAAGTGGTCACAGATAATATTGCAGATATGTTAACACGTATACGAAATGCAAATATGGTGAAACATCAAATTGTTGAAATACCAGCAACAAAAATGTCAAGAGCAATAGCAATAATTCTTAAAAAAGAAGGATTTATTGAAAATTTTGAAATTTATAATGAAAATATTTCTCAGTACCTTCTTCTTTCGTTAAAATATAAAGGTCAATCTCGCGAAAGGGTTATAAATAAAATTAAACGAATTAGTAAACCTGGTTTACGAGTTTATGCTAATTCAAAAAGTTTACCTCGTGTTTTAGATGGATTAGGAGTTGCTATCCTTTCAACCTCAAAGGGAGTAATGACCAATAGTCAAGCAAAAGAGCTTGGAGTTGGGGGTGAAGTTTTATGTTATATTTGGTAATTGGAGTAGATTTATAATATGTCACGAATAGGAAAATTACCAATTAAATTACCTGCATCTGTAGATGTTACAAATAATAATTCACTTTTAACAATAAAAGGAAAATTTGGAACATTAGAAAAAACAATTCCAGAAATTTTTGGAATTGAACAAAATGATGGTACTTTAATTGTACGTTTAGAAAATCAAACAAGAACAAATAAAGCTTTACACGGCTTATACCGAACGTTAATAAATAATATGGTTATAGGCGTCTCTGAACAATTTCTTAAAACTCTTATGTTACAAGGGGTTGGTTATCGAGCAAGTGTCCAAGGAAAAACCCTTGTTTTAAATTTAGGTTTTAGTCATCCTGTTAATATTGATATTCCGGAGACTATAAATGTTGAAGTTGTTCAAAATACAACTATTAATATAAAAGCTTGTGATAAAGAGCAATTAGGACTATTTGCAGCACAAGTTAGATCATGGCGTCCACCTGAACCGTATAAAGGAAAAGGAATACTTTACAAAGATGAACAAATCTTACGTAAAGCTGGAAAATCAGGTAAATAAGAAAAATTACTAAGTTCTAAAAAAAGTATATTATGAAATTTTCAAAAAGAGTTTTATTAAGACTTAAAAATAAAAATAAAAAATTAAAACCTGATAAATATAAAAAGTTGAAACGTGAAAGTGTAAGAGGGTTAATAAAGGGTACAACCGAAAGACCACGCTTATCTGTCTTTCGGTCTAACGAAAATATTTATGCTCAAATTATAGATGATAGGACATCTAAAACACTTGTTTCTTGTTCAACTTTAGATCGCGATATTAAACTTAATAGTCAAAATGGGCGAACATGCGATGCGTCTAGACTTATGGGACAAAAATTAGCAGAATTAAGTAAAAAGAAGAATATAACGAAAATTGTTTTTGATCGAGGACCATATTTATATCATGGTCGAATAAAAGCTTTAGCAGATGGTGCTCGAGCCGGTGGTCTACAATTTTAACGAATAAATAAAAACTAAAAAATTTTATGAGTACCAAGTTAAAACAAGTTAATAAATTAAAAAAAGCGCCACATCGTAATGACAATTTAAATGATGTTAAATTTATTGAACGATTAATTAAAATTAGTCGCGTAACAAAAGTAACAAAAGGTGGTAAAAAATTAAGTTTCCGGGCAGTCGTTGTGATAGGAGATGAAAATGGACAAGTTGGAGTTGGAGTTGGCAAAGCAGAAGATGTTGTTAATGCTTTTAAAAAAGCAAAAACCGATGGAAGAAAAAATTTAATTCAGGTTCCAATAACGAAATCATTAAGTATACCGCATGGTGTTGTTGGTGATAAAGGAGCTTGTAAAATTATTATGCGACCCTCAATTGAAGGTTCTGGAGTAATCGCTGGGGGTGCGGTTCGAACTGTGTTAGAAGTAGCTGGAATTAAGAATGTAATTGCAAAACAATTAGGATCAGATAATTTATTGAATAATGCCCGTGCTGCAATTGTGGGATTAGAAAGTTTAACGACTAAAGCTCAAGTATTAAAAAAACGTGACTTAAGTTAAAAACATAAAGTCAAATAAATACCAATATTTAAATTTTAAATTACTAAAAATAAAAATGAAAAAGACAGACGATATTTTATTAAAACGTCTTTTATTAAGTGTTGGAATACTTCTCTTTATTCGCATGGGAACATTTCTTCCAATTCCAGGTATTAATCATGGACACTTGGCTTTCTATATTCAACAACATCCACTGACAAAAAATTTAGTAAGTACTTTTTCAGGGAATGATACATTTGTAATTGGATTATTTACATTAAATATTTTTCCTTTTATAAATGCTTCCATTATGGTTCAATTGATCACAGGTTTAATACCAAGTATTTCTAAACTCCAAAAAGAAGGAGGTGGTGAAGGTCGGCGTGCTATTACAAGATTAACTCGCTTAATTACATTAGGGTGGGCGTTAATTCAAAGTTCAAGTATTGCTTTTTACTTAAAACGTGCATTATTTGATTGGAGTCCAGTATTAGCTTTTGAAATAATACTTTGGCTAACCACAGGAGCTATGATTGTTTTATGGTTAAGTGAAGTAATTACAGAATATGGTCTAGGTAATGGAGCATCTCTTTTAATTTATACAAATATTATTTCAAGTTTACCAAACTTGGGTAAAAAATTAATAAGTGAAAATACAAATAATTTGACTACGTTATCCACTATTAGTATTGGTTTATTATTCTTTATCGCTATCGCAGGTATTATTACATTACAAGAAAGTGCACGAATTGTTCCCTTAATTTCTTCAAAACAATTAGGGCAAAGTCAATCTTTTGTTTCTTCAGCCAAATCAAATAATTATATTCCTTTACGGTTTAATCAAGCTGGTGTTATGCCAATTATATTAACAACTGCAATTCTCGTTTTGCCAAATTATATTATTAATTTAGGCGTATTTCCATTATTAACTCTTCCTATATTTTTAAAATCATCAAAAATTATTTATTGGATTAGTTACTTTGCATTAATTTTAATCTTTAGTTCATTTTATTCAACTATTGTTTTAAATCCGAAAGATATTTCTCAAGAATTGCAAAAGATGGCAGTAAGTATACCTGGTGTAAGACCGGGATTAGCTACTACATTTTATTTAAAACAAGTTATGAAACGTGTAACGTTTTTTGGTGCTATTATTTTAGCAATATTAGCTACTCTTCCTAATATTATAGAAGGAATTTTAAATGTTTCAAGCTTTAATGGTTTAGGTACAACTTCGTTATTGATTTTAGTAGGTGTTGTTCTGGACATTTCACGTGAAATGAAAAGTATTATACTTTCTAATATTTATAATGAAAAATTTGATTAAGACAAATAAAAATCTATTTATTAATTTAATATTTATAACGTTATAATGAAAGTTCGTCCTTCAGTTAAAAAGATGTGTGATAAGTGTCGAGTAATTAAAAGACATGGTAAGATTATGGTAATTTGCAAAAATCCAAAACATAAACAACGACAAGGTTAATATATAAAAGGAGTTAAATAAGTGGTAAGATTATTAGGTATCGATTTGCCAAAAAATAAACGAATTGAATATGCCCTTACGTATATTCATGGAATTGGACTTACATCTGCAAAAAAAATTGTAACATTAGCAGAAATTAATCCTGAAACTAGAACTGATGATATTACAGTAGAACAATCTGTAGCGTTAAGAAATATTCTAGAAAATTTTGAGTTAAAACTAGAAGGGGATTTACGTCGTTTTAATGGCTTAAATATAAAACGATTAAATGAAATAAATTGTCACCGAGGAAAAAGACACCGAAATAGTTTACCTGTTCGAGGACAACGAACAAGAACAAATGCTCGTTCACGACGAGGAGCGAAAAAGACTGTTACTGGTAAGAAAAAATAATATTCTTTTGTTGGCAGTTTTACTAATTAAAAATATTACTTTACTATGGCACAAAAAACTCGAAAACCAGCAATAAAAAAAAATAGGACAAATCTTGGAACTGGAGTTGTTCATATTCAATCCACATTTAATAATACAATTGTTACAATTACTAACATAACAGGAGATACAATATCATGGGCATCTTCAGGTAGTTCTGGATTTAAAGGTGCACGTAAAGGTACTCCATTCGCTGCTCAAACAGCAGCAGAAAAAGCAGCTTTAGATGCATTAAGTTTAGGTATAAAAACTGTTGAAATTTTAGTAAAAGGTCAAGGTTCCGGTCGAGAAACAGCTATTCGTTCTATTGAAGGAGCAGGTTTAGAAATCCTTTCAATACAAGATATAACGCCAGTACCACATAACGGATGTCGACCAAGAAAACGCCGACGTGTATAAGTCTATTTATTTATAAAATAAATAAATTATGAATTCCGCAAAAGATTTTATCAATAGTTCTAATTTATCTTTAAAATCAAGTAAGATGAAACAATACACAATTCAATGTTTAAAATCAGAAACAATTGACTCAGGTGCGATGTATGGACAATTTCTAATTGATTCACTAAATTCAGGTCAAGGAATAACAAATGGGAATTTATTAAGGCGAGTTTTATTAGGTGACTTAAAAGGAACAGCAATTACGGGTGTTAGAATTGCTGGAGTAAAAGATGAATTTTCATTAATTCCAGGTGTTCGTGAAGATATTCTTGAAATTTTATTAAACTTGAAAGGAGTCATTTTAAAATCGGATATCGGTAGTCGACAATTTGGACGATTAAGAATACAAGGACCAGCTGTTATTACAGCGAGTTCAATACAGTTACCACCAGAAATAGAAATTATTAATCCAAATCATTATATTGCAACTATCTCAACTTCAGATATGGTTGAAATTGAATTTAAAATTGAATCTGGAACACAGTATAGGCTAGCAAATGAGCTTTTTTCTGATAAATTTGAAGATTTTATCGAAACAGATGCAATTTTTATGCCTGTTCAAAAGGTAGATTTTAAAGTTGAAAACGTTTATGATAATTTTAATAATATCAAAGAACGTTTATTTCTTGATGTTTGGACAAATGGTAGTATAGTGCCAGAAGAAGCAATTATTTTGGCATCAAATTCAATTATTGCGTTCTTTCAATCTATTAGTGAACAGAAAGTTAAGAATGTATTAGAAAAAGAAAATATAACAGAAAAAAATCAGGTAAAACCTATAGACCCGTACATTCATATTGCAATTGAAGAATTGCAATTATCTGTACGGCCCTATAATTGCTTAAAAAGAGCTCGAATCAATACAATTGGAGATTTATTAGAATATTCTCCAGAAAAACTTTTAGAATTAAAAAATTTTGGTCGAAAATCGGCCGATGAAGTTTTTGCTACTCTTAAAAATAAACTAGGGATAGTTTTAAAATAATTATTTAGTGTACATTTAATTTTATGAATAAAACATTTATTCCATCTACAAATTATAATAAAAGAAAATGGTATGTCATTGATTGTAAAGATAAACAATTAGGACGATTAGCCTCGAGCATTGTACCATTATTAACAGGTAAAACAAAATCTATTTATCACCCTTCACTAGATGTTGGTGATTACGTAATTTTAATTAATAGTGAAGAATTAAAAATTGACCGTGATGTAGAACGGTTTCATGTATATGAGCCCGGTCGACCTGGTAGTTCATTAAAACGATTAGTAAATATTTTACCAAAACGAATTATTGAAAACTGTGTTTTTAATATGTTACCAAATGGATTTCCAAAGAAACATTTAGTAAAACGATTAAAAGTTTATCAAGGAGCTGTACATCCACATGGAGCACAAGATCCGAAAGTTTTAGAAATAATTTAAATTTTACTTAATCAATTAAAAATATTTATGAATACAATTTTTCAAAAAGATAAAATTGGACTTGGGAAAAGAAAACGTGCAGTTGCACGAGTTTTTCTTGTTCCTGGAGATGGAAAAATAACAATTAATAAAAGCCCCGGTGCAAAGTACTTACAGTATAATACAAATTATTTAAATTCTATTTGGGCACCTTTAGAAAAATTAAATTTAAAAACTCAATTTGACATTGTCGCAATTGTAAAAGGTGGTGGTTTAACTGGTCAAACTGACGCTATTAAGCTTGGTGTTGCACGCCTAATTTGCAAAATGGAAAATGAAAATCGTTTAGTCTTAAAACCATTTGGATTCTTAAGTCGTGATGCACGAATTAAAGAGCGTAAAAAATATGGTTTACGAAAAGCGAGAAAAGCATCACAATATTCAAAACGTTAAAAAATTTAAAATTATAATATGCCAAAACCTGAAATTCATCCAACCTGGTTTCCAGAAGCTACAGTACTGTGTGAGGGTAAAACTCTTTGTTCGATTGGTTCTACAAAACCGCAATTACAAGTTGATGTTTGGATAGGAAATCATCCATTTTATACAGATTCACAAACACTTGTCGATAGTGAAGGACGTGTAGAACGATTTATGAAAAAATATGGATTACAAACAAACGACAAGTAATTTACAAATTTACAATAGTTTTAACTTATCTAATTATTTTAAAAATACATGCCAACTATTCAGCAACTAATTCGTTCAAAACGAATACAAATTAATAAAAAAACAAAATCACCTGCATTAGTAAATTGTCCACAACGACGTGGTGTTTGTACACGAGTTTATACAACAACACCCAAAAAACCGAATTCAGCAATTCGTAAAGTTGCACGTGTTCGATTAACGTCTGGTTTTGAAGTAACTGCTTATATTCCAGGTGAAGGTCATAATTTACAAGAACACTCAGTTGTCTTAATTCGTGGTGGGCGAGTAAAAGATTTACCTGGTGTACGTTATCATATTGTTCGAGGTGCATTAGATAGTGGAGGTGTTAAAGATCGAACACAAAGAAGATCAAAATATGGAGTTAAAAAACCAAAAAGTTAAATACTAATTTAAAAAATTAAAATTAGTATTTACTAAAAGCTATTTATTGAATAAAAAAGTTATTAGTATGTCACGTCGAAATATTTCAAAAAAACGATTCCCCAAAGCCGATCCGACTTATAATAGTTATTTAGTTAGTTTATTAGTAACTAGAATTTTAAAATCCGGCAAAAAAAATTTAGCTCAAAATATTGTAAATGGTGCTTTCGAAATTATAAAATCAAAGACAAATGAAGACCCATTAGTAATTTTTGAAAAAGCAATTCGGAATGCTAGCCCAGTTGTAGAAGTAAAAGCACGAAGAATTGGAGGTTCTACGTATCAGGTTCCTATTGAAGTAAGTAGTTTCCGTGCAACCAATTTGGCTCTACGTTGGATTATTCAATATTCAAAACAACGGGTAGGAAGAACAATGTCAAGTAAATTAGCAAGTGAAATTATTGACACGGCCAACGATATCGGTAATACTATAAAGAAAAAAGAAGAAACTCATAAAATGGCAGATGCAAATAAAGCATTTGCGCATTTCCGTTATTAATTTTTGTTAAAATTAATTTCGCTAAAAGCAAAGAGATTTTTATTATAAACATTAAACTTAAAAGGAACTTTTTTCAAATGGCACGTGAAAAATTTGAACGTACAAAACCGCATGTTAACATTGGAACTATTGGTCACGTTGATCATGGTAAAACGACATTAACAGCTGCTATTACAGCAACTTTATCATTAGACGGTGACTCTGTTGCAAAAGCTTATGCTGATATTGATGGTGCACCAGAAGAACGTGCTCGAGGGATTACAATTAACACAGCACACGTTGAGTATGAAACTAAAGAGCGTCATTATGCGCACGTAGACTGCCCAGGTCACGCAGATTATGTAAAAAATATGATTACAGGTGCTGCTCAAATGGATGGTGCAATTCTAGTTGTATCTGCTGCTGATGGACCAATGCCACAAACAAGAGAGCATATCTTATTAGCTAAACAGGTTGGTGTACCACATATTGTTGTATTCCTAAATAAACAAGATCAAGTAGATGATGACGAATTACTAGAATTAGTAGAATTAGAAGTAAGAGAATTATTATCAGCTTATGATTTCCCAGGTGATGATATTCCAATTTGTCCAGGTTCAGCTTTACAAGCAATTGAGGCAATTTCTGCGAATCCAAATATTCAACGTGGTGATAACCCATGGGTTGATAAAATTTATGCGTTAATGGATTCAGTGGATGCTTATATCCCAACACCAGAACGTGATGTTGAAAAAACATTCTTAATGGCTATTGAAGATGTATTCTCAATTACCGGCCGAGGAACAGTAGCAACAGGACGAATTGAAAGAGGCGTTGTTAAAGTTGGTGATAATGTTGAGATTGTTGGTGTTCGTGATACTCAAACAACAATTATTACTGGGATCGAAATGTTCCAAAAAACGTTAGATGAAGGCTTTGCTGGTGATAATGTTGGTATTTTATTACGTGGGGTTACACGAGAAGATATTGAACGTGGTATGGTGTTATCACAACCAGGTACAATTACACCACACACTAACTTCGAATCAGAAGTATATGTATTAACTAAAGAAGAAGGTGGACGTCATACACCGTTCTTTACAGGTTACCGTCCACAATTTTATGTACGAACAACAGATGTAACAGGTTCAATTGAACAATTTACAGCTGATGATGGTTCTGTTGTAGAAATGGTAATGCCAGGAGATCGTATTAAAATGACTGCGGAATTAATTTATCCAGTTGCAATTGAAGAAGGTATGCGTTTTGCGATTCGTGAAGGTGGCCGAACAATTGGTGCTGGTGTTGTTTCTAAAATTGTTAAATAATTGAGAAAATTTATGGAAATAAAATCGAATCAAAAAATTCGTGTAAGGTTAGAATCTTTTAACCATGAACTTTTGAATACATCAATTCAAAAGATATCAGAAATCATTCGTGATACAGGGGTTTATAAGGCAGGAGTTGCATCTTTACCAACAGATAAACGAATTTATTGTGTATTACGTTCGCCGCATGTTAATAAAGATTCGCGTGAACATTTTGAAATTCGTACTTATAAACGAATAATAGAAATTTATTACGATGCTTCTGTTAATATCTTTGATTTATTAGTAAAATCTGATTTACCGCCAGGAGTATTTTACAGAATATGTATCTCATAAAATTTAACCAAATAATCGAAATTTATTCGATTATTTGGTTAAATTAAAAAAAGAAAGATATAGTACAGATACATTTCTTGTTGATTTTTTCGCCAAAAAAGATCGCCTTACCTTTTTTGGCAAAAACTCAAATGTATTCCCATCTTTCAGTGAAATAATTGTCACAATAAATTTACAGGATGATTTTGAACCATTCTTATTTTCTTCTTTTCCTAGATTAATTTTCGCTAAATCAACTGTTAACCTATTTCCCTTTTTATT
>Ga0209713_10000273_pt1 | contig 28673 bp, 35 predicted proteins | sample ArcOceMetagenome_3_FD_187444 | JGI IMG/M metagenome (GOLD analysis project Ga0209713, IMG submission 187444) | Marine eukaryotic phytoplankton communities from Arctic Ocean - Arctic Ocean- Svalbard ARC20M Metagenome (SPAdes) (version 2) | ecosystem: Environmental > Aquatic > Marine > Oceanic...
CGATGTCGACTCTTCACATCCTGAAGCTGAAGAAGGTTTCAAGGGTCTGGCTGTTCGCCAGTTAAAGTGGAACGTGAGTTGGGTTTAGAACGTTGGGTTTAACAGCGTTGATTGTTAGTAATAACAATCTAGTATTAACTTATATCGATGAAACCTAAGGAAAAACTATCAAAAACTAGTTTTTCTAAGGTAATATCGAGGGAAGCTGTTCTAAAAACAATTCGAAAAACAATAAAGTTATATATGATTCGTGATAAAAAAGATAGAATTAATTTTGATCATCTAAGTGAGGGTGATAAACATTACTTAAGCGGTTTCTTAGACGGCGATGGTTCGATCATAACTCAAATCGTTAGAAACGAGAGTTTTAAATACAAATATACAATACGGGTAGCCATTGTTTTTTACCAAAAAAGCACTAGAAATTGGTTTTTAATACAACTTCAAAAGATGCTGAGTATTGGTAGAATTAGAACAAAAAAAGATGGTATGAGTGAACTTGTAATTTTAGGTTATGATCCGATCAAAAGGCTTCTAAAAACCTTACTCCCATATATCCGAATGAAAAAACATTTAGCTAAATTAGTTTTAGAGATATTAGACAAGCGTCAACAAGTTAATAGCAAAGCGTGTTTTATTGAGGTATGTCATTTAGTTGATAAAACCGCAGCATTAACAGATTCCAAAAATCGAAAATATACGGCTTCGATCGTAGAAAATTCAATCTAAAAAGAATCGTTTAACGTTTATCTATGAAAAATTTTAGAAGTAGCCCTGTAGAGACTGCATTATTTAAATTTTGCGATAGCTGAAAAATCCTATCAGTTATAAGACGTTAACCCCTTAATTACGAATTTAAGGGTGAAGATATAGTCCGTTCCTCATTGAAAAATGAGGTTGAATGTGTAAAACAGTTTGGTCCCTATCTGCTTTTGCTGTATGAAAACTGAAAAGATTTGCTTTTAGTACGAGAGGACCAAAGCAAGATAACCTCTTATTTGTCAGTTGTTCACCAAGAGCAAGCTGATTAGTTACGTTATTTTTATATAACTACTGAAAGCATCAATGTAGGAAGATAACTTTAAAACAAGTTTTCAAAAACTAGTACTAGACTAGTACTTTATATAGGCAGTTTGTTGTAAGTGGTAACGCTTTCGCTAAATTGTACTAAAAAATTATAAACAAAATTATCAAAATAGATATTATAATGAAATTAGTTTCATTGTATTTCTTAGTTCGTTATGTGCCATACTAAAAAATTATATCATATGCCTCAACTCGATTTAATGCATTTTTTTACACAATTTTTTTGGTTTTCAATAGGATTTACTTTTTTGTATGCTTATCTTTTACATAATGTGATACCAACAATTGCTAAAAATTTAAAATTTCGTCAAAAAAAGTTAGAATTATTAGCTAATGACATTAATAAAGGAAAAGATGGTGCATCAGATTTGCTCGGTGTCTATGACGACCTCATCTTGCGTTCATTTCAATTATGGAAAGCGAACATTTCTAACATCAGTGCTCACGGAAGTAATTGGTTTACTTCAAACATTCAGAATTTAAACAATTCAAATTTTAGTGCTGCCAACAAAGAATATTTAAAAACTATTGGTGAACAGCATTATAGAAATTTAGTTGTAAAATCATTTGTTTCAAAAAAATAATAGATAGAATAAAAAATTATGAGTTCACGATACTTGTATGTGGCTTTATTAGGGTTAGTTGCTCTCTCAAAAGAATTTTTAGTATTCAACGAAGAAGTTTTAGTATTATTAGCTTTTGCTATATTTATCTACTTATTAGTTAATTACGGCGGCGAAATGATAGCTGCGGAGTTAGATTCAAGAAAAGATAAAATCAAAGAAGAATTTGATCTATACAAGAATTTACAAGAAAAAACTTTTACTCATTTAATTAGTTATCATCAAAAACAAAAATTATTAAGTTCAGAAATAAAAGAAATATTCGAGACTTCAAAGTCGGAAATAGTTAATATTGAAAAATATTATGAAAATTTATTGCAGAACTCTCTTATTTCAAATTTTGAAGAAAGGTTAAAACGAGTTTCAAATAATGAAAATAAGACAAACTCAGCTCTTCAGAAAGAGATTTTTTCAGATTTAAGAACTTATCTTATGGAATCTTATTCTGTTGAAGGGGGGAAAATGAGTAAGAAAAATCGGAAACAATTGTTGAAAAATTGTGTAGAACAATTAAAAACTTGTCATTAATTTTCTTTTAATAAGGGTACTACAGAATTACTTTGAGTACCCTTTATAAGGAGTGTATAGCTCAGCGGTAGAGCATTTGGCTTTTAACTAAATGGCCGTAGGTTCGAATCCTACTACACTTATATAAAGTATCTTTGAATCACTCAAGTATAAATCTCTAGTAGCTTAGTGGTAAAGCGTTTGGCTGTTAACCAAAAAATCATAGGTTCGAATCCTGTCTAGAGAGAAGTAAATATCTAAAGAATAAGTATCACGTTATTCTACATTTAGCGCTGATAGTTTAGTGGATAAAACTTTTGCCTTCTAAGCAAAAAATCGTAGGTTCAAATCCTGCTTAGCGTTTATTATTTGCGAGTATAAATTAATGGTAAATTGTTTGCCTTCCAAGCAACTTATATGAGTTCGAGTCTCATTACTCGCTTTTTAATCACAGATTAAAGTATGCCTACTTGGTGGAATTGGTAGACACGAGAGACTTAAAATCTCTTTCTTTTTTTAGAGTATTGGTTCAACTCCAATAGTAGGTAAATAAATATTAAAATAGTAAAAAATGACTAAACGCTTAAAGTCTAAATTTAGTTTTTGTAAAAAATTAAATCGAAATTATAATAACATTTGGGGTTTGCCTAAAGGTGAATCTCTTAGGTGTGTAAAAAACGAAAAAAAGAAAAAGAAAAAAATATCAGTTTATGGTAATTTGTTAAGGGTTAAGCAATCTTTGCGATATTTTTACTGTAATATGCAAGAGCGTTCTTTTAAAAGAATATTGAAAAAATCAGCTAATTCGCCACTAACCACGTTAGACCGGTTTGTAAGTCTTCTTGAAAGCCGCTTAGATGTAGTGTTGTTTCGAAGTTGCTTCGCGTCTTCTTTGTATAAATCAAGGCAAATGATTAATCATGGGTATGTGTTAGTTAATGGTAAAAAAGTTAAGAATCCTAGTACTCAGTTATCTCAATTAGACACCATTGAGCTTAAAAAAATTGTGTTAATTAATGATAAGAATTTGATTCTAGATAATATCAAAGTTAATTTTAGTTCACGTTTTTTGCCTGCTCACTTAGAGGTTGATTATAAGACATTAAGCATCATTTTCTTATGGGACCCGAATTATAGCGGAACATATTATCCAATAAAAGCAAACTATGGAATTATACAACGTTTTTATAAATAGAATTTACTCGTATACTAACCTTACTCCTATTTATAACAAAAAAAATTTTATGAACAATCAAATCATGTTACAAAGTGCTAAGCAAATCGGTGCTGGTTTAGCTACAATTGGTCTCGCAGGTGTTGGTGCTGGTATCGGTATTGTATTCGCTGCATTAGTGAACTCATTCGCTCGAAACCCTTCTTTAAGACAGCAGTTATTTGGATTTACTATTTTAGGGTTTGCACTTACTGAAGCAATTGGTTTATTTGCTCTTATGATGGCTTTCCTCATTTTATTTGGATAAACTATCTGAATATATATGTAAAACCTCTTGCAATATTTTATTGCGAGAGTTTAAAAGAGGATGGCTGAGTGGTCAAAAGCGACAGGCTGTAAACTTGTTGATTATTATCTTCGTAGGTTCAAATCCTACTCCTCTTACCAGTTTTGCGGATATGATGGAATTGGTAGACATGCCAAGTTTAGGGCTTGGTTTTTATTAGTAGTGGTTCAAGTCCACTTATCCGTATTTCTATAATTGCGAGGTAGAGCAGTTCGGTTCAGCTCATCAGGCTCATAATTTGAAAATCGTAGGTTCAAATCCTACTCTCGCAATCTTATAGGGTAAATGGCCGAGTGGTCGAAGGCGTCAGTCTTGAAAACTGAACTATTCATTTTGAATAGCATGAGTTCGAATCTCATTTTGCCCTTGTTCATTTTTGAGTTGATAACTATCAATACTCAATAAAATCCTAATAAATATCAACCAATGTTGACTATCTTAAACCATTGGTATGAAGTAAGGATAAGATTATTTTACACTATTTTTTCATTTAGTTTGACTTTTTTTGTTTCTTATCTTCATTCTGATATACTAATGTACATTTATGTGACGCCTTTTGTAGACGAATTTGAACAAAAAAAATTGATATTTACAAATTTATCAGAAGCTTTTTATAGTTGTGTGTCGTTGAGTTTGAATATCAGCTTTGTTTCGACTATGTTTCTGACTTTATACATGATTTTTTCTTTTTTAAAAGTAGGGTTATATAAAAGAGAGTTTTTTCTTTTAAAAAGTATGATTTGTGTGTTAATTGTAAGTTTAATTATTTCTTTTTTGTTCGTTTATTTTACGATATTGCCAAGGATAATATCTTTTTTTACCCAATTCGAATCTTCTAAATTGTTTGAGTTAACGTTGGAGGCTAAAATCCTAGATTATTTAGATTTAGTTCAAAGTTGCCTCTTTTGGATAAGTATAGCATTCCAATTTCCAGTGTTACTCTTTTTATCAGTATATTTGAAATTAGTCAGTATTGAATCGTTATTGAATAAAAGAAAAGAATGTATAATTTTTTGTTTCATCGTGGGAGCGCTATTTTCGCCACCCGATATATTAACCCAAGTATTAATAGCTTTACCGTTGTGTATCTTATTAGAACTCATGATTCTATTCTTTATCGTATTAGATGAGTACACTTTGGTTAATTGAAGGAGAGTTGCTCGAACGGTAAGAGGTGAGTTTGCTAAACTCAAGCCTGCAAATTGCAGAATAGGTTCAATTCCTATACTCTCCATATTGAAAAAAGATATTTATGAGTTTTGCAAATCAGATAGTTGATACTAAACATTTAAAGAATTTTACTGTTAATTTTGGTCCTCAACATCCAGCGGCCCACGGAGTATTACGGTTAGTTCTAGAATTGAATGGGGAAGTTGTTGAAAGAGCAGATCCACACATAGGGTTGCTTCATCGAGGTACGGAAAAACTGATAGAAAATAAGACTTACTTACAAGCGTTACCTTATTTTGACCGACTCGATTATGTTTCAATGATGGTTAATGAACATGCTTATTCACTAGCAGTTGAAAAAATTTTACAATGCGAGGTGCCTTTAAGAGCTCAATATATAAGAGTTTTATTCTCTGAAATTACAAGAATTTTAAATCATTTATTAGCTATTTGCTGTCATGCAATGGATGTGGGTGCTTTAACACCAATTTTATGGGGTTTTGAAGAAAGAGAAAAATTAATGGAATTCTATGAAAGAGTTTCTGGTGCACGAATGCACGCAGCCTATGTTCGACCGGGTGGGGTTGCGCAGGATATTCCTTTAGGGTTATGTGAAGATATTTACAGATTTGCGGAACAGTTTAGTTCCCGAATTGATGAGTTAGAGGAATTATTGAGTGAAAATCGGATTTGGAAACAACGACTCGTAGGGGTTGGTGTTATAACTCACGAGCAAGCATTAGATTGGGGTCTTACAGGGCCACTGTTAAGAAGTACAGGTTCAGCTTGGGATTTAAGAAAAGTTCAGCCCTATGATGTGTATGACAAAATGGACTTTGAGATTCCAGTAGGTACAAAAGGTGATTGTTATGATCGTTATTGTATTCGGATTCAAGAAATGAGAGAAAGCTTAAGAATAATTTTGCAATGTATCAATGATATACCTGAAGGAAACATCAAATCTGATGATAGGAAGATTTCGCCTCCTTCAAGAGCAGACATGAAAAATTCTATGGAGGCGTTAATTCACCATTTTAAGTTATACAGTGAAGGTTTTTATGTACCAAAAGGTGAAGCCTATAGCGCTGTTGAGCACCCGAAGGGTGAATTTGGAGTTTCTATCGTTTCCGATGGATCAAATAAGCCTTATAGATGTAAGATCAAAGCACCAGGGTTTATTCATTTACAAGCTTTAGACTTTTTAGCTAGAGGTCATTTATTGGCAGATGTTGTTACAATCATAGGTACTTTAGACATCGTATTTGGAGAGATTGACAGATAATGTATAGATCTTAGGTAGAGTTATTAAAAAGTCTGCCTAAGACAAAGTGTAATAATTTAATAAAAATAATTCTATATAAAAAATAGAAGAAATACAAGTTAAAACCTTGTTTACACTAAAAAATAATAAAAATTTAATTATGCGATATATTCTTTGTTTTTTAACATCGTTATTTTTAGCTGTCAATAACATTGCTTATTCAGATTATGCTCATCCTTACCAGGTGTCATTTCAGGATCCAGCAACTCCTGTTATGGAAGGTGTGATCTCATTACATCATGATTTATTGTTCATTTTAACTATCATTGGTGTATTCGTTGGTTGGGTGTTATTTCGAGCTACATTTATGTTTCACCATGAACGAAATCCTGTACCGTCTGATATCACGCACGGGGCTACAATCGAAGTTGTTTGGACTGTAACACCAAGTCTTATCTTAATGGTAATTGCTGTGCCGTCGTTTGCATTAATTTATTCAATGGATGAAGTTATTGATCCAGCGGTTACATTAAAAGTACAAGGTTTCCAGTGGTATTGGGTTTATGAATATTCGGACTATGCTGATAAAGAAGGAAACGCTATCAGTTTTGAAAGTTACATGGTTGCTGATGACGATTTAGAGCCAGGACAATTAAGACTATTAGAAGTTGACAATCGAGTAGTATTACCAACGAATACTCATTTACGTGTCTTAGCAACAGCGTCTGATGTATTGCATTGTTGGGCAGTTCCGTCTCTTGGGGTTAAAGTAGATTGCTGTCCAGGGCGATTAAACCAAGTTTCAATGTTTATTAAGCGTGAAGGTGTGTTTTATGGTCAGTGTAGTGAAATCTGTGGTATTAATCATGGATTTATGCCGATTGTTGTTGAGGCAGTACCTGTTGAAAAGTATGTTAGCTGGGTAGCTGCTCAAACTGAGTGTGAGAACTGGCTCGTTGATAAAATCACGGCTATTCAAAGTTTAAACAGCAGTTCTAAAAAATAATCAAGTATGACAATTGGCTTTGGTCAGATTGTACTAATTCTTATTATTGTACTATTATTATTTGGAAATTTTTCAAATATCTTAAAAGAAGTTGCTCAGGGAATTAAAACATTTCAAGAGATCTTAAAAAAATAATTTATATTCTAAAAAAATATTCACATGGCAAATTCAAATTTAATTCAGCGTCACCCATTCCATTTAGTTGATCAGAGTCCTTGGCCTTTTTTAGCAGGGATGTCATCTTTAACTCTTACTACTGGTTTCGTAATGTATATGCATTGCTACCAAGGTGGTTTCATGGTATTTAGTTTTGGTTTTATATCATTATTATTCACATTTTTTGTTTGGTGGAGAGATATCGTTCGAGAAGGTACTTTTCAAGGACATCATACAAAAGCTGTTCAAGACGGGCTTACTTGGGGTATGATTTTATTTATCACTTCTGAGGTAATGTTCTTCTTCGCTTTCTTTTGGGCTTTTTATGCTGCTTGTTTATCTCCTACAATAGAGATCGGTGGTATTTGGCCGCCGCCTGGTATTGATGTTTTAAATCCTTGGGAGGTTCCTTTGTTAAACACAGTAATTTTATTAGTCTCAGGAGCTACTTGTACGTGGGCTCACGATGCTATGATCTGTGGAGATCGACAAGGTGTTCTTCTTGGTTTAGCATTAACAGTATGTTTAGGTGCAGTTTTCACTGGTTTACAGGGAGTAGAGTACCTTGACGCAAACTTTACAATATCAGATGGTATATATGGTTCAACTTTCTTCTTAGCGACTGGTTTTCACGGTTTCCATGTTTTAGTTGGATCAACATTCTTAGTTGTTTGTTTAATACGAGCATACAATCACCACTTTACGCGACAACACCATTTTGGTTTTGAAGCAGCTGCTTGGTATTGGCATTTTGTGGATGTCGTTTGGCTTTTCTTATTTGTTTCAATTTATTGGTGGGGTGGTCTTTAATTCTTACACTCACACTAAGACAGCCAATTTTTAGATTACTAAAAATTGGCTGTTCTTCCTTTATAAAAAAATAAAATCTCATGCCTACAACAGAACAATTAAAGCGTAGTCCTAGGGTAAAAAAACGTTCGTATAGTAAAGCACCCGGTCTAAATAAAAACCCACAAAAGAAGGGCGTGTGTACTAAAGTATATACAAAGACACCAAAAAAACCGAATTCAGCTATACGTAAAGTTGCTCGGGTGAAACTTACTAATAAACAAGAATTTATAGCTTACATACCGGGTGAAGGTCACAATCTTCAAGAACACTCTGTGGTTTTGATCAGAGGGGGTCGTGTCAAAGATTTGCCAGGGGTAAGATATCATTTAATTAGAGGTAAATATGATTTACAAGCCGTTCAGAATCGTTTACAGCGTAGATCAAAATATGGTGCAAAAAAAAACAAGTAAATTATGTTAACAAAAAATAATGCAGACAGTTTTATTATTGTAAATTTCTTAAAGTTTTATTTAACTAAAGGTAATAAACAACTGGCTGAAAATATCATAAGACAAAGTTTTTCAATCCTAAAAAAGATAAAAAAAACAAATCCCATCAGTATAGTGTCTTCAAGTGTTGAAATTGTAAAGCCTTTTTGTGAAATTAAGAGCTTAAAAGTGGGAGGTTCAAACTACAAAGTACCTACTGAGATCCACCCAGTACGACAAAAAGTCTTAGCTATAAGGTTTTTAGTTTCAAATTCTATCAAACGAAATGAAAAGTGTGCAGCACGATGTATTGCAATGGAAATCTTTGACACATTCTCTTTATCTAGTCAAAGTATAAAGAATTGTGATGATGTTCATAAAATCGCTGATGCTAACAAAGTGTATATTCAATATCGAAATTAAAAAAAAATAGTTAATTATGAGATCAGTATGGAAAGGTCCGTTTATTGATAGCAGTATTTTAAATGAAATACACGAATTACATAAATCGAGTAAAAAAAAAAATCCGATAAAAATTGTTTCAAAAAACTCTGTAATATTTCCATCTTTTGTGGGTTTAACATTTTTTATCTCTAATGGAAAGAAATTTTCGACCTTAACGATAAATGAAAACATGGTTGGTCATAAATTTGGAGAGTTTATTGTAACAAAAAAATATCCGATTCATAAAAAAAGTAAATAATGGGACAAAAAGCGAATATAAATAGTCTACATTTAAGCAGGACAAAAGACTGGAATAGTGTTTGGTATACGAATAATAAAGAGTATCCAAAGGTACTAATAGAAGATTTGATAATGCTAAATTATTTAAAGTCGTGCTCAATCTCTTCAGAGACTACAGAAGTGGTTAAAGTTCGAATCTGCCGACTTTCAAAAGACGTGATTATTAACCTTCAACTAACAACAAAGCTGGATACTGACTCAGTTTCAAAATTGAAAGAAATAGTGTCAAATCTGAACAAGATTTTTCCTAATTTTGAACGAGTGTTTATATTCTCAAAAGTTTTAACTTCTAATGATCTGAATATTGAGCCTGTGCATATCTCGAAGAAGATAGCACGTCTTATAGAGAATCGAGTTCGTTTTAGGAGTTTTTTAATTAAGAATTTAATAAATCAAACATTTGAATCTTGCAGTGGTATTAAAGTTTCATGTAAAGGTCGCTTAAATGGTGCAGATATGGCTAGTAGCGATTTCATAACTGTTGGTTCAATCCCTTTCCAAACTTTAAAAGCAAAGATAGATTATGGATTCTCCGTTGCGAATACACCAAAGGGTCTTCAGAGTATAAAAGTGTGGGTTTATAATAAATAAAGGTAATAGAACATGTTATTTCCAAAACGAACTAAATTTAGAAAGATGCATCGAAGAGATTCTTATAAAAAAGAGTTTCGGGTATATAATTTGAGCCGAGGGGAATTTGGTATTAAATGTATGCAATCGGGTAGAATTACGGCAAAACAGCTAGAATCAGCCCGAAAAACCATGGTTAAAAAGATGCGTCGAATTGGTAGGATTCTTTTACGTGTGTTCCCAGATGTTGCAATAACTGGTAAACCAGCAGAAGTCCGTATGGGTAAAGGTAAAGGATCTTTAGACTATTGGTGTTCAAATGTTAATTCCGGTAGGATTTTATTTGAATTCCAAGGTGTTTCTAGGGTGATCGCTCAAGAAGCTGCTAAATTGGGAAGCCGTAAATTGCCAATGCAAACAAAGTTTATAAGCTTAGAAAAAAAGTAATAATGATACAAAATAGAAGTTTTTTAAAACTAGCAGATAACTCAGGTGCCAAACTAGTTCAATGCATAAAAGTTTACAAAACGGCAAAAGTCGAGGTTGGTTCTATGGTTTTGGTGTCCATAAAACAAATTAGAACACAATCAAAACTGAAGAAAGGAGAACTCTATAAAGCAATTGTCGTTAGACTAAATAATCTAACTTCAAGAAAAAATGGCAATTATATAAGATGTTCAGAAAATGCAGTAGTACTGTTAAATACGAAAAATGATTTCTATGGTACTAGACTTATTGGCCCTATAACTAATGAATTGCGAAAGAAGAAACTTACCAAAATTTTGTCTTTGACTAAGTTCATTATTTAAAAAAATAGAATATGAATAATCGATTAGAACTTTGGAATAAAAACGTGATCATTCCTGACTTGATATACAAATTCAATTCAAAAAACATCCACGAAGTAACTCATTTAGAAAATATTGTCTTAAAGAGCACTCTTAATAGCAGCGTTACTGAACCGAAAGATATTGTTTTTGCGTTAGTGGCTCTTGAATTGTTATCCAATCAAAAAGCTAAAGTTTTACGAACGCGAAAATCGATAGCTGCGTTTAAAACTCGAAAATTCATACCTATTAGTTCAAAGGTGACTATAAGAAAAAAAAATCTTTATCTTTATTTGGATTTTTTTGTATCAGTCGTTTTGCCGAAGATTCCTCAATTAAAAGAATTCGACAAAGCTTCTATAGTCAAAAGTTGCAACTCTATAAGTATAGGTGTATCAAATTTGACAACGTTCCTTCAATTAAGTAAAGAGTCTGAGCAGTTTCCAAAAGATATGGGAATGACAGTTACTATAAATTCGAATGAATTTGATTCTAAATCAAAGTTTTTAGTGTTGTTAAGCCAATTTCAAATACCAATAGCAACTTAGTATGCTATTGAGTAAATGGGACTTTAGTTTAGTTGGTAAAACGTTAGCTTTGCAAGCTAAATATCAGGAGTTCAAGTCTCCTAAGTTCCACTTTTCATTAAAATAAAAACATGAAGCATCGTAATTTAAAGGATTTTAAAAAGAGGTTGGCTGTCGAGAAATTAGAACTTATTTCCTTGCAAAAAAAAATTTCCAAGAGATTAAATAGGCAGTTTCTAGAAAACGTAGACACAAAAGTATATGGTTTTCAACTTAAAAACAGGTGTGTACTTACAGCACGCTCAAAAGGTATCTGTTCAGACTTTAAATTATCTAGGATCAAGACTCGAGAGTTAGGGCTGAATGGTCTTATAAATGGTTTAAAGAAAGTGTCTTGGTAGTTTATCAAAAGTGTTTTATGCCTCTTTAGTTTAATGGTTAGAACAATTGCTTTGTAAGCAATGAATTTCAGTTCGAGTCTGAGAAGAGGCTAAAGTTCAAAACTAGCATTTATAGCTCAATGGATAGAGTTTCAGGTTTCGACCCTGACGGTGTAGGTTCAAGTCCTACTAAATGTTATATTTTAATAGCCCTTTTCGTCTAACGGTTAGGACGATACTCTTTCACGGTACAAATACGGGTTCGAATCCCGTAAAGGGCATATATAATTCCTTATGTAAAACTTGAGGAATTATATATGCCCTTTACAGTTTATTTACTATAGACGACTTTGATTTAAGTCAAATATCTAACGACGCTTGTGTCTTAGCATTAAAACCTTAAAAAATGAAATTTTATATCTTAAAATTGTTCGATCAACGAAAAACCCACGCCTTTTATCTGCTCGCATGCACATTATGCTCCAGAAAGTCATTTTTGGCTAAACAACGGGTCATTGCTTATTAATGTACCCAAACTGGAATGGAAGGATTTGAACCTTCGAATGTTGGTATCAAAAACCAATGCCTTAACCACTTGGCGACATTCCAAATACTTTAAGCATTATCTTTAAAGTATTTTTTAGATCTAGATAGATTTGAACTATCGACCTTACACTTATCAGGCGTATGTTCTAACCAGCTGAACTATAGATCTAAAAGACATCTAACCCAAGCATTGATTAAATGTCTTTTTTATCAACAAATTTTTACTCTTTTGACTCCCATGGGCTATTAAAATTAAATACTCGAAATTCTTGACTTAATTCAAGAGGTTCATAAATAACACGTTTTTGACTATCGTCATACCGAACTTCTGTGTAACCAGAAAGCGGGAAATCTTTTCTTAGAGGATAACCCTCAAACCCATAATCTGTCAGAATTCTTCTTAAATCAGGATGCTGCTCTACATAAATTCCATTCATGTCCCAAACTTCTCGCTCTAACCAATTAGCCGATTGATAAATGTCAACTATTGATTCCACTGGAGTAAATTCATCTACAAAGGTTTTTACTTTAATTCGAGAATTATATTTAGTACTTAATAAGCAATAAACAAGTTCAAACCGTTCTTCTTTATTAGGATAATCAACAGCAAAAATGTCAATCAACATTTTGAATAAACAATTTTCATGATCTCTTAAAAAACGAATTGTTTTTTTAAGGTCTGATACATGAACTTCGATGATAATTTCATCCCTAAATTTTACTATTTTCTTGGCGTGATTGATTAACACGGCTTCTAAAAACTTAATGAAACTTTGACTCATAAATCAATTTTATATATATTTATTATTTGTTGTTTATTCTTACAACATAGCTTTCTCGCAATAACCGCTTAAATAGAGTTTACAAGTTAAGATTACTTAGATAACCATTTTAGTACGTTTTGGTTCCGCTTGATTTTTTTTTGTAATTGTAAAATACCATACAACAATGCTTCCGCTGTTGGAGGGCAGCCTGGTACATAAATATCAATAGGAACGATTCTATCACAACCTCGAACTACAGAGTAAGAATAATGATAATAACCACCACCGTTAGCACAACTCCCCATGGATAATACCCATCTAGGCTCTGGCATTTGATCATATACTTTTCTTAAGGCAGGTGCCATCTTGTTAGTTAAAGTACCTGCTACGATCATTATGTCTGATTGCCGTGGACTTGCTCGAAATATGATTCCGAACCTATCTAGATCGTACCTACTGGCCCCAGCGTGCATCATCTCAACAGCACAGCATGCTAAACCAAAAGTCATAGGCCAAAGTGAACCTTTTCGTGCCCAATTTATCAGATCATCAACTTTTGAAACAACGAATTCTAATTTATTTGACATTCTTATATTATTTTTAAAAACAAGGGAACGAAGACTTGAACCTCGAACGATAGTTTTGGAGACTACTGTTTTACCAATTAAACTATTCCCTTAAATATAAGATATCGTAATTACGATATCTTATATCTTTTGATTAATGCAAGTTTATCGCATCACTTAAGTATAAACATACAAGAGTAGTCCAAACATAAGCCTGTAAAAATGCAATTGCTAACTCAAGCCCAGTAATAGCAATGATAACTATCATAGGGAATAATTGAATAATATAGAAAATTCCTCCGGCTGCAATCATTTTCCATGCAAACGTTGCTAAGATTTTTAATAACGTATGCCCTGCCATCATATTAGCGAAAAGCCGTACAGCTAAAGCTATAACTCTGAAAACATACGAAATCAATTCAATCGGTACTAATAATGGAGCTAAAGCTAAAGGTGCCCCTGGCGGCAAAAATAAACTAAAGAAATGCAACCCATGTCTTCGCAATCCAACAATATTCAACCCAACGAATGTTGTCATACCTAATCCGAACGTGAATATGATATGACTTGTAACAGTGAAAGTATAAGGGATCATACCTAAAATATTAGCAAAAAATATGAATACAAACGTTGTAAAGATAAATGGAAAGAATCTAGAACCTTTATCTTGTAAAGCTTCGTGTAACATTCCTTGAACAAATTCATACATCATCTCAGAAAGAGACTGCCATCGATTTGGGGCTACAGTGCTCTCAAACGTTGTTACATGAAAAAAACATGCAATTATGAATATAGTTAAAAATAAGAATAAACTTGAGTTCGTAAATGCAAATTTACTTCCCAATAAAATTGAAAATATAGGAACAATTTCAAATTGCTCTAAAGGTGAATATAACATTAATAATTTTTATTTACACAAGCTAGAAGTGGAATTGAACCACTATTAAAAGATTTGCAGTCTTTTACATTACCGTTATGTTATCTAGCCGAACAAAAAATACTACGGAAAAAGGGACTTGAACCCTTATAGATTTCTCTATTACCACCTCAAGGTAACGTGTCTACCAATTTCACCATTTCCGCTCTTATGGAAGTGTAAGACATCTAATTAATATTATAAGTATCGTATACTTACACCCTCCGTTTCTTAGGCAACTTGCAACCTCCATGAGCTATTTTCGTTATATCTTGTATTTTTAAGATTTCTAATTTTTCTGAAAGAAAGCTTTTGATACACGCCTCTCGGCCATCTCCAAAACCATTTAAACGAACATAGACTTTTCTGATACCTGCCTTAAAACTTTTTTGTGCCAGTAAATTGCTTGTCGTTTGAGCCGCATAATAAGTTGACCGTTTTTGACCTTTTAAGCCTGTTGATCCGCCGGATCCTGAAACAATAACGTTTCCTTCCAGGTCGGTAACGCAAATTAATGTATTGTTGAATGTAGACTTTACATGAACAATCGCAGTATTTAGTAAGTTTGTTTTTTTATTAAACATTTTAAATTTCTATTTATATATGATATATAGGTCAAGAAGGATTCGAACCTACAACAGATCCATTATGAGTGGAGTATTCTACCATTAAATTATTGACCTACAGATTTCTTTAGGAAATCTTTTTATGATTAATAATTATCTTCGAAAGTTTGATCGTTTTCTTATAGATTTTAAACCCCTATGACTTTTTATATCTATAAGACGCTTCATGTTAAACTGAATTTCTTTTTTAAGAGATGTTTCTAAAAATAAATTTTTTGTTTCTAAAAGCTTTAACAATCTGATAATATACGATTGGGATAAATCAGCAATTTTACAGTCGCGTCCTATATTTAGTTCATTACAAATAGCTTTTATTTGATAATTGTTTATCCCAGAAATATTTTTTAATGCAACGTGTACTTGTTTTTTGTTATTCATTAATTTACCAAAAATTTGTACCATATAAATTATTTTTATTTTTGTTTTCCAGGTTTAAGATGGATGACCTCGTTTTCATATCTAATACCTTTACCTTTATACGCATCAGGTTTTTTGATTGACTTTATTTTGCGAGCCATTAAAGACACAGAATCTTTGTCTACACCTCTAACTAATATAAGGGTAGGCTTTAAGCATAAAATGATTACATCACTTGGGATAGAAATCAATACATCTTTTGAAAATCCTACTTTTACACATAAAACTTGGCAGTTTTTTACCTTATCAAAATAACACCAACTTCTAAAACCAATACCAACTAAATTCAACTTTTTGTGATAAAATTCAGATAAACCGTTTATGATAGATTCTAATTTGCATTCGATTGGCAAAGATTTATTGATTTTTAATGAGTCTGAACTTATTTGATAACAAAAATTAGAATGCCTTTTAGACATGTCTAAAACAATCCGACCTTTTGAACTTAAGAAAATGATATGATCTTTATAACGAAATAATGATACATCATTTAAATTAACTAAATTTTCATATTTCATAACTAAAAAATTTTAAATAAACACTGACCACCTGTTTTTCTATAAAAGGCCTTTTCATTTGTCATGATACCTTGGTTTGTACTCAAAACGGATATACCAACCCCATTCATTAATTTGTTCAAATCTTTCCATTTTTTGAATCTTTTTAAACCCGGGCGCGATTCAAATATAACTTTTTGAATAGCAGGCTGGTCGTTCACATACTTTAATAAAACATAACACTTCAAAGATGTACCGACTTTTTCTTTAAAGAAACCTCTCACAAAACCTTCTTCAGTTAGAATAAGTAAAACCTTTTCTAAGATTTTAGAGTGGGCACATATAACTGTATTAGCGCCTATTTTTTGCGCATTCGCAATTTGATTTAGAGAATCAATAATTATTTTCATCGATTATTATTTTTTTTATTAAAACGCTTATTAAAATTAAGAATTCTTTTATCAGTTGAGCTTATTTCTGACGTGTTTTTAGAATCAAATCGCCATAACTTATGAGCTTTAATATCAATATCTAATTTATTGTACAATTTTTCTAATAAAAACGTAACTGGAACGGCAGAACCATCTGTCAACTGAAGCCACCTTTTTTTATTATTTCTAAAATTTATTTTCATTTTGAATCATTTATTATTAATAAGTTTAAAATTATTCGTTGTTGGTGTTGTATCAAATCAACGCAAGGTCTTTGAGAATCGATCAAAGTCTGAGTGATCTGAACGCCTCCATCTAATTGATTAAAAAAGTTGCTCCATTCTGTAACCGTGATTTCATTTAAACTTTCACTAGAATCTAAATTTACGAAACGTCCTTGGCAATACAGAATGAATGGTCGTAGTATAGAAAGGTTTTTTAACTCATTTATGACTCTTTTCTCAGGTACTTCAAAAAAGTCATTGTATATTATCACCATTTTTCCTTTGAAAAGGGTTTCCGTAATCTCGTTCGAAAGTTTTGAAAAAAATATGAGATTATTAAGATTTCGAAAACTTACTGACTTTATTTTGAGATTTAATTTTGATAAATCTTTTTGAAGTTTTGTCCACTCATTCGAATTACAAGACTTAATATGGCCTATTGCAAAAAAAGCGAGTTTGTTTAAGTTTTGCTTTAACCATTTATCTTGTAAGAGATATTTTTTTTCTTTATAATTCATAACTTTATATTTATTTTGCTTTAAATTGATAATCTATAGAAACAAAACTTATAGATGCTTTTGGCCTGTTTATACTTTTGCTTAACTATGATTGATTTATCATAAAAACTTCTTGAGTGTTTTTTAGCTCAATCTTTTTTAAGAAATCAATAGATTATCAACTTCTAGATCTTGTATTGCTGTTTATATCAAAACTTGATATATTGGCAAGTTTTTGCTTAATACAAATTTTCTTTTTTAAATCATCATGAAAATGTTACCTAGTATTTAACAAATCGGCGAATAGTGAGATTTGAACTCACGACTTTTAAAATCACAATTTAATGCTCTAACCACTGAACTATATCCGCCGTGAAATTTCTAGATTATTTCTTTTTTGAATTTGAGTCAAAAATGAATACTATTCTAGAAGCTAACTTTAAAAGAGTTTTGTGAGTTTTTTTATGTATATTTTTCTGTGAAAAAGTAATGATTCCTTGATTTGCGTTCATGGATTCAATATAAACAAGAACAGTTTTGTCTTTATTGATTTTTACGACATTGTTGATGGATAAAAACCCAACTACACCACATATACCAACAGAGAACCCTCTTTTAGTGCTGTTTAACACTCGCCCTTTTAAAAAACTTTTTGATTCGAATTTTTGTTTAAGAAGCTTAAATAATTCTTCGTTTGTTTGAATTTTCCTAAATGCATCAAAGTCTACTAACATGTCATTGTAAGGGGTTTCAAAATTCTTTATCTTTGAAACCACTGCATCTGGTACCTTTGCTTTAAACGTAGTACTTAAAACTTTTACTTTGTGTTTATGACCAAAATCAAGAATTATTTGATCATGACTTTTTTTTAACTCACTTTCAAAGAATCGATTTTCAGATGTCCCGTAACACGATAAAGATGATTTAAAAAATTTAAAAGATTTTTTCTGGGCGTTAAAATTGGTTTTAAGCATAGATTGTATTAAATTTTTAATCGGGGTAGCAGGATTTGAACCTACGAGTTTCTGTACCCAAAACAGATACGATAACCAGGCTACGCGATACCCCGAAAATCCATTCAAATAAAATTATTTGAATGAACTAAGGAAGTTAGCCATAAACTTATGCATTTCAGCATCAAGTTCAGGACTAATTGCTTTCTTTGTACTAATCTCAGTAATCATAGAAGCCCCTTCTTGTTTTAATGCAGAAAGTAATGCTTTTTCAAAAGCACCAATACGATTGATTTCTAACTTATCTAAGTAACCTTTTACTCCAGCAAATAAAACACAAGTCTGCTCCTCTACAGTTAACGGAGAAAACTGACCTTGCTTTAACAATTCTGTTAACTTAGACCCACGGTTTAATAAATGCTGAGTTGCTGCATCTAAATCAGAACCAAATTGAGCGAAAGCTGCAACCTCTCGGTACTGAGCTAATTCTAATTTTAACGTTCCAGCTACTTGCTTGATAGCTTTAATTTGAGCCGCCGATCCTACTCGACTAACAGATAATCCAACGTTTAAAGCTGGTCTTACACCTTTATAAAAAAGTTCAGTTTCAAGGAATATTTGCCCATCAGTAATAGAAATTACATTTGTTGGGATATATGCAGAAACATCTCCGGCCTGAGTCTCAATTACAGGTAATGCAGTAAGAGATCCAAGTCCAGCGTCTTTACCCATCTTTGCCGCTCTCTCTAATAATCTTGAGTGAAGATAAAATACATCTCCTGGATATGCTTCTCGCCCTGGCGGTCTTCTTAATAATAATGACATTTGTCGGTATGCTACTGCTTGCTTACTTAAATCATCTAAGATAACTAAAGCGTGCATTCCATTATCTCTAAAGTACTCTCCCATAGTAGTACCTGTATAAGGCGCTAAAAACTGTAATGGTGCAGCGTCTGACGCAGTCGATGCAACAATAATAGAATACTTGAGTGCACCTGCAGATTCTAAAATTTTACTTACCTGTGCAACAGTAGATCGCTTTTGACCAACAGCTACGTAAACACAATATAATTTGTTACTTTCATCACCAGCATCATGCATTGGTTTCTGGTTAATGATTGCATCAATAGCAACTGCAGTTTTACCTGTTTGTCGATCTCCAATGATTAATTCTCGCTGACCTCGACCAATCGGAACTAAAGCATCAACAACCTTAAGCCCCGTTTGCATTGGTTCATGTACAGACTTTCTTGGAATAATACCAGGAGCTTTAATTTCCACTCGCGCTCGTTTCGCGCTAGTTATCGGACCTTTTCCGTCAATAGCAACACCTAATCCGTCAACAACCCGACCAAGTAATTCTTTACCAACAGGCACGTCCACAATAAAATTTGTTCGTTCTACGATATCACCCTCTTGGATTAATCTATCGTTACCAAAAATCACAACTCCCACGTTATCGTCTTCGAGGTTTAATGCCATTCCTTTTATACCAGAGTTTGGAAATTCACACATTTCTCCCGCTTGAATTCCACCTAAACCGTATACACGAGCAATACCATCACCTATGCTTAAAACCCTACCAATTTCGTCAATGTTGACATCCGAATAATAATTTGCTAATCGTTCTTCAATAATACCTGTAAGTTCAACAGCTGAAAACGCCATAAATGTTTTTTATTAAATTTTAAACTACCTAAGAGAAGATTTGAACTTCTGACCATAAGATTTTCAGTCTTGTGCTCTACCGCTGAGCTACTTAGGTTTTCCATAAAATGAGTAATAATCATTCTATGGAAATTTATACACACAAATACATAATGCTATTATGTAAAGTTAATGCTATTGGTGTAGGCCAAAAGAAAAATGTCATTAAAAACATACAACATGACGATAAGAATAACGAATTTTCTTTCGAAACTGGATTTAGATTGTTGATTCTAGTAACTGAATCAAAAAACATCAATTTTATTATCCGTATGTAATAAAAAGATGCGACTACACTTGTCATAACACCTATGATAGCTAAAAAATACATCTCCATGTTAATAGCAGAGATAAAAATAAACATCTTACTAAAAAAACCGGCTAATGGTGGAATACCACACATTGAAAACATTATAATGGAAAATGAAAGAGCTAGTTGAGGATTAGAAATAAACAAACCAGATAAATCGTTTAAATATTTCAACTTGCTTAAACTCCCTTGTTTTCTTATTGATAAGAGAATTGAAAAAGTGGCCACAGTCATTATTATATAAATTATTACATAAAAGAAAGTTGCATAAATCCCTTCAATAGAACCTGTACTAATACCAACCAACATATAACCAATATGCCCAATACCGCTATAAGCTAATAAACGCTTAATCTTAGTCTGCCAAAGTGCACCTAAAGTACCTATTATCATGGAAGCAATAGCACACAATATCAACACTTCTTGCCAAGGTAATAGTAGACCATAGAATACATATGAAAACAATCTAACAACTAAACTTAAAATGGCAATCTTTGGTACAATGGCGAAAAATGCTGTTACAGATGTAGGTGCACCTTCATAAACATCTGGAGCCCATAGGTGAAACGGTGCTGCAGACAATTTAAACAGCATCCCGACTAATACAAACAAGACTCCTAAGATGATAGCGTTACTTACTTCTAATTCGGATGTTTTGTCAATTGTTGAAAATATCTGGAATAACTGCTGATAGTTGGTTGTTCCCGTGAATCCGTATAATAGCGAACATCCAAATAACAATAACCCAGAAGAAAAGGCACCCAGGATAAAATATTTCAAACCTGCTTCAGTAGAGAACTCTGATTCTCGTTTTAATGATGCTATTATATACATACAAAAACTCTGTAATTCAATAGCAAGGTACATAGCAATTAAATCATAAGATGAAACAACTAACATCATACCAGTTACTGCAAGAATCATCAATATGATATATTCAAAACAATTTAGATTCTCATACTTACTATAATCTAAGGCTAAAATCAACGTAATTATAGTAGACATTAAAATCACACTCTTTATTAAGATACTGAAATTATCAAAAATTAATAAATTGTTAAACCCGATAACTCCGGTGATAGGATTACAAATATTAAGTAACAAAGCAAATACTAAAACTTGAACTCCAAGCCAGGTAATGTTTCTAATTAGAATAGGATAACCTAAACGCGGTGATGTACTATAAATAACTGCATAAACAATCAAGAAATTTATTATACAAATTATATAAATTTCTGGAATTGCCGCAATCCAATCAATATTAAAATTAAAATCCATAATTTTTACCTCTTATCTAAATGATCTCTAAAATGTTAGAAACACTCACATGCATTACATCTAAAAAAATTTCTGGATAAATACCCATCCAGAGAGTACAAGCAACCAAAGGCGATAAAACAGCGACCTCTCGTTTATTCATATCGAAATAATTTGAAATATAATGAACCTTCAGTTGACCGAACAAAACTCGATTACATAACCACAACGAATAAGCTGCACTTAATATCATCCCTAAACAAGCAATAAAAGTTACTAAAGTATTACTACTAAAAGCACCAACTAGAGTTAAAAACTCTCCAGAAAAACTACTCATTCCTGGGAATCCAAGATTTGCAATTGAGAAAAATAAGAAGAACAATGTATACAACGGCATTACTTGTGCTATACCTGTATAGTATTTGATCATTCGCGTATGATGTCTATCATATAAAACACCAATGCATAAGAATAAAGCACTTGAAACAAAACCGTGACTTAACATTATCAGAATACTCCCTTCAATACCTTGGAGATTTAAGCTAAATATTCCTATAGTAACAAACCCCATATGAGCAACAGATGAGTATGCTATTATTTTTTTTAGGTCAATTTGTCTAAGCGTCGTTATAGAGGTGTACACTACGGCTACAATGCTCATTAAATATACTAATGGCGTAAAGTAAACACTACCATCCGGAAATAAGCATAATGAAAATCTTACAAGACCGTAAGTACCCATTTTTAATAATATACCCGCTAAAATAACAGAACCCGCCGTTGGAGCCTCAACGTGAGCTTCTGGTAACCATATGTGAAAAGGTACCATAGGTACTTTTACAGCAAAGGACGCAAAAAATGCTAACCAAAGTATTATTTGTTTTTTTTCAGAAAATGGCACATTTAACAACAATTGAAAATCCGTAGTACCAGCTTCAAAATAAATCAAGAAGATAGCTAACAACATTAATACAGAACCAATAAGTGTGTATATAAAAAGTTGATACGCAGCTTTGATCTTTCTTGTTCTGGAACCCCAAATACCAATAACGAAAAACATTGGTATCAGAATACTTTCAAAAAAAATATAAAATACAAGAACGTCTAATACTGAAAAAACGAATATTAGAATTGATCCCATTGATAAAAAACAAATATAATATTCTTTTTCATATTTAACGACAGAATCCCAACTTGTTAAAATACAAACAGAAATCAAAAAAGTACTTAATAGAATGAAAAATACTGAAATCCCATCAACACCTATGAAAAGATGTAAATTTAGAGAAGGTAACCATTCTAAGTACTCCATGAACTGAAATTTAGCAGTCGAGTTATCAAACAAAATAAACAAAAAAAGTGAGTACACGAATGCAATAAGAGAAGTTACAAAAGCACATAATTTTATCGCATTAACCTGAGTTTTGGGTATACCTAAAATAATTAATATTCCAATGAATGGAATCAAAATAAGCCATGACAGAATAAAATCAAACATATGAATTTTGTTTTATGATAATTTTATAACGAAATAATTAGTGAACATCAAAGTGATTATTACGATAAAGTATAAATTGATATCAATTAGGGAAGCAAAAATAGGCCATAATAAAAGCTTAGTCATAAACAATGTTACTCCGATAAACATGATAAAAGCATATTGATGAACTAAACCGGATTGTAGACTACTAACTTGTTTACTGAAAGTCATTGCTAAGAAAGAAAATCCTTTAGGACCAAGTACTTCAATAATCCCTTTATCAACAAGTTTATAAGTTGTATTATAACCTAACTTTAATATAACACTGCCAATTAAATCATTTTGGAGTCTATCAAATAACCAACGACGATTCAAAAAGATATATACATTTCTTCCAAAGGGTTCTGTACACAAAGTGAATAAGAAATCTTTAAAGAAATGAAATGCAATCATCGAAAGCGCTGCACCCGATAAACTAACTATCACAGGAAGCCATTTTATATGAGTTGGTATGAATTCAGCATCAATCATTGTTAAATTTTGAGGTGCTATAAATATTGCATTATTCCAAAATGGAGTACCTAACCCTATAAATAAATCTTTTGTTAAATAACCGATAAAAATACTTCCAATACATAATATGAATAAAGGAATCGCCATTGGCAATGGAGCATCGTGTGCGTTTTGAATCGCATTTTTGAATCCATTTGGGCTGCTTATAAAAGTCAAATAAATCAACCTGAATGAATAAAAAGCTGTTATACCCGCGGATAAAACACCAAGCCAATGAGCAAATGTCCCATGAAGGCTATATTTTGCATATGCAATCTCAAGTATGACATCTTTTGAATAAAAACCTGTCAAAAATGGGAACCCCATTAAAGCCAAAGAACCGATTAAAATCATCACATAAGTATACGGTAATACTTGTAATAATCCACCCATCCGCCGCATATCCTGTTCATCGTTTAAAGCATGTATAACAGAACCTGCACTTAAGAACAATAGGGCTTTAAAATAAGCGTGGTTTATTAAGTGAAACATACTAACTGAATAATTTGACAATCCACATGCAAATACCATATAACCTAATTGACTACAAGTTGAATATGCAATTACTTTCTTTAAATCATTTTGGACTAAACCAATAGTACCTGCAATGAAAGCAGTTAAAGCACCAAAAATTGTAATTACTGTTAACGCAGAACCAGAATATTCATACAACGGCGAGCATCGAATGATTAGATACACCCCAGCAGTAACCATCGTTGCTGCATGAATTAACGCTGATACCGGAGTAGGACCTTCCATTGCATCAGGTAACCAAGTATGCAACCCGATCTGTGCTGACTTACCAACTGCCCCAACAAACAACAATAGTCCAATCGTAGAAATAGCGTCAACTTCAAATCCTAAAAAATTGTATGTCGACCCTGCTACATGTGGAACTAAACTAAAAACAACTGAATAATCACAAGTTTTAAATATAACGAAGACAGAGAATACTCCAAGAGCTAAACCAACATCCCCAACTCGATTTATAACCATTGCTTTTATTGCCGCTTTATTAGCTTGCAATCTTGTAAACCAAAAATTAATCAAAAGATAAGAACACAATCCAACACCTTCCCACCCTAGAAAAAGTTGAATGAAATTATCTGCTGTAATTAACATTAACATGAAAAATGTAAACAATGACAGATATGCCATAAATCTAGGCTGATGTGGATCATGGCTCATATAACTAGTAGAATACAAATGAACCAATGTTGAGATCAGAGTTACTGTAAAACACATTGATACAGTTAAACTATCAAAGTAGAATCCCCAACATGCATCGAACATTTCAGAATCTAGCCAAGGTGACAATTTTATATAACAAGGCGAACCAGAAAAACCAACTTCAAAAAACAATACCATTGAAATTAAACACGCTAAACTTATACCAAGAATTGTTACAAACGCAGCACCCTTAGGCGTCAAAAATCTACCAAATAAACCACTAAGAATAGAACCTATTAGTGGCAAAAATATAATACTTAAATACATATTTATTTAACCTTTCATTAAATCAATGAACTCAATAGCAATTGTACCTCTAACTCTATAATAGATTACCAAAATAGCTAAACCAATAGCTGATTCGGCTGCCGCAACCGTTAAAACTAGTAAGGCGAATAATTGCCCTAAAATATCATCAAGAAATATCGAAAAAATTATGAAATTAAAATTAATAGACAATAACATTAATTCAATCGACATTAATAAGATTATGATATTCTTTCTATTCAAAAAAATTCCCGACAAACCGAGTAAAAACAATACCATCGCAACAAATAAATACTTCGTTTGACTGATCATACACTTTTTTATTAGAATTAAATTTCATCGATTAATCAATATAAAAATAACCACTTTATACTAACCAATCTAACCCTACAAATATACCTGAAATAAAGATAACCCAACCTAAAGAAAATGGTAAAAACACTTTCCACCCAAGACGCATTAACTGATCGTATCGATACCTAGGAAATGCTGCACGAACCCAAACAAAAACAAATAACAAAAAAGTTGTCTTTAAACCAAACCAGATAACCCCTGGTATCCAATTGAATGGAGCTATATCAATGATTGGCAACCAACCTCCTAAAAAGAAAATATTCACCATACTGCACATCAAAATCATATTTGCGTATTCTCCTAAAAAGAATAACGCAAAACCCATAGCAGCATATTCAGTATTATATCCCGATACTAACTCCGCTTCAGCTTCTGGTAAATCAAAAGGCGCTCGATTAGTCTCAGCAAGAGCCGAAACAAAAAACATCAAAAACAAAGGAAATAATGGAACACAATACCACATTTCTTTTTGGGCTTTTACAATTTCAGTCAAGTTCAATGACCCAGCACATAATAGAACACACATGATTATCAATCCAATAGATACTTCATATGATACCATTTGAGCTGCTGATCTTAAAGATCCTAAAAAAGCGTACTTTGAATTACTCGACCACCCCGCGGTAATAATACCATAAACACCCAAAGAAGAAATTGCAAAAACAAACAACACCCCTACGTTTAAGTCAATCAAAACCATATTGTCTCCAAATGGTATAACAGCCCACGTAAGCAATGCTAACAAAAATGTAACAATAGGTGCCATTATAAAAATGACTGTATTTGCACTACTAGGTAATATCGTTTCTTTTACTAACAACTTTAAACCATCAGCCAATGGTTGTAATAAACCGAATAATCCAACAACATTTGGACCTCTACGTTGTTGCATACTAGCCATTACTTTTCTTTCTAACAGTGTTAAATAAGCAACTGCAACCAATAAAGGAACTATTAATGCTAAACTTTTCAATACTACATTCAAAATAATTAAGAAAATTGTCATACGATTAAATCTTTTTATCAACTAAATTTGTTGCACCTTCAAAATCTCTTTGCAACTGTTTATAAATCTCTTGTCTACGCACATCACTTCGTCTATGAAGAGTTAATGCAATTGCACCAATCATAGCAACTAAGAGTATTATACTAGCCATTATAAAAAAATAGGAATAATAAGTAAATAAAACACTCCCAATAACGTCCACGTTCGTAGGCGATATAACGCTATTGATCCACGGTGACGTCTTTAAAAACTCGTTTTGGAGAATCAAATATTCTGATTGGTTAAAACTTACGGCATCAATTGAATTAAGATCTCCTTCTACAATCAAAAAAATCTCAAACAAGAATATTATGCTTAAAAACAGTCCTATAGGAAGATAACGAAAGATTGAAGACGACGTCTCTGATATTTTCACATTTAACATCATCATAACAAATAAAAATAAAACAGCTACGGCACCTACATATACAATCAAAAATAACATCGCTAAAAACTCAGCACCTAAAAGGATTAACAATCCAGCAGTATTAAAAAATACAAAAACTAGAAAGAGCACCGAATGTATCGGGTTCTTTGAAGTTACAGTACAGAAAGCGGACAATAAAGCTAACGTAGCAAACAAATAAAATAAGAAAATATCAAAGCTCATAATTTATTTTTTAATTTATTATCGATACAGAGATTCAGAGGCTAAGTTTTCTCGGATCTCCCATTCCCACCGATCACCATTCTTTAACAATTTTTCTTTGTTATAAATTAATTCTTCATGCGTTTCAGTAGCATATTCAAAATTCGGACCTTCAACAATTGCGTCAACAGGGCAAGCTTCTTGGCAGAAACCACAAAAAATACATTTTGTCATATCAATATCGTATCGAGTGGTTCGTCTACTACCATCGCTTCGAGCTTCTGCTTCAATAGTAATAGCCTGTGCTGGGCAAACGGCTTCGCAAAGTTTACAACTTATGCACCGTTCCTCGCCAGAAGCATATCTTCTCAATGCATGCTCACCACGAAACCTAGGACTTAAAGCGCCTTTTTCAAATGGATAATTAAGAGTTACCTTTCGACGAAAAAAGTATTGTAACGTCATCCACATACCTCTAAAAAGTTCTGTCAAAAAAAGAGTTTGTATACTCTTATCAAAGTACTTGTTTGTCATATTATAAATTTTTAATAAATATCTAATGGGGTGAATTTCTTACAAAAAGATTTTTCATCTTTACACACAAATCAATAAAAGGAAAAGAGTTTTTGTAAGATAAATAATCAATAAATCAACGCTTACGTTTGATACCAACTTCGACTTTGGTTCGTGCATATAATCACTTATAATTGTATGAACCCCAGCTTCAAAATGTATCAAAACCAATATTAACGCTATAAAACCTAAAAAAAGACTATCTAAAACACTAACGCAAACAACGCTCGTTAACAATAAACAAGCTGATGTTCTTTGTGTAAACCAATGAAGGAATCCTTTACTAAACATTTTTAAGAGAGTATTAAACATAAATAAGATTTTAAATTATGATTGTAATAATAACAATAACAAAAACTAAGCCAACAACGATCATACCTGTAGTATACAAATTTTTAATCTCTAAACCAAAGGCTAAATCCCACGATAAATGACGGATCCCATTTATCATATGAAACGAAATTGTAAACAAGATAAAATAACCAATGGCTAAAATCAAAGTAGAAAAAAGCGAGAAAAAATCAAACAAAATACAGTATTGGAGGGAAGAACCCACAAAAACTAAGTTACAATAAAATAATATAAAACTTGTCACCATGAGAAAACCAAGGATAGAACCCGTAATTCTATGAAAAATAGAAAGAACTGACGTTAATTGAGGTTTATAAATTGCAAGGTGAGGCGATAAAGGTCGAATTTTTTTCATAAGCAAAATTTAATTAAGAATAACACAATTTTCGAACAACCAACAATAATTTCCTTAGCGAAAGTAGGATTCGAACCTACGACATACGGATTATGATTCCGGTGTTCTACCGCTGAACTATATCGCCAATGAAAAAATTCATAAAATTAAATTAGGTGATAACGGATTCGAACCGCTAGCTTTTTCCGTGTAAAGGAAATACTCTACCAATTGAGCTAATCACCCTAAGATTTGCAATAAAACTAATACCAAAACTAAACATGCTGACGGCATGATCACCAAAATCCAATAATAAAATATTCTTGCTATAAAAGTTTTAAATTGAGCGGTTTCTGAGAACCATTTAGGTTCAAAAAAGACGTTAGTAAAAAAATGAGATAAAAAAGCGATTGGATTTTACTAACGTCTTTTTTGAACCTAAGTGGGGAGAGCGGAGCGGAGCGGAGCGGAGCGGAGCGGAGCGGAGCGGAGCGGAGCGGAGCGGAGCGGAATAGGAGGGTCCGCCTGGA
>Ga0209713_10000276_pt1 | contig 28526 bp, 10 predicted proteins | sample ArcOceMetagenome_3_FD_187444 | JGI IMG/M metagenome (GOLD analysis project Ga0209713, IMG submission 187444) | Marine eukaryotic phytoplankton communities from Arctic Ocean - Arctic Ocean- Svalbard ARC20M Metagenome (SPAdes) (version 2) | ecosystem: Environmental > Aquatic > Marine > Oceanic...
CGCCTCGTCTTCGTCTCGTCCATGGCGACGCCCGTGAACGCAGCCGCTAAAAAATAGCACAGTGAACGCAGTGCCCCAAAACTTGCAACTTGCGTGCCCTGCTGTTGCACGCTGCTAAGGAAAAGAAATCTGGTTGATCGGGATTATTGTCTCCCCACGTGGGAGAGGGCGCAAGGTACGGTGATGCTCGCCTACCTACTCCGCGATCATCCGGGGATCCGAGAGGGGGTGTTACACTCCCGAAAACCGCTTAGAACGGTCCGATTCGAGCAAATGGGCGGCGACACTGATGTCGCAAAGTTGGCCGATTCCAGGCCTAATCCGACCACAGTGCCGCCAGTACGGGGGTCCAGAGCGCATCTAAAATAGCCTACGAGTACCCCGCACGCACCCTCTCAACAGCCGCAGCCGATTTGCGCCAAAACTCGACCTTCAAAAAATTAAAGTCACGGGGTCTACTTGCTTGTGGGCGCGTGCTGTGGCTCGTGTCGCGCCGCGCAGCGCCGCGAGGGTGCCCCAGCCGCCGCAGCGGCGCCCCAGCGCGCCAGGCGAGCCCAGATCACGCGCGCGCGTGCCCGCAAGCTGCGGATCGTCACGACGACGGGCCAAACGGGCTCACCTGCGCACCATGAGCAGGGTGGTCGGCGTCGGCGTGAGCAAAAAAATCTGAGCCCCGACTTTCTTCGTTTCGGTGCTTGCGTGTGGCGTGTGCGGTACCGGCATTTCTTCTCCGGTGCGGAAATTCGACCAGGAAGGCAAGCAACGGCCGGCCGCAGGATCACAGCAGCAGCGCGGCGTGACGGGGTGCGATCGGCCGCCGTTTGCGAGGGAAAGGAGCGCGCACCGCCATCGAGCCTGTCCATCGTGTCGAGCATGAGCTCGGGGCTAGCATGGGGGCCAGTCCGAGCCGTCTCGACCGACCTGCCACGCAAGCAGGTGCACACTTGGGGTCAGCTCCTGCCACGACTCCTGCGCACCCTGAGGCGAGCTGTCGGGCGTGTTTGGCGCGCACCGGCCGCGACGAGCGGCTCGGGTAGTTGCCGAGGGTGCTGCAGGCACAGGGCGAGCGCCCCCGCCGCCGGCGATGTCCGACGCAAGTGCTAGCCGGTCGGATGTGCAGCAGCAATCTCGCCCAACTCGACGGCAGCCCAGCATGTGTGTGCACAGGCGTGCATCGACGCCACGCGAACCACGGCTCGTTCACCTTGATGAGAGGCGATGTGGCCAGTGGCGTCGATGCACGCGTGTGCACACGCACGCGGCGATGATCGCAGTGCGTGCATTCGCCGCGATCGAGGCAAGCCCGAGCTTGCGCCCTCTCCTTGAACCACTAATAGCACTTGGGCGAGGTATCTAGATTTGCATGGCCATGAACCGCTGGCCGACATAGGTAGAGCACTAACGCATCGTAGGGACAACAAGGGGTATTCGTCCATCGGGCATGGCGGCGAAGCCGGCAGCGGAGCGGCGTCTTGAGCTGCTCGGCAGGAGTCGGGCTGCGCAGCGAGGGCTTGAGCGTACTAGTAGGGAGGCTCGTAAGCTGAGCTCCCGCACAAGCACGACGATGCATGGTGATAAATGCATGGAGAGGTTGCATCTTGATGTCGGAACACTGCGGTTACTTGCCAACTCTCTCGGCTGCGTGGAAATCGACGTCTCGTCTGTCGCAGCACTACGTGCCCGTGCGTACGATCTGGAGACAAGCGTACGCAAAGCATACTCCGAAGCGGTTGACCGCATCTCACATAATCCTGTGATTATCAATGGTTTAGTCACACATGCTGAAGAGGTGCATGCCATGCTCCTCCTCATGCATGGGCATCCAATGGACGTGAACGAGAAGCTACAGACGCAGCTTCAGGGCTCGCTTCTCAAGCGGCAGAGCTTGCAACGATCGCTGCAGACACTTGACGGCGTCGCGGCAGGGCTGCAGGTGCTAGTGAATGTACGAAGCTTGCTGACGAGCTGCTCCAGGAGCATGGACGCGGGCGAGCTGCATCTCGCTGTTGTGGAGGAGTGTGCCACACATCGGCACCTAGACATATTGCGTGGCCTTCTCGACCGCGAGGAAGAGTCGCCGCTGGTGGAGCAAGTTGGGGCCATCGCGGCAGCGTGCAAGCGGCGGCTCAAGGGGGAAGCGCTGGAAACGTGGAACGAGCTGGCACTCGGTACGGGGCTGCTCCAACAGGCGGCCTCGGTCTCTCAGCCGCAGTGGCGACCCCAACCATCGCAGCCGCGGTGGCAACCCCAACCATCGCAGCCGCAGCCGCCCTGCTCCCAGAGACTGTTGTTGCGGTCGTCAGGACACGGCGTCGCGCTGCGGCAGCTGCTGTACACTTTGGCCAAGCTGGTTGAGCTGGACGCGTGCGTCGAGCGACTGGGGCAGTGGCTGCTGGCGCAGCTGCTACGGCCGCTCGTAGTTGCACCAGGTGCAGCGAAGCTGCGCATCTCGTTATTGGATGCGACGTGCCTTTGCAAAGACGTGACAAGCGAGGTGGCGCCGACGCCGCCCGCTGCAGCAGCTGAATCTGCTGTTGCCACCGCCGTCAAGGAGCCGCTAAGTGCGTTGCAAGAACTTGAGGCATTATGTGAGGCGTTCGAGTCTTGCGCCTGTGCGCTACTGGGTTTCTTCGAGCAGCACTGCGGCGACTGTGACGGCGATTGTGGGCACGCGGACGCAGATAGGAACGCGAAAGCAGTGGTCGACGCTGCCTTGATAACGCGGCTAGCGGCGATTGCGGGGCACATGGGCCAGACGGCGTGGCCCGCGGCGGCGCAGATGGTGTGCGACGCATGCAGCGCGCTTCTCATGCCGAAGGGAGGGAACGTAGGCCTGGAGTCCGCTCAAGAAGACCAGGGAGCAAAAGTTGCGTCGCGTGCGGCGCTGCTAGAAAAGCGTGTGACGATGGCAGGGCGGAGGCAGGGGTTGAGGCTACACAGCTTCGCGGCGAGGCTACATGCACATGCGGCGTCACGGCGGGCGAACGCTTTGCTCGATAGCGCGCGCGTGCTGCTGCGTAGCTGCGTTGAATCACGCCCTCTGGCGATCGTCCCAATTGACGAACGCCTCGGGGGCATCTCCCATGCAGAGCCGCGCGTCGTCTTCGACCGGTCCCAGTGCAGCAGGAGCGCACTCGGCCTGGCAAAACTGCAGCGCGATGCGGTCAAGCTGGCATGCATGAGCGACACTGCAGGCGCCGAACTGCTCTGCAGTCGCACACGCGACATGCTCGACATGTCCACGGCGGTGCTGCTCGCGGCACACGCAGCGCGCAGCTCGCTCGTCGTGACTGGCGGCACCAGCGCGCATAACGCCTTGGGCGTGCTCGTGCCACACACCGTATTATTCACGCACAATGACTGCCAACTGCTCGTGCATGCATGCCTCTCACTTAGTGCCGAGTACGTCACGGCGCTCCCTACAGAAGCGGTGAGTGGTGAGGCTACGCTTGTCGACCTGGCGCTGGCCTTCCGGTGGGTCGCGACGCAACAGCTGTGCGCTGCCAGCGACGCGATGCTCGGTCAGCAGCGGCCCTACCTCACGTGCGTGCGCGGCTTTGTCGGCGATGGACCAGCGGGCAGACCGGGGCTTGGCGCAGGCGAGGTCAGCGCGGCGCACGTGGCAGCAAAGCAGGCTCTCAAGCAGCTCTTGCACGCGCTGCGCAGCCTGCGGGGCTGCGACAGCGACGGTCGTGGCGATGTCAGCTGGGTGCTGCCAATCATGCTGGAGCGACGCCTGCTCGGCGCGCTCGTGGAGGTGTCAGTGCGCGCCATGGCGGGGGCATGCCTATTGCCAAATCATATCTCTGACGCCGATTCAACCGTGCTGTACACCCTGCTGCACCCACTACTCGGTGCCGCCGTTGCTGCCACGGCAGCAGGCGTTGGCAGAGGCGCATGGAACGGCAACGGGATCCGCGGCAGCAGCAGGCGCCCACGTTTAGGTGCAAGTGCAGGCATGGGCGCGGGCCTGGGCTTTGGCGTCAGCTGGTGCGAGGGCGACGATGTCGAGGGCGGCGAGGGGGGGGGTGAGGAGGGCGGCGAGGAGGGCGCGGCACAGTTGCAGCGTGAGCACGCCGAACTCCTGGCGCCGAGTCTAGCCAAGCTGCGCCAGCTGCTCCTCGCGCTCAATGCGGAGTTCGGCCGGATCCGCGAGCTGCACTGCGCTGGCGAGCTGCGCATGCTCGCACCGCAAGAGCTACTCTCGCTCCTCAACGCGTTGTTTGATTGCACGGCGTTGCGTGGCAAGCAGGTGGGGCGCGAATTTGTAGCGCTGCTGGAGCGTTGTTGCCTCTGCGCGCCACCACAGCTTGTAGTCTGCGGCGCGGCCACTGCATCCAGTCGCCTGTGGGGCGGCCAGGGGCAGTCCCTTTTGGGTGAGTGCAGAGCAAAGGTTCCTTGATCATATGTGTTAAGTTTCTTACTGCATGATCAAGATGGATGGAGCACCCTTCCCACATCCGCCAACATCAAACATCAAAGTCCAATCAAGCCGCGACGGCGCTTCGGCCTTCGCTGGGGCCCTGTGCCTAAGGCTGTCGGTGCACTTCTGGTGATGTGTTCTGATAGTCCGAGTGCGTAGGAGTTCATTCTGATAACGCTTCACAACGCTACACACCCACCCCTGCAGATACTAAGGGCCGTACCCTTTAGTGCAATGCTCCGACGTCGGGGCTGTTGCACTACGGTCGGCGATTCGCCGGACCGTGGCCGTGGCGCGCTCTAGCTGATCCTTCGATCGCGATCGTCAAACTTGACTAAAGTATTTATGCAGACCCTTTACGTTGCTAGAGTGTGTCGAGTTGAACGTCTCTTTGGGAGGATCTTCTCTCGAACTTCGGCTTGCCAACGGAGCGCGGGCTTCGTGCTTCGACCGCGCCGTGAACAGTCAGCCATTGATCATCATAACACTCTCCTGACCGCGGAGCCTCAAGTCACCTTGTATGGAAGAGCGCGTCTAAAGTACTGTTTGTACGGTCGTTTGACTTCAGTAATTCTGCGAGTATAATCTAATGGGACGACACGACGCCACGATCAAGTACTACTTTGTCGACGGAAGCGCGCAGCAGGCTGGCCCGGTCTTCCTGCCAGCGCTTAAGGTCATGTATGGGAGCAAGCAGATCGCCGCAGTTACTTCTGGAATTCTTTGTGGCATGCCACACGGCAGTCGAACAAAATGCGGCCGCCGAATCCGATCCAAGATCTACCTGCACGTGTGGCGGGTGCATCGGGCTACATCAACATCTCCTCAGGCCATTCGTCTTCGGAGGTCGTCGTGGTTGAGGTTGGAGACGTGCTTGACGTGCTCGAGCCAAGATTTTGATCAACGTTGTCCGCACCCAGTCCCAAGGTCAAAAGCCTGCGTTTGCGAGCATGCGCAATATTGTGAGAGCGTCTGACCACTTGAGTACAGGGCGGCTACCCAGCGTAAGCGGGTATCAGTATGGCAGGACACCAGGGTTGGAGGATGGCGCACTCTTGCGGCCACTCGAACGCGTCCTCCTCGTCATCATCCTCTACTCGTGTAGCGCCGAGCCTACGCAGGTCGTCATCGGGGGCGAGCTTGGCTGGCGCGCCGATGGCACTGGGTGCTTTCGACGGCACGAACTTGCGTAAGTTGTCCGTCCGATCGTGCGAGTCTTGCATCTCCTTGCGGAAGGCGCTCATGAAGTCGGCAAATGCTACGTCCGATTCCGCACCACCGCCATACTTGACGGGGCCGCCCGCAAAAGGGATTGCATAACCACTTGGCACCGGGCCCTGCCCCTCAGGCAATGTGGAGACTCCAATCGATGGCAATCCTGCCGGCGCCGCTCCAAATCCAGCCGCAAAGCCGCCAGCCCCAACGCCGAGCCCTCCGGAGCCCGCCACAAACCCGCCAGCTCCGGTCCCAAGGCCGCCGGGGCCACCAAGCTCACCGAGACCAGCCGGAAATCCGGCAGGCAGGCCGGTATCTAGGCTTGCTTGCGCATTCGGTCCGAGCCGCGCCGCTTCCTCGAGGAGCTTGATGAGCGTCTCGTCCGTGTGGCCGACGCTGAGTGCATCCTCGACGCACTCGGCGATCGAAGCATCGACCGCGGCCATCCCTGGAGGCAGCGCACCCACGCGGCGCGCCATGGGCCCTTCGTCATACTCCTCGACAAAGTCCTTCTCGCCTTCAACCATCCAGATTTGAAAGGCATCCGCAACTTTTAGGCCAGCAATCTTAATGAAGCGGAGCATGAACATGATCGCGGCGAAAAGGGGGGAGACCATGACGTCGCCAAACCTGCAACGTTTTCAGGAGTGCGTGAGGGGCGGCGATGGCCAAGCAGCCCAGCCTAGGTGCGCGCCCCAAGCTCAACGTAATGGCTTCGGTTCCAGCATCGCTGCTCAGTCCACCTCCCACCCCCTTCCGCCCACCCCATGGATCCCCGCACCCCCTCACACCGGGCACCCCCGCTTCACTCTCGCTCTCCACACACGCACCCTACTCACCTCTGCGTCCCCCACCCCTCCCCCCTCGCACCCACGGCCACCCCTCCACCACACCCATCCCTCCACCTTTCTCACCCCACACTCCTCCTCCCACATGCCCAGCCCTCCCTCCTCTTCTCCCTCACACAACCACACACACAAGCTGATTGAATGCACGCACATGTTGTGCCCCTTGTGCAGCACCAACATGTACCCAAGTACTGCCATCACGATACCAGACGCGTGCAAGGATCCAAGGAAGAAGAATTGAGGGCTGAAGCACATCTGGTCGAGCGTGCGCAGGTCCGCCGGCAGCTCCTCATTGATTGCAGTGTCCAAGCCCACCCAGCGTCGCGTCCGGTTGCGGAAGCGCTCGGTACAAAACTCGATGTATTCGAAGAGCTTCCAACTCCAGATGAGCTCGAGCGTGTTGTGCAAGAAAATGTCGCCTATCCAGAGCGCCGGGATCATAATGATTGAAAACTGCGCACAGCGTGGAGAAGAGGCACTCAAAGATGCGGGCCGCGACGGCTGCAGGCGAATCTGAGGAGACTTCAGGCTTAAAGCGGCAGCGCACCAGCATGTAGTAGAGCAGGTCCATGTCACGGATGCCGTAGAGATTGCTGATCTCGTACTCCTTGCGGAAGAAGAACAGCACTGCGATGGTGATGGGAGAGATAACCGTGCCGAGCGAGTCGACGCTGAAGCGGTACATGCTCTGGAGCATGTCGATCATAACTCCGATAGCCTCAAGCTCGGGGGTGTAGACGGGAACGGGCTGTCCCGCCTTCTGAGCTTGCGCGATCTTGACCTTGAGTTTTGCCATCCGCACGACCTTGAACTTGATCGGATCCATGGCTGCGTAACGCAGAGACGTGTCCTCATCAGGCCTGGGTTTCGTGGGGCATACGTGCGTTCCTACGGCGCAGCAGCAGACCGATTCGTTTAACTACCATGATCACTAGCTCGATGACAAAGTTCGTGATGAATTGGACAAACTGCCACGTTGTGGGCGCCGACGGCACTTGGTCGGTAGGGAGGGCTACAAAAGCGAGATAGGGTCAGGGTGAAAGCGATGGTTAGAGCAGCGTGCGACGGCAGCGGCGCTTCACGGACCCCCTCAGCACCTGTACGCACAGCAAGACCGCAGCTCAGCACCATCTTCCGTGACGGAGATGGGACGCAAGGTAGCGAGGGGATGGGACGCAAGTAGCGTGGCTCACCGAGTGTCATCACAAACTGCGCTGTCTGCAAGGCGCACTCGAATGGCAGGGCGACCAACTTCTCATTGAGCGTCTTCAGCAGCCAGGACTCCATGTACACCTGACAAGGAGCATCGCACGATGAGGACGCATGGCTACACAAGGCCATAGCCTGAGTGCTCGCGCACCCAAACAACCTTGAAGACCATCATGAATGCAAGCGCATTCTGCGAGAATAATCTCGAGAATGAAAACTCGAGCGCCATGAGCAGCACAACGAATAATAGTGCTGATGTGTACATGATATGCCGGCGCTGCCAATACCCTGGAAGCCAGACGGAGCCAGGCTTGTCTCTGCGTGGGCAGAGCAGCATGCTCCCATCTGCCGAGCAAACGCGCGCGCGCTTGAGTTCTCCGCCCCGGCCTCAGGGCTGAATGCAAAAGGCGACGTACTCTGCATGAGATTGAACCCGAGTGCCAGCACGCAGATTCCGATGCGACCATCACGCCACTTCATCTCAACGGCAGGTGTGATCGTGCCCTCGTACTTGAGATCACCCTGTGGGGAGCGGAAGAGACCGGCCATCGGGAGGGGCAATGGCAATCGCAAAAGTGGCAGCGATCCGTGCAGCTGGTGCGCACCTGCACCCTTCCCTCGAGCGGGTTGATGTCGCCGACGACGAACCGGATGAATGAGCAGCACACACCAATCGGGACGAAAACCATCAGCATGCCCTTGATTCTGCGTGGGCACGTGTCGGGAAACGAACTGGCAGCTGGAACTGTTGGGCACCACACTTAAGTGCAAGAGGATGGGTGGGATGAACGAACGGAGGGTGGATGGCCTCAGAGGAGGGTAGTGACCGTGAAGGGCCAGAGTGTGTGGGAAGGGGAGCGGACGAACGGTAAGAGATAAAGCTGAAGCGGGATGTGAAACGAGGGGTGCGAGGGGCCGAGCTGAGGAGTGGGAGTGAGAGATGCGTGTGCGACTGATATGACTCACGGATTGAGCTCAAAGCCTTTAAACCACTCGCGCATGTGCAGCTTGGGCGGCGACGTATGCTTGGTGGTCCCCCTGAAGAAGGCCCATAGCGTCCTGCGGAGGGGATAGGGGCCAGAGGTGCTGCAGGTTGCTGTTTGCAGGCGGCACCACAAGGGCCACGGCGCACATGATGAGTATGATCATCGCCGCGTCAATGACGAAGTAAAAGATGACGTACGTAATGGACTGCAGTGCAAACTTGTTCAGGACCTGCATCCAGTCTACAGGAATGAACGTGATCCGCAAGTCGTACTGATGGCCGCGCAGACCCTCCGTGTTAGAGACGTCGACGACTTCAAACGGGTTTGCCGCGTGCTCCGGAGAATAATAGTCGTGCAACGGCGCAAAGTCGCGCATGATGACGTAACCATTAATGAGGTGCTTCTGAGCCTGCGATCGCTGCCAGTACCGCAGCTCGAACTGCACGCGATGAGGAAACCAGTCGAGCCGTTCCTTCATGTCACGCTGCACCTTGATGAACATGAGTATCTGATTCTCGAGCATTTCCCTGATGTCGTAGAAGTAGCCATCGCCCTTGCAATCGGTGTCCGTCTCGGGGTTGAGCTCCGGAAAGCAGAAGCCCTCTTCGATCGAGTCGATCGCTGTCGGCCGCTGCGTAATGTAGAACACCATGTCATCCTGTAGCCCATTGAACCAGAATGACCTATCGAGCTTTATGATTGTGTTCTCTTCGAACACGCACTGCATCACGTAGTCGCACGTGTCCGAGTAGCGATCGACGGCGCCCCAGGTGAATTGTGAGATGTGCTCCGTCAGCTCGGGGGGCACCAAATCGCACGAGTCTGGATTCTCAAACGCCCAGAAGATTGGAGCGTGCGAATCCCAGCCTGGGAGACGCAGCAAATCTCCATTGGGAAGGCGGTGGATCGCGGGGTATGCTTCGCCGGGCGCGTGCCCGGCCTCTTCGCAGCCCACGCAGTCGCGGCGCACCACAAAGTCGCCCGTAAGTAGCCACTGGTCATCGCGGGGCGAGTAGGCCCCGAGGTTTGGGAATCGCTTGATGCGCATCAGCAGCTCGCCCTGCGGTTGCCCACCGACGAGTCGCAGTCCGCACTCGTTCGGTTGGTATTGACTCATGCCCGGCTCGGGTGGGCAGACGGGCAGGTACATTTCGCGACCACGGCAGTTGCAGCGCATGAGCTCACCGCGCTGACGTACCGGCCCGCCACCCAGGGCGTCCTCGTAGCCAATTGAAAACGGTTGCTTCATGTCCACGTTGAAGAGCCCTGTTGGCGGCGTACCGATGCGATAGCCACCCACGCAGTGCGAAAAGTAGGGCAGATAATGCATTGGTGCCACCTCGAGCAGGCTGCCCCAGTAATCGTCGGGATTGAGGCCCACGTTGTACGCTTTCTCAAGTGGGTCGATAAGAATCGCCCCGCTCTCATTCATCATCGAGAACTCGAGAGTGGCCGCGAGATTGTCTTTCATGTGCGGCTCTAGATACTTGAGACCGGGATAGTGCTTGATGTCGGGCCGGAGACGCGGCAGATTGAGAGGCGCCGCAAAAGTGGAGTCTTTCATGATTGCCGCGAAAATCATCTTGCGTGTACCACTCGTCTGCTGCGCCAGCTGATCGGCTCGGCTCGAATCGAAGACCTCTAGCTGCATCGAGGCTTTGAATGCGTCGATTCGCTCCGAAAATAAGCCATGCAGAATCTGAAGCTCGACGCGAAAGCTGAGCTCACGCAGGGCGTGCAGATGCATTGCGAAGACGTCTGACTTTGACCAGCGGTACTCTTTGAACTCAGGGTAGAGCGGGTTCGTGCTCGTCGAAGGCGGATTAAACCAAAACGATGGCGGGTATGGCGAGGGCTGCGTGTGCCCATTGACAAAGACTGCGATGCGGTAGTGGTCGTCGTAGACCATCTCGGTCGGGACGCGCAAAAAGTCGAAGGTGAAACGAGCAAGTGTGAACGGTGGGAGCCTGAAGGTGATCAGCTCGGGACGCTCCGAGAGGTAGGTGAGCATCTGATCCGCTTGCAGCTGGCGGCGGGTGCTTTCGCCCGCGCATATACCGTCACCGACCCGGCTCTGCTTGCATGGATCGTTCTCAACAACGCTCGCAAGCTCCTGAACGAGCCGCGAAGCTGGCACGATTTCGTAGAGCGGCCCACCACTGCCGAATAGCTCGTTGGAGATCGCAGCAGTCACGAACAGACCTGAGCGAACGCAGTCCACCACCTCGTCCTGGCCCTGGTCGCTACGCGTGCCGTTGGGGCACCGAAACCTCTGCAGATCCGCTGGTGCAGTCCCCTCGGGGCAATAGTGTCCAGGGGGGCACGGGTTGCGCGACTTTTGGCTGAACTTGGTGCCCGAGTAGCACACGCTTCCAGCTGGGCATGGGCCCATGGGGCAGTAGCAGCGCTTCCCGTCCTGACGCTCAATGCGGCCGCACGTATCCAAACACGGACAGATGGGGTCCTCCGGTCCTTCCATGTCCTCGGCGATGTTAGCTCGCTCCTGCTGAGTCGCTGAATCAGCAGCGCAGTAGAAGTGGCTTGGCTTCGTTTCGGAATCACACCAGTAGCCGGGTGGGCACTCCGTCTCAAATTGAGAACCGGAAGTCGTGTTATAGCCGCAAATGTAGCCCTCCGGACACGAGATGCTCTGTGACACGTTGGTCATGCCCTTCACGGGGCAAACACGTCCCTCCGGACACGGAAGGCAGAGCGACTCAAGTGGATTGGCGTAGAAGGGGTTCCAGCTGCCCTCGGGACAAAGCTGGCACGCAATCGTGGCATTGAACTGACGATACGAGCCAGGCAGGCATGGCCTAGGCGCGAACGTGCCCTCGCGCTCGCACGAGTAGCCGGCGGGGCACATGCCGCAAGTGTCGGTGCCATTGTATGGGTTGTACTTGGCCCACGTGCCCGGCAGACACGGTGCCGCCATCGCATTGCCCTCGCCCTTGCAAAAGTAACCGGCCGGTGCCGGAAACGGGTCGGCGGTACCCTTCGGGCAAAAGAAGCCAGCGGGGCACCGACCGGTGCCAAATGGAGTAGTGGACGCCTCCTTGCAGAAGTGCCCATGCGGGCACGGTTGGGGTGAAGCGTGGTCATTCTCGTTTGTGATGTTGTTGGTGATGCCGCCGAGGCAGTAGGTGGCCTCGCTGCACTGGATTGGCTTGAAGAGCGTCTCAGCGTTCCAGTCTTCGGTCTCTGTGCCCTCCCAGCAATGGTAGCCAGCCGGGCAGAGTGACGAGGGGACCTTGAGGCCAGGTACATTGCATACTGAGCCAGCCGGACAAATAACTGGGTGCTCAAGCCCAGCCACCGGGCAGATGTGCCCAATAGGGCACTCGATACATGCGTAGCGCCCTGACCGGTCGTTGTAAAAGCCTGGCGTACAACGCGAGGGAAATATGTTGCCCACACCCGGGCAGTAGTTGGCCGGTGGGCACGCGATCGGCAGCGCGTTGGGCGGGCAGTAGTATCCTGATGGGCATGGGCCGCTCCCATGGGGCGAGCTTGAACCTCGAAAGCACACGAAACCAGCGAGGCATGGCTGCGGCGTTCGGAAGTTGCCCAATTCAGTGGCGTTGGTTGCAACCCCAGCGGCGCACCATGTGTTCTGGGGGCACGCCAGGGGCCGCTCAAGATATTCAGTGCTGCCTGGGTCTGAGGTTTTGACGCCCCGAGGGCAAAAGTGGCCGGCTGGACATAGCTCTTGCGGGAAGGTGAGCGCGCGAAGCGAGCACACCATGCCGGGGACGCAAGGCATGGGAGCTGTGAGACCCACGGATGGGCAGTACGAACCTCTAGTGCATGGTACGCAGCTTGAACGGCCACCCTCGGGCTCAAATGAGCCAGCGGGGCAGCGCGTCAGATTGGAGCCGAGCTGCCCAGTACATTGCGCCCCAGGAGCGCAGGGAAGTGACTGTGACGCCAAGCACAACGCGCCGTGGGGGCAGGCCGTCGGCTGCACCCTGGCGGCGGCTGTCGTGTAGTCGTGCCCATTCATACTCACGCGCACCGACACCTCGTCCTGTCGGCCCGTCTCGTGTATGCGCGGCGCAACGCACGCCATCGTCTGGTTGTTGACAAATGTTGCATTTGTCCGAATCACGCCGAACATGCACGCTAATGGGGTGCCACTAACAAAGTTGCTTCCCTGAAGGTAGACGAGCGAGACGGCGCGTTGCAGGAGACGGCTTGGGAAAGAGCGCTGGATGCGGGGTTCCTCGAAGTAATCGAATGTTGCCGATGCTTCTGTGTCCTTCCCCCCGATGGCAACGATATCCAAGGCCACAGAGGCTGCCAAATGCGCTGGCGAGCGACACTGCAGGGCGCTGCCCGGCAGCCACTCGGCGCTGACGAGCGTAGTAGTCCCAAAGCGGCACATGAGCTCGGCTGGGGCGGGGCGGCCCTGCATCTCAAGAATGACGATAGTTCCCCCCGCGGTTGGTCCTCGCGAGGGCAGTACAGCTTGAATTGCCCATCCCACAAAGGCGTAAGTGACCCTGCTGGTGCTGAAGTCTTGGCCGTTCAGACTCAATCTGACAGGTGCGATCGAAGGAGCATGGGGTGGTGCCGTGCACAACACGGCAGAGGCATTCACAACGCGGGCGTTGACCAAGACGTCGTCAAAGCTGCATCGCACACCAAGAATGGCGAAACGGAGGTTCGCCGCAAACACGGTGACGACCTCACCACCCATGCTGCTGCCCGAAGAAGGCACGACCCGGTGAACCTCGAGAGATGCGTGGAACTCAAAGCCGATCTGTAGAGGGTCGGCCGCGATGTGGCCTCGCGAGAAAAGCCGCAGCTGAACTCTTTCGACAGAGTGCTGGGGCGAGACGCATCGGATCCAGGACGAATTGAGCACATCGGCCGGAACAGGAGGCGAGGAACCAAAGCGGCAATGAATGGTATCGGGATCCGGAAGTTGAGAAAGGTCCAGGAGAACATTCGTGCCGCCAAGCTCGGGCCCAAGGACGGGCTGGACGCTGCGGATCGTGGGTCCGCGGTATGAGAAGCGTGCGCCGTCCTGCGTGAAGTCGAGCCCGTTCATCGTCAGCTGCACCCACACGTCGGCCGCGGCATGCGGCGGCGACGCGCACTCGGCGACGTGGCCCGAGACGAGGCGCGCCGCACTGAGCGAGCGGTCGAACCGGCAGAGCATCCGCCCAAGCGCCGCGGCGCGTGCCGAGAACGGCCCGCCGCGTAGCGCCACCAGCGTGCCGCCGCCCACCGGCCCGTGGCGCGGCGAAAGGGCGAGCACCGTTGCAGCCGCCACGTACTCAAAGCGCTGAGCCGCCTCGCTGTAGTCCTGCCCGTTCCCCGTCACAGCGACCACTGCGAGCCCAGCCGGCCGCGGCCGCGTCACGCACGCCACGTGCGCCGCCGACAGCCACCGCGCCGCGGTAGGGGCGCCCACGCCGATCCGGCACAGCAGCTGTGGGCCGGGTGGGAATGGTCCGCCCGTCACGCGCACGACCGTGCCCCCTGCGACCGGGCCGAGCATGGGCTCGAGGCGTGCCGCTTCGAGCGGCGGCACATAAGTGAACGTGCCCAGTGCGCTGCTCGACGAGCCCAGCGCGCCGCCCGTCAGCTCGACCACGCGCGCGCCACTCGGCCGAGGAGGCGACTCGCAGACAATCTCGAAGTGCGACAGCCAGAGAGCACGGGCAGCCGTACGCCCGCCGAAGCTGCACGCGCTCCCAGGCAGCAGTCCGCGCCCCGAGAGCGACACGTTGGTGCCACCTCGTGTGGGCCCCGTGCTCGGCACGACAGCAACCACCTGAGCCGCCGCATGGTACACGAAGCTGCTGTTGCTCGCCGAGAAGTGCAGCGAATCCACGCTCACCTCGACTGCGATGACACCGGGCATGTGCGCTGGTGATGTGCAGTTGACCAGCTCGCCACTCACGTAAATCGCGTTGACGACAACGTCAGCAAAGCGGCACTTGAGCGACGCCGTGCTCACGAAGCCGCTACCGAGAATGCTCACCCGCGTGCGGCCCTCCTCGGGGCCCATGGTAGGCGTGAGCCGGCGAACCGTTGGCTCATCCTGGTACACAAAGTGCAGCCTTCCACCCGCCGCCGACACAGCGCCACCGTCGACGCTCAAACGCACCGCCACTCGGCTCCACGCACCAGCACCACGTCGCGGCGTGAGACACTGCACGGCGTCGGTGGCAACAAACGAGCCAGCCACGCCCAGCTGCCCAAAGTGGCAGCGCAGCACGCCACGCGCGAAGTCATCACCCGTCAGCGTCACGAGCGAGCCGCCGACGCGTGGACCTGCAGTCGGCCGCAGCGTCGCCAGCCGCATCGCCGTGGCGTACTCGAAGTGCGCACCATTCGTGGAGAAGTCGATCGCATTGTTGGAGACCTGCACGATCGCTGCACGAGGCGAGCGCGCCCCGAAGCTACGCTCGGTGATCGCAGGTGTCAAGCAGACGAGCACGGACGCGTTGCGTCGCGCAGCCTCACTCGTGGTGCCATTAAAGCGACAGACCAGGTACGCTAGCTCAGCCGAGCGCGCCGAGAAGTGCATGCCGTGCACGGTGACGGGCGTGCCGCCCAGCGCAGGCCCAGCACTCGGCGCCACGGAGCGCACGACGACTGCGGCCTGGAACTCGAATGGACGATGCTCGGCGACAGATAAGGCCATGGGGCCTTTTGCCAACGCCACGCTGATCGCTGCCACCCCCGCGGGCGAAGCGGGCGTGACGCACTGGATTAGTTCACCCGACACCCACGCGGCAGGCGAGGAGGCGAAGCTCCCGAAGTGGCAGGCCAGTGGGCTACCGCGCGGCATGCCAGCACCTGAGACGCTGAGCAACGTGCCGCCAAGCTCGGGCCCAAGGACGGGCTGGACGCTGCGGATCGTGGGTCCGCGGTATGAGAAGCGTGCGCCGTCCTGCGTGAAGTCGAGCCCGTTCATCGTCAGCTGCACCCACACGTCGGCCGCGGCATGCGGCGGCGACGCGCACTCGGCGACGTGGCCCGAGACGAGGCGCGCCGCACTGAGCGAGCGGTCGAACCGGCAGAGCATCCGCCCAAGCGCCGCGGCGCGTGCCGAGAACGGCCCGCCGCGTAGCGCCACCAGCGTGCCGCCGCCCACCGGCCCGTGGCGCGGCGAAAGGGCGAGCACCGTTGCAGCCGCCACGTACTCAAAGCGCTGAGCCGCCTCGCTGTAGTCCTGCCCGTTCCCCGTCACAGCGACCACTGCGAGCCCAGCCGGCCGCGGCCGCGTCACGCACGCCACGTGCGCCGCCGACAGCCACCGCGCCGCGGTAGGGGCGCCCACGCCGATCCGGCACAGCAGCTGTGGGCCGGGTGGGAATGGTCCGCCCGTCACGCGCACGACCGTGCCTCCAGCCGCTGGACCCATGGTTGGGTTGATGTGCTGGACCTTCCATTCCTCAACCACCCGAATCGTAATCGCTTGTTCTGCAACCTCCCGCATGTTGGTAGTGACGCGCATTTTGTAATGGCCGGCTGAAGCGAATCGGACGGCCTGGCAGACCATCTCGCTTGATGAGATCCATGTATGGAACGCTGCCGCAAAAACGTCACCGCCCTCGAGCATACAACTGCTGCCTGGCAAGAAATTCTTGCCGTGGATTCGCAGTACGCTGCGGCCATTGGTTGCAACGATCGAAGGCTGCAGCGCTCCAATCTCTACAATCTCGTGGTAGAAGAACGTTACTTGGCTGCTCGAGCTCGCTAACCCGCCGCCCTGCACCTCAACAGTGACCAGACCAGGCGTGTGGGGTGGTGCTGTGCAGTTGACCCACTCACTTGACACCGAGGTGGATGGAACAATGACGTTGTCGAAGCGGCATGCAATTGTGCGGCCGGTCGGCAGATTCGTGCCGTGTATGCTGATACGTGTCCCACCACGTCGTGGGCCACAGGGTGGGGAAAGCATTATGACGTGAGGCACGGCGTAGTAGGTGAAAGTGTGCTGGCCATGGCTCTGCAGATCGGAGCCTTCCAAGACAATGCGCACCGAATCTGGTCGCAATGTTTGCCTTGGAGTTCCGCAGCTGACCTGGCTCGCCGACACGAACGTGGCGTTCGATGACAATCCTCCGAGCTGACACCATACAAAACGAGACGTATTGAACTGCGATGTGAATATGCTGATTTGCGTACCCCCACCCACGGGCCCATGGGTAGGCACAATGCGCGATACCCACAACAGGCGAACGTACTTGAACAAGACGCCGTCAGTGGTGAAGTCGACCAGATTATTGGTCACTTCGAGAGGCACGCTACCTGCGAGTGCCTGCGTCATCTGAAGACCGGGTGATTCGCACAACAGATTAGTTTGGGCCGAAAAGGTCGCGCTGACGATGGTAAGGTTGAACCCACAGCCGACGAGCGAGAGGCGCGCGCTCCGCTCCGAGAAGGCGCGTCCATGAACGCGTACCAACGTGCCGCCTCCGGCACCTCCGTGAGAAGGAGAGGCCACGAAGACCCTGGCGGCTGCTTGATATTCAAATGATGGCAGCGAAAACGTACCTCCTGTCGCGACAATGTACAGCGCGACCCTGCCGACTGCCGAAGGCGGCGCCGTACACTCAAGCCGGCTCATTGTAACCCGTGCGGCGCTCCGGAAGCCGTGGCCGAACATGCATGTGGCAGCAGGAGTGGACCCAGTGATGCTCCCCCATACGACCAGCGTGGTCCCGCCATTTACCGGCCCCTGCTGCGGCTGGACAGTTAGGACGGTGGCATTCTCGAATACGAAGAGTGCGCCACCAGCGCAATCCTCTCCTTGCGCAGATGACACCTGGACAAGCACTTGGCCTAGCGCATGGGCAGGTGAGATGCATTCGATTGTCGACTGGTCGATTCGCGTCGCAAACGACAGTTGCCGTCCGAAATGCACAGTGAAAGACTCGCCATCGAAGTGGGCCCCGCCCACCAAGAGCCGGGCACCACCAATGGTGGAACCGCGTGACGGGAGTACTGATTTTACGGTGCAAGCTGCAGTGTATCTGAAAAGCCGCTTTGTCTCATGCGTGATTCCCCGTGTGGGCGTGAGTATCTGTAGCAGCACGAGGCCTGGGAGGCGAGGCGGTGACACACACGTCGCCTGAGCAGAATGGAGCCATGGGGCAAGCACAGCCGGCATCGTGCCAAATTTACATCCGAGCGTGCGTGGAAGGTTGCCGCCTTTCAGCGTGACCTGCGTCCCGCCCCTTTCGGGCCCTTCGCTTGGTTCAAGCTCATTTATGTATGGCGAGCCCGTGCCTGCAAAAACCGGCTGCGTTCGCTCGAAAGACGGTCCAGCCCTCAACAATCGCGTCTCATTGCCGGGTTGACCGGCGGGAACGCAAAGCACCTCTGTCGGGCTCAACCAAATTGGACTCAGGTAGTTCGCACAACTACTTTGCGACGACACGTGGCGGCCCAGAACAGCGAAGCGCGAGGTGCTCACCGTATGGTCGCCGTCTGTGATAAACTGAGTGATGCGTGGCGCAGTCGTGTACTTGTACAGCAGCTTGGAAGGAGAAACTTGCCGGTCGCTGGCAACCGAGATCGTCAGACTCATGCCGGCTGCCGCTACTTGTGAAGGCGTAACGCATGTGACGGTCTCCACGTTGACGAAGCGAGCGCGAACGATAGCGCCACCAAATGAGCATCGCAAATTCGGCACGTTCCGGAAGCCGATCCCAAAGACAGTCACCAGCTGGCCTCCAGCAACGGGCCCGGTAGGCGGCATGATTGCCCCGAGGCGCGGCGAACGAACTGCGGCGCGTCCCAAGCGGTACTGGTCCGCAGCAATGCGCGTCGTTTGATCCCTCGACGGTGAAGCGCATCGGATCCATGCGAGACTTGCGAAGGATGCTGCTGTCTGGTGCCCGTCAAAGGTGCAGCTCAATTGAGGTATTGGGTCTGATGGTAAATCACCGTGTGCACGTAGTTCAACAAGTGCCCCACCCGCCCCAGCGCGTGCCTCGAAGGACAACATTGAAACGACAGCGCCGTACTTGAACACCGCCGGCTGCAAGCTAAAGTCCTGGCGGTTGTTGCTGACTGCGAGGATAACACTGCCGGACACAAGGGGGGGGGACCAGCATCGCACGTGTCGTTCGTCGACAAAGCTCGCCATCAGCACGGTTTCGTTGAACCGACACGTCAGCAGCGCAAGGCTCCCAGCGCGCTGCAGGAAGGCAGATCCACCGACACCGACGAGCGTCCCGCCGACAATGGCGCCCACGCTGGGCCGCAGCACAGAGACGCTTGGACGGGCGCGGTACTCGAAAAGGTGCGCCCCTGCTGCTAGGGAGATTCCTTGCTGATCCACGAGGAGCACGCTGACCGTACCAGCCGAGGCGGCCGGTGCCACGCAGGCGAGACGCTTCGCGGACAGGCGCTGTGCAGTGACATGGACGTCATCGAAGGAACATCGCATCGCCATGCCGTATGGGAAGCTGTGGCCCACGACCTCGACACGTGTGCCTCCTTCCGTGACGCCAATTTCTGGGTGCAGACCATGAACCAATATGCTAGGTTGGTACTTGAAAGAAAGAAGCGCACTCGCAGGATTTCCTTCGACCGCAATGCGCACTGGTGTGGTCATGCGCGCCTCAGTCTGCTTGGGAGTGACGCAGATCAAACCCGAAGGAGAAATCTGGCTAGCAGGAAGGCGGGTCTCGTGCTCGCCAAAAAGGCACCAGGCACGGCGTTCGCAAGGAATGCGCATCGTGATGGTCACAGCCGTTCCTCCACTTTCCGGACCCGAAGACGGCCTGATGCGGAGTGGCATGCCGAAGTCGACGTACTCAAAGAGGACTCCCACGGCGCTGAAGTCTCGAATGTTAGTTGACACATCGAGATCTTTGTAGCCTGGACTGTGGGCAGGTGTGCGACATTCGACGGTCGTCGAATTGAGCACAGTGGCGGCAACAACAAGCCCCCCGACGCGGCAAAGTGCCCGCTGCCAAGGCCGTCTGCTGCTCCCAAATCGGTTTATGCCAATCAGTAGCTTTGTGCCCCCGCTAACCGGGCCGCAGAGCGGAGCCGCGCTGCGGATGACCAGACCAGGTTCCCGACGAACGGTGCCCGCTCTAGCCCAATCGAAACGATTGAGGCTCACCCGCATCCTCTGGACCCCTGCGCCTCCGACGGGTGACACACAACCGAGCCTGGACAGGCCGAGGGTCAACGCCGGCACTGCGGTGGCGTCACCAAAGTTGCACCGTGGTTCATGTCCCTGCGCCTGAAGGTGCCTGCCTGCTAGAGTTATGATCGTGCCACCCTGCATGGGAGCAGACTTTGGATGGACTCGCACGACCGATGCATCGGCGTAGAATTTAAAAGGCGATCTGTACAGTGGGGCCCCGTCTGCCCACACGGTCAAGGTTACTCTTCCAGGCTGGGTGGCGCGAGGCGAGAAGCAGACCACATGCGTCGGAGCTAGTTGCTGCACTGCAGCGAAACTCCCCGCAAACGAGCATCCAGATGCGCCACCGGCGACCCATCCTCGTCGATCACTCAACATGATCATCGTGCCTCCCGAAAGCGGGCCAGATGACGGGCGGAGGACAGGCTCTCGTCCCAGTCCATAGGTGAACGTGGCGCGCTCGCGATTGATTGCATCCTCCACTGTTGTCGTCTCGACGTTGATTGCGCCGGCATCATGAGAAGGCGAAACGCATGCAATAATGAGGTGCTCCACGAGCATACCAGCGGCACGTTTGCCATCGAAGCTGCACGAACCAGCGCTGGTGACGGACACTTCGAGGTCAATGGACACGAGAGTGCCCCCAGATGTCGGGCCAAACCTCGGCCGTGGCCCTGATAGCAAAGCCTTGGGATGAAGGTAGGCAAAGGGCCAAGCTTGCATCGAGCTCTGCCCCCTTGCTGCGATGAGGACCACATGATCGCTGCGTCCCGGAGGGCTATAGCATTGGACGAGCTCATCAGATGTGCGCCGCACCACACGAAGCTGTGTGCCAAACAGGCAGAAGGCACGGCCAGTCCACTCCAGCCGGGAGCCATGGAAAGTGATCAGTGTCCCACCAGAGCTTGGGCCCAAGCTTGGATTCACAGTATGTAAGCTCGAATTGGCTTGCGAGAGCTGCTGCGCCGACGTTAAAGGAGCACCGTAGATGGCAAGCCAAACCTGCACCGCGCCCCGATTGGGCAGCAATGCCGAGCAGCAGAACCCACAGCCGCTGCACAGATATCCAGGTAAGGTCAGGGCCTGGTTGATGCACCATGGCCGGAGTTCTGAGTACAAGAGTACGCCTTGCGCACAAATAGTAGTCTCGCCAAGTCGGGATATAACACGGCGATTCAAGGAGGTGGCAGTCGTGTATTCGAAGAAGCCGATTTCCGAGCGCAAGCAAGACGCACTGCCGACGCGGACATGCACAAAGCCCGCTTCGTGCTTGGGCGTGGCGCACACGACGGTCTGCGACGTTTCAGCTGTTGCAGGGACGCTGCTTCGATTGAATATGCACATCACGGGCGGGGCGAGCGTGCCGTAGCAACGCAGAGATAGCATCGCTCCGCCATGAGAAGGTCCCCGAGATGGACGAAGCTCGTTGACGCTTAGGTACCCGACGTGCTTTGACCTCATCAGCGTGGGCGTGTGGCATGTACGCCGTGAAGACTGGAGGGCGTTGAGACTCGTTGTGGTGGGCGGGTCAGACGACTGCGACGCCGCGTGATCCATACGGCCGAACCAGGCCGACGAGTAAAGCGCTCCATACGCGCCTCGCAGCTCTATGCTTGTTCGACCCGAGCCATTAGTGGAGCCCATGCTGAACGAGATAGCCGCAGCCGATTCGAAGTGGGCCCGAACGTACTGCACGTTGCCGACGACGCATAAGAGGTGGCTAGGCGTCAAGTGCTCACCGACCAGGAGAACGCGTGTGTGTCCACTACTTGGGCCAGACGGAGGATAAGTCGACAGCGGGGTCACAGCAGCGTATCTGAAGACACCGCCATCGCTGAAGTCGGCACCATTCCTTGACAGCTGGAAGGCAACGAGGCCTTCTGAGCCAGGTGGGGCGCGGCATTTTGCGCGGTGCTCGTCGACAGCCAGAGCAGCCACGGTCGTGGATGCAAAGCGACAACGTAGTCTCTCCCCCATGACGAAGCCACCACCCCAGACTTCGACGGATGTGCCCCCATTGGACGGGCCATACGTTGGCCACACTCGCATGACGTTCAACTCTGGCTCGTACGAATACGTCATGGTCTCATCCGAGCTTGCTGCTCCCTCCAGGTGCACTGCAACCGAACAGCCAACGGAGGGACACGCGCCTAAGTAAGGTGGCACCACGCACTCAAGCAGCTTTGCTGAAAGCACTCGGCAAGGGACCACGCTGGAATCGAATCGGGCAAACGACGGGATTCGATTGGAAAAGTCGTTGCCGGCGATGAAGACCCTGGTTCCACCAGCTGCTGGACCGACCGCAGGTGACAACGTCTGCGATTTCCCCCCCGAAAGAAAATCGAAAAAGATCTCACTGACCAGTGCGCCATCGCTCCACAGGCGAAGCTGCGTACCAGGTGCCCTTGGAATGGCGTCCTGAGGATTTATGCGGCACTTCACGGAACGTGTGGTTAGGCAGTACGCCGGGAACCTCGCTCCTGCCACGGTGCACTGCATGCTAGGGCCACATGGAATCTGGCCGCTCGAGTGCAGCTGCACCATGGTTATTCCCGAAACCGGTCCAGCCTCTGGGACCGCCAGCAACGCACCGCCGGACAAGTACTCGAACCCAAGCCCGCCAGAACTGCCTGTTACCGTGATGGTAGCGTAGCCGCCTGGAGAAGCGGGCGAACGGCACAAGATCAATCCCGTCGATTTGAACGTTGTGGGCGTTGTCAGACCATTCACAACGCATGCCAGCTGTGAGAGCGCTGCCGACCTAAGCATGAAGCGCACACCAGTCACGTTGAGCAGGGTGCCGCCCGAGAGGACACCCTTGCCCGGGACGACAAGGCCCGGCTGTGGGGGGCGATGATAAGCGAAAGTCCCGCCGCACGCCGCGTGACCGCCCTTCTCATTCTGAGCAATCAAAACCAGGACACTTTGCGCACGACGTGCAGCAGGTGCGACGCACTCGACCTCGTCCGGCAGCACCCATCGTGCCGGAACAGCACTCTCTGCTCCAAACTTGCATAGCACTTTCTTGACCTGTAGTCCTGGATTACGTGCGAGTATTCTAACCAAAGTGCCACCCATCATTGGCCCGGTCGGTGGCCACAGGCTTTGCAGGACATCTGCATCGCTATGGAAGCTAAATTTCAGGCCATCGGCGGCAATTGTCGCTGCGACCATGAGGTCCAGGCGAACCTGACTTGCCATCGGGGCGGGTGGCGACAGGCACGCAAGTCTGGTCGCAGAGAGAGCTGCTGAAGCGGTTTCCCAGCACTCGTCCACCACACAAAAACGGCAGGTGACCGGTGCGGTGGGCATGACCACGTCATGGATGACAATGCGTGTGCCGCCAAACACGGGGCCCGAGCTTGGGGTTGAGAGACGTGGTCTCACGGCCTGGAACTCAAACGAAAGGCTTCCTAGCCCAGTCTGTAGTCCTCCGAGGCTGACCTGTACGACACCCTGAGCGTACCAGGGCGCCCTGCACTTGACATCTCCGCTTTGCGTCGTGGAGGCGATGGTTGCCGTCCGATTGAACAGGCACTTTAATTCAGCCTCAAAGACGAGGCTTCCAACGTACTGCAGAACTGTGCGAACCAACGTTCCACCTCGCGCCGGGCCAAAGGAAGGGACGAGTTTTGTCAGCTGATGGACTGGATGGTACACGAAGAGGTGCCTGTTGCTGGTGAAGTGTTGGTCACTGAATGAAAGCTCAACAAGATAAGGCCCTGGCGACGTCATGGCTGGAGTCACACAGCTGACCTCAAAAGAGGACATGCGACGTGCGGGCACAATGACAACAGTCGATGAGAATTGCGATTTTTGCCGAACAAACTTGCACCAGACGCGATGCGTCGCCTGGATTGCCTGACCTAAGACGACTAGCGGTGTCGCCCCATTGATTGGGCCTGTGGTCGGTTGCAGGCCAAATAGCCTGGGTGCCGGATGGAAGATGAATGTTGAGCTCTCGGACAATGTGACGTTGCTAAGCTTAATGCTGACGGTCACATGGAGCCTGTGCTTTGACGTAAGAGCCGGCGTCGGGCAATGGAGCATGAACGGGCTGGTGTGGGTGGCGGCACGATCCACGGCACCGAACACGCAAGTGTAGTCGCCTTCAGCGAATGGACCTCCAAGTACTGTCACCAACGTACGCCCTGCCGCAGGGCCCGTTGCCGGGCTCAACTGCACCAGGCCAATCCGAACGAACTCAATTTGCTGCTCGTCACCGATGAAGTCGAGACCATTGTTGGAGACGCCAACACGTGTACTGCCTACGCTGGATGGTGGCGAAACGCAGGCCACCGTCGTGGAGCCGTGAAATGTTGCCTGGCGCGTCACCGAACCAAACCTGCACCTCAAGCTCCCAATCTGCGATGCACGTTGAGAGAAGTGCATCCCTCGAATCGTCACAAGCCTCCCGCCCTCCATGGGAACTCTTGCTGGACGAAGGAATGCGATGGATACATCTGCATGGTACTCGAAAACAAGCTTGTTCGACGTGAAGTTTTGTGCATTGGAGCTGAGCTCGACCGAGGCTTGGCCCGGCGCAGCCGCGCGAGGTGCGACGCAATCCACGCGTGAGGCGGACTTCCAGATGCCCAACACAACCTGGACTCCTCGCGCAGCCACCGAGCGAAACCTGCAGAATAGATAGCCTGCTGCAGTCATATCAGAGCCATGCACTTGCACTACTGTGCCAGCCGTGATGGGCCCCAAGACGGGAGTAAGGGATGAGATGCTCGGTGGCGTGTAGTACGCATATTGCAATCCACCGGTGTGAGTCGCACCGCCTGCACCCAAAAGGCGCACCGAAACTCGGGAGAACACAGCTTTTCTTGGCGCGTGGCACATCATCAATGTGCTGCCGTCATGCTTGGCGGGTTGAACCACACCACCAAACTCGCACGCCAGCGGCTTCACCCGCGTGCCTTGCAAGCGCAGCGTCTGCGCAAGCGCTCCAGTGCCCGCAAGAAAGATTCTAGTCTGTCCGTCAACAGGCCCAGATGCTGGGCTGAGTGCGAGCAGCTCAACGACTTCGTACAAAAAGTGAGGAGCGGCATGCGATGACTCGAACATGCCTGTGACCACCTCGACGCTGACGAAGCCAGCAATCTGCGATGCAGGTGTCTGGCACAAGATCAGCGTCAAAAGGACCACACTGCCGGCCGCAAGCGTGTCGTTGAAACGGCACATGGCCGAAGACCCACTCCCCCGAGCAAAAGGATACCGACCGACGACGTGCACAGAGGTCCCACCAAGCACGGGCCCTGCTCGCGGTTGCAAGAGAGCGCTCCGGGTGACAGGCATCACAGCAAATACGACTGAGTTGGCTGTGTCCTGGCCACCGGCACGCATCATGTTGAGCGCGGGCACGAGAAAATTGGGAGTGACACATTTCATGCGATCTGACGAGCTCCACAGAGGAGATAGCGCGACAGTTTCCAGAGTACACATCATATCTGGAGCCTCGAACCCGGCACCCTGCACGATTAGGATTGTGCCTCCGGCAACCGGACCACTCCGCGGAGAGACCTGCCGGACCTCAGGTTGGCCCACGTAGACGAACGTCAGCGTGCTTGCGTAGGTCGCCTCCGTGCTGGTCACCCGTAGTACAACAGGGCTCGGTGCAAGCCTTCGCTGTGGGGCGATGCAACTGACTACCGACTCAGAGAGCCGATTGCCTCCTACCATGTGCGTGTCGAAGTGGCACATGATCTCACCCTCGTCAAATGGGCCACCGGAAATGTGGACGTTGGTCCCTCCACGCACAGGGCCGTTCATAGGAGCTGCCTGTGATATCCGGACTACACGGTATTGAAAGAAAAGACCGTGGCTGTAGTCACGCAGATTGTTTGTGGCGGCCACCGTTGCTGCGCCACTACTCATCTCCACGCTGTAGCATGCAATCGACTGGGTCGAGACAAAAGCCGCCGGCACGGCCGTGAGATTGAAGCGACAGTGCAAGTACGAAAGCGCCGCGGCGCGCTCACTAAGGAATTCACCGCGCAGGAGCACGAAGGTACCTCCATCGGTGGGGCCCGAACGAGGGGAAATGGCCTGCAACTCGGCAGCCAGCACGTACTGGTATCGCAGCCCCGACTGGGCAAAATCGACACCATTTGAGCTGACAGCAAGCTCGACCAGTCCAGATGCGTGCATCGGCGACTCGCACTGCAATCTTGTTGAAGAAAGAAAGACGGCAGGCACGAGCGAGGCGTCAAAGCGGCACCAAGTAGATGCAGTAAAGTGGCGCCCGTCAATGCTGATAGTCGTGCCTCCACGCGTGGGACCGATGAGTGGATGCGCGCTGGCAACCAGTAGTTCTTGGACGAAGTTGAACGTGACGGCTTCCATCGTGGTCATGCCACCAGCGTATAGGCCGACTGCCACCGCCCCAGCTGTCGAAGCTGAAGGTGTTTCGCAGCTCACACTGTTTGATGAGATAACGTTGGCACGAATTGCCTCTTCCGCACCGAACGTGCACCACGTGTCGTAATGCGCAAATGACAGCAAGCCCATCCCACTGATCGTGACCACCGTGCGTCCGCTGATTGGGCCCTTGTTCGGAGCGATGCCTGTAAGGACCACCATCTGGTACTCGAAGACTTGATTGCTACGCGAGTAGTCTTGCAGGTTGTTCGATACCTCAAGCGAAACAAATCCAGGCCTACCAGGCGGGCTGATGCATTCAACCTCATGGTCTCCACGCATCTGCGCTCGCGTGGTCAGGTTGCCAAACTTGCATCGAAGGTGCTGCAAATTACTTGCGCGGCGGGAGACCCCGACAGCGTAGACGCGCACAGGTAGCTGACCGCTGGTTCCGCCCTTGGAGGGCACGGCGAGGGCCACAAGAACATGCGAGTGAAATTCGTAGGCAACATTGGAGTTCGAGAAGCACGAGCGATCCCCAGCAGACAGGTCGATGCGAGCGAAGCTTGTTGACGCTGCAGGCGAGATGCACTCCAAGAGATTGCTCGAGCGTCGCCGAGCGAGAATGAGTCGCCAACTCAAGGGCAGACTTCCGTTGTTCGGACCCCAAGAGAAGCGGCACCAGTGGATTGCCGCCGATAAGTCGTATCCATAAATCGCTATGACGGTGCCACCTCGCACAGGGCCCATCAGTGGGAACGAATGCGTGACAACTGGCTCTACGTTGTACTTGAACTGCAGACGGTGCTGCATTGGGACCCCAAGATGCGTGAGCCATACCGCCACCGAGCCAGGTTGCGCTGGTGGATTCAAACAAACCACGAGATCGTGCAGCTGCACCACGGCTGTAACCTGGAATCAAGCAGGAGCCAGATGGTGAGGTTGATGTGTGGGAGGAAGGGGTGGCGGGGTGGATGACAGGGTGACTATGATCAGTGCAGAGCTTCTGAGATGCACACAGCTTACTGTGTTATTGAGTCCAAAATGGCACAGTAGACGTGCAGGGGAAAGTGGTGCGTGCCCGGTGAGACGAAGTGATACGCGTGAACCGCCGCGCACTGGTCCGGCGCTCGGCCGTATGGCACCAAGTGCTGTCAGAACAAACTTGAAGAGCAGCCCAACACGTGTGTACTGCTGTTGATTGCTCGTTAGCTCAAATGCCACGAGCCCGAAATCGTGAGCTGGCGAGAAGCACTCCATAGCGTTGCCCGATAGAAGCAGGGCAACCACATCAGTCTGATTAAACCGGCACGCAAGAAGGCCAACTTGCCAAGCCCTTGAGGAAAAGTTGCTGCCATGAGCGCGAACGGGGGTGCCACCATTGGGTGGTCCAACAGTAGGTCGGATGGAAACAAGCTCCAGCTCAGGCTCGACGGCGAATACATGCTGCTGCGCCACTGTGAGGGATGAGTCTATCGTGACACGAACCAGTAGAAGTCCAGCAGACGTGCGCGCTGGTGAGATGCATATTAATCGATTTGCAGAGATGAAGCGTGCACCGCTACGCGCTTCGCCAAAGTAGCACTGCGTATGATGCATCGGCTCAAACCCATGCCCGAGTAGCATGACAACCGTCCCTCCCTTCACCGGTCCAAGTCTGGGTTTGATCGACTCGATCCTCGGTCTAGCATGGTGTGTAAAACTGAAGCCTGTCGCCATTTGAGCTACGTCGAAGTGCAATGTGACAAGCGAGGTACCGGGGGCAGTTTCGCGATGTGTAACGCATGAAAGGGTCGAGCTCGAAAGAAACGTCAAGGGTGACATCTGCTCTCCGATCTGGCAGAAGGACCCAGCATGAAAGGAAGGGTGAAATGGACCGCCACTGAAAGTGATAATAGTGCCTCCTCCGATTGGACCAACTTGAGGAGAGATGCGTACAAGGCTGGGAGGCAAAATGAGAAGTTGCAGCGCGGAGGCGCTTACAGCCGGAGCGGTATTTGCAACGCGGAAAACAGCCGTCCCTGGCTTCCCAGGAAAGAGCGTACAAGTCAGAAGCTGAGGAGTAATCACAAATGCAGAAGCAATGGAACGATTGAGAGCACAGACAGCGAGGGACAGGCGCGAGGCCCGAAGTGAAAAGAAGCGCCCACTGGCGAGGACGCGAAGCGGAGAAGAACTGTGACCAGACGTAGGATGAAAGGCAGAAAGCAGAGGAGAAGAGAGGAACTCGAAGTGGACGCCGTCCGACGTGTAGTCGCGCGCGTTCATCGACACCTCGACCGCCGCGTACCCCGCCGCCCCCGCGCGCGGCGCCACGCACTCGAGCACGCCGCGCGCCACGCGCCGCGCCG
>Ga0209713_10000277_pt1 | contig 28474 bp, 28 predicted proteins | sample ArcOceMetagenome_3_FD_187444 | JGI IMG/M metagenome (GOLD analysis project Ga0209713, IMG submission 187444) | Marine eukaryotic phytoplankton communities from Arctic Ocean - Arctic Ocean- Svalbard ARC20M Metagenome (SPAdes) (version 2) | ecosystem: Environmental > Aquatic > Marine > Oceanic...
AATACGCACGAATACTACACAGCGATACAATAAAATGATTAGCTCAAGAAGCGAAGCAATAGAGCAATTTATTCAAAATGAGCCAGCTTCTCCTGCTACGTACTTCGCTGTTAAATATTTGTTCCAAAAACCCGCATCTAAGCTCATATTGATAGCGGCGGATAAAATGGGAAAAGAGTTGCCCAACTCATTATACACTAAAAATTTGGTATCGCTTGCAGCTAATATTGGGCCTACAGTGGAAGGTGCAATAGCTCCGGAGATATCACTTAAAACTCCAGAAGGAGAAATATTAGCACTATCCTCTTTAAGAGGTAAAGTAGTGCTAATCGATTTCTGGGCAAGCTGGTGTGGTCCTTGTAGAAAGGAGAATCCAAACGTAAAAAAAATATATGAGAAATATAAAGACCAAGGTTTTGAAATTTATGCAGTATCACTAGATAACAACGAAGCACAGTGGAAGGGAGCTATCGCCAAGGATGGACTAGCTTGGAAACACGTAAGTGAATTGTTAGGTTGGAAGGGTACTGTTTCTAGGGCTTATGGAGTAGGGTCTATCCCTCAAACATTTTTACTAGACAAAGAAGGAAGAATAGTAAAAACCGGCTTCAGAAGCCACGAGCTAGAGTCTCTGATACAGCCCTTATTAAAGTAGTGAGATACGCTGCAATAGCCTTGCTGGCTTTATTTTATGGGTGCAGCGAGAAACCTAAAAAGGAGCCAATAAAGGAGCTTGAATTCGTAATTTCTGAGAAGCCATTTAAAGACTGGCATACCGGAAAGTTTTATTATAAAGAGCCGAAAATAGGCACTTTCTTGGTCAATAGAACAGATAGTATACAAGAGGAATTTATCAAAAGTACGGGCATGATAGTAGAGTTTGATATAGACTGGACTACCGATAGTACCTATACATTAACCTTCGTAAAAATAGCGGAGAACCCAAAGAATAAGTCAATAGCTGAGGGTGCAGAAAGAATGGTAAAGCAATGTACTATCACACAATTGTATGAGCTTTCGTATGTCGAAAAATCCACTTCAAACCTTTCTGATTACGTCATTTTTACAACAATTCACCGTAATAAGTAAACCGTAACTTTAATAATATTCTCTTAACTTTGAGACAACGTTTAATTGGCTTAGTAATAGCAATATTGCGAGGTATAATTATGGTAAAAAAGATACTTATAGTAGACGACGAGCAAGATATAGTAGAGCTCTTAAAGTACAACCTGGAGAAGGAAGGCTACAAGTGCTACGTTGCCAGTGATGGATTAGAGGCTATCGAAAAAGCTAAAATCAAAAAACCTAATCTCATTTTATTGGATATTATGATGCCAAATATGGATGGCATGGAGGCGTGTAGAGCGATACGTGCAGAAGAGTCTTTACATGGAGTTTTTATAGCTTTCTTGACTGCCAGAGGTGAGGAGTATTCAGAAATTGCAGGTTTTGATGCTGGGGCAGATGATTATATCACTAAGCCTATCAAGCCAAGAGTGTTGATTAGTAGAGTGAAAGCTATATTAAGCCGTCAAAAAGAAGAAGAGAAGAAGGAAAGTATAGAAATAGGAGATATTATAATAGATCGCAGTGCATATAATGTTTTTGTGCGGGGGGTGAAATTAATGTTACCCAAAAAAGAATTCGAACTTTTGTATTTGCTAGCATCCAAACCTGACAAGGTGTATTCTAGAGAGTCTATATTAAATAAAGTGTGGGGTCTAGATGTAAGTGTAGTAGATAGAACTATAGATGTTCATATCAGAAAAATACGCGAAAAAATAGGTGAGAATAGAATTAAAACTATCAAAGGAGTTGGCTATAAATTTGAAGCGTGAGTAAAAACTCTAGTCCACAGTTCATAGCTCTCATTGCAAGTCTTTTAGCAGCTTCGCTTTCCTCTATTGGGGTGGGTGTATTCACACTAGAAGTTCGGGCAACTGCGGCTAATTTTGTGCTAGTTTTTGCAGTGTGTTACTTTGTTTTTAGTTATTTGCTCAAGGAGTTTATTCACGATCGTATAAAGCTCATTTATAAAAATATTTATAAGTTTAAAACGCAAGGGGGTAAAAGTTATGGAGCCTTTAAAAAAAATGAGGCAGATCCTATAGGTGCAGTGAGTAAGGAGGTGGTAGAATGGATGATAGAAAACCGTAAGGAGGTAAATGAGCTTAAAGAACAAGAAAATTTCAGAAGAGAGTTTCTAGGTAATGTATCACACGAGCTTAAGACACCCATACAAACAATACAGGGATACATTCATACACTTCTCGACGGGGCTTTAGACGATAAGAATGTGAATAGCCTTTTTCTTAATAAAGCAGCCAAAAGTACGGATAGATTGGCAGAGTTGGTAACAGACCTTACAAGTATTAGTGCTTTAGGAAATAGAGGTTTACTCAAAACAGAGTCTGTTGATTTAGTAAAACTAACCCATGATGTTTTTGAGATGCTAGAGATTAGAGCAAAGGAAAAAGACATAAGCTTAAAGATTGCAAAGCAGAATCCTAAAGAAGTGCTCGTAGAAGCTGACAAAGCTAAAATACATCAAGTCCTAGTAAACTTAATAGTAAATGCTATTAAATATGGCAAAGTAGGAGGAAGTATACGGGTTAAGTTTTTTGATATGGATAAAAATATCCTCACAGAAATAGCAGATGATGGAGAAGGTATAGCTGAGGAGCATTTACCAAGACTCTTTGAACGATTTTATAGAACCGATGCAGGAAGAAGTAGAGATCAGGGTGGCTCAGGACTAGGTTTGGCAATAGTAAAACACATTATCGAGGCTCACAATCAAACTATTAATGTACGTAGCACTATAGGCATAGGTAGTACATTTGGTTTCACATTAAAGAAAGGTTAGACTTACTTGGGATTACGGGTCGGCGAGGTATTGCTTACATATTTTCTAGCAACAGCACGGACTATTCGTATAAAGCAAAAATGCCCGTATCAAAAGGAGTCCAGATACATGCCTTTTGCCCACAGCTTTTTAAAGCACTGTTTGCCCATGTATTACACGTGGTAAATAAGCTATAGCTTCCTTTGGCTTCATAAAAGGCATCGCTCAGCCCATATCGTACATCTGACTTTACTAGTGCGGGACTTCCATTTTGCTCCATATCAAAGCTAGAGTTGATATACTTCACAAGTTGTAGGTAATGCTTTTTGCTGATTACTATTTTTCTGCAATTTGGAGACTCTAGCATAGTTTTATAATAGGTGGTGTGCAGGGCAGTAGTGCTTAAACCAAAGGCGGCTTTTACGGCCGTAGATACTTTTAAGTCAGCCCAAGTGGGTGTCTCTAGGTAAAAGCCTTTGTCGCCCCATCCCACAGCGAGATACTGAGCCGTAGTGTCTTTGTTTTTAGTGTCTTCGAATGGGATACTTGCAGTCCAATCATGCAGATTGGTTTTACACGGCATTACTATATCGGTATGTATTCCATTGGTAAGTATATAGATAGATATGTCAGAGTTTTCTTCGCTGTTATCTGGACCTACAGATAGCATTGGTATTAAAAAAGCAGCAAGCATATAGATGCCAATAAATGCTAGAAGCCAAATAAGAAGTCTTACAGATTTCTTAATAATCCATTTGAGTAGTTTCATTTTGACTTAGTTTTTTACAATAGATTAAGTTTATTGTTTTGGAACTCTTTTGTCCAAAAGTACAACTTTCAATATTAACTAAACTTAAGAATTAATTAACTTTTCCCCTATTCAAACTCCTCTATCAGTACACCCATTTTGCCTATTTGTGCATCTCGCACCGCCTCCATTACTTGTGTTTGGTTATTCATCACAAACGGACCGTATTGTGCCACAGGCTCACCTATAGGTTCTCCACTTAGTAGTATGTAGCGAGTGTCTGCAGTAGCGTGCAGTTCTATAGACTCGCCGTCTAGTTGGTATACCCCCATGTCTTTAGTAAGTAGCTGACCACCTCCTGTTTTTATAGATCCTTCTAGTACATACACTAGAGCATTAAAAGAAGCAGTTATAGGAATAGAGATAGAACCCCCTTTAGCTAGCTCACCACGCAGCAATAGCTGAGGACTATAGGTTGGGGCTGCTCCTTTGGTGTCTTTGAACTTGCCACTTACTACCCAGATTTTACTTTTTTCTTCTTCTACCAAAGGAGTGTCTTCTAGACTAATGGGTTGGTAATAGGGAGCAGCCATTTTGTTTGCTGCAGGGGCATTTACCCAAAATTGGATGAACTCCAGTTCTCCACCTTCCTCTGCTAATTTTTTGGGAAATCGCTCGCTGTGGGTTATTCCTCTGCCGGCAAACATCCACTGCGTGCCACCTGCACTTACGGTAGCTCGCTCACCTAGCGAATCTTGATGACTCACCGCACCTTTAAAGACGAAAGTAACTGGAGAAAACCCCCTATGTGGGTGTGGCCCCACACCTAGATCTTGTTGTCGCTGGCCTCCAGGAAGCATTTGGTGCCAATGGTGTATTAGTAGAAAAGGGTCTAAGCTCTCTAGTTTAGCACTAGGTAAAGGCTGGTCTAATAAGTGGCCGCCCATGTTTACTTTATCTGCTGCTATCGTATGTTTTAGGCTTCGTGATGTCATTATGTTTTGCTATATATATGTATATACATTGATTTGACGTAAATTGTTTTAGATACTGATACAATAAGGATACTAAAAGCAAAGGGTGACAGAAGAAGTAATTACTCTTCTATGTCCGAAGTGGGTCTGTATCTTCTATGCATACCTATCAGTAATTTACGGATAAGCTGGTCTTTGCACAGTCTATAATGGGTGTGTGTAGGTTTACGAAAAAGTGCACTTAGTTCGTGTTTGCTAAATTTCATATCGCCGAGCATAAGAGTTTCTAGTATATCTTCATCTCGCCAATTCATTGCTATTTTAAATTTTCTTAAGACGATGTTATTAGTCAGAATCTTTTCTGCGACAGGTTGTACACCTTCTTTTTTACCTCTTTTGGCATTTATAAAACCATTTAGAAAAGTAGCAAGCTCCTCGTGAGTAGCAGCTACAAAACCGTCGTATTCGTCACGAAGTAACCACGATTTTACCTGCTCTCGTGTAACTTGCATGCCACCAGATGCAAAGAATTCCATCATCTGTATATCATTGTAATCAAAAGCGTATCGCGTGCGGCGGAGTATGTCGTTGGTAGTCATGTATTTTTATTTACGCCACAATAGTAAGGTAAAGTAGTTGTTTCTAAAATGGAATACGTTTTGCTAATCTACATTGTGACCAAAATAATATAGATGATAAGAAGACGATTTTAAAGACAAATACATCCTTTTATGTTGGATAAAAAAAGTTGCTACGGGTGTAGTGAAATCATAATAGTATAGTTAAGATAAATAAGATCAAAATAGCGTTCAGTGCTTTCTACAGTATTTTTTAATTAATTGAATTTATTCTTAAACTTAAATTTTTCGCAGTGGCGAATAGACTTAAATTCGCACTTCATGTATCGTGTAGCCATACATACTTTGGGCTGTAAGCTCAATTATTCGGAGAGTAGTACTATCGTTCGCCAATTGGAAAACAATGGATTCTCCCGGGTAGATTTTTCTGATGAAGCAGATATATACATCATAAATACGTGCTCTGTTACAGATAATGCAGATAAGAAATGCCGCACTACTGTAAAGAGTGTTCTGAAGCAAAATCCGGAAGCATATGTAGTGGTAATAGGCTGCTATGCACAGCTTAAGCCTAAGGAGATTTCTGAAATACCGGGAGTAGATATGGTGCTAGGAGCTGCCGAAAAATTCAATATGATAGAGCATCTTCACTCATTGAAAAAAGAGGAAGAAGCTATCGTATTTAATAAAAATATAAAAGAGACACAGGACTTCGTAACTGCATTCAGCTACGGGGATAGAACCCGTAGTTTCCTAAAAGTACAAGACGGATGCGACTATTTCTGCTCTTTTTGTACTATACCACTGGCCAGAGGTAAAAGTAGAAATGCTACTATAGCAGAGACTGTAGCTAAGGCTAAAGAAGTAGCTGCTACAGATATCAAAGAAGTAGTAATCACTGGAGTAAATATCGGAGATTTTGGTGCAGACCAAGACTATGCCGAGACATTTTACGATCTTATAGTAGAACTAGATAAAGTGGAAGGAATAGAACGCTATCGCATAAGCAGTATAGAACCCAATTTGCTGAGCAATGAGATAATAGATTTCGTAGCGGCTAGTGATAAGTTTGTTCCTCATTTTCATATCCCACTACAAAGTGGTGATGATGAGATACTCACCAAAATGCGTAGAAAGTATCTCAGTGATTTATACGTAGACAGAATTAAACGTATAAAGAAGCAAATGCCAAATAGCTGTATCGGTGTAGATGTGATAGTGGGATTCCCCGGCGAGACAGAAGAGCATTTTCTTACTACGTATAATTTTCTAAACGAGTTAGATATCAGTTATCTGCACGTATTCCCTTATTCCGAAAGGAATAATACTACAGCTAAGAAGATGACCGATAAAGTGACCAAAGCAGAGAAAACTGAACGAGCTCAGAGACTTCGTATACTTAGCACTAAAAAGAAACGCTACTTCTACGAGACTCAGCTAGGGAGAGAAATGAACGTTCTCTGGGAAGAAGAAAAGCAAGGTGAAAATATGCAAGGTTTTTCGGAAAACTATGTTCGTTTTGAAGCACCGTATGATGCCAGTCGTGTGAATATAGTGGAGAGGCTAAGATTTGAAAATATAAATGAGAGCGGACTTGCTAAAGCTAGTCTGAAAGAACACCTACAGTAAAGATGAGTACTTTGCCGCTATGTTAGCACGATTGAAAAAATATAACTGGCTAGAATTAGGGCTGGTCGTATTAGTCGGGATTGCTTTTTACTCACTTCATTTTCACCCATACTTTACCTCATTCAGTTCTGATATTTTTTTCTTTAACGATCCTGACGATGCTAAAATATATTCTTGGAATACCTGGCACTTTGCTCATCAGCTTAGCAATGGGAGCAATCCCTTTTACACAGATTTTATCTGCTGGCCCGAGTGCACTAGTTTGTGGATGCACGCATATACGGTCTGGTTTGGCCTGCTCAATGTTTTTATAAAAAATGTAAATTTATCTGTCAACTTAGGTATTGCTATTCAGTTGGTCGTAGCTTTTATGGGGTTCTATTATCTAGCCAAACGATTTGTGATGCGACCCTATTTAGCAGCTACAGTAGCGTACATAGCCGTGTTTAATACGTACATATTAGCCAAGTGTGGCGTACACTACAACTTGGTGATGATAGGAGTATTGCCCTTTTTGTTACTTTATATATTCAAGCTTTTCCCTATAGTAAAAGAGAAGCTTACAGTAGTCAAGAAACACATTGCGAGTTTTGTAGTACTATTAGTTTTAGCATTTTTCATGGAATACTATATGGTTTTTTATACACTAGCTTTTATGTTGGTTTATCTCATGTGGTATGGCTTTATATCTGCTTGGTTTGATACTTGGAGTTGGAAGAAGACCCTGAGTATAATAGTATTATTTGGCTTAGGGCATATTGTGATGAGACTACTTCGTATTGGAGGTTTCCAGGAAAAAGGTGCGGTATGGGGGGCTGCAGATTTGCGATTGCTTTTTACTTCAGGTAGTAATTCCGCAAATCAAAAAGAATGGATATTGGAGGGCCTTGCTAATACCTTAAATGATAACAAGATATATATTGGAATCTCATTAGTCGTGTATTTTATCGTAGCACTTGTTTTCTTTTATCAGAACAATAGAAGGGATGTGGAAAGTAGGTTTTTCTTATTCGCAAGTGTCGTATTTCTATTAGTAACACTGCCCGTTATCAAGATAGGAGAAAAGGATCTATTCTATAATTTTACTGCAATCGTGCATTATATCCCTTTTGTGAATAATGTTAGAGCTCCGGATAGGTTCATACTTCTGTTTTTTGTGACAGCAAGTCTATTTATCTGTCGCGTTATTTTCTTGCAGACTAACTATAGCAAGGGGTGGAGCAAATACACAGCGTTTGCAGTCACGTTACTAGGCTGGTTTTATATGGATCATGAGCAAGTAAATATGAAAGTAGTGGAGCAACCACTGGCTAGTAACATTTTGGAGGAATGTAAAGGGAAGGCAGTATTGATGCTGCCATTTGGAATACGTGATGGATACCAGCAGTTTGGCGATTTCGATGAAAGTCAAGTGCTCCTCCAGACCAGATATGGATTCAAAATGCCCAGTGGATATTTGTCCAGGCTAAGTGATGATACGTGGGAATACTATAAGAGTAATGAGTTGTATCTGAACTTAGTGAATGTGCAGAAGGATAGTCCTGCTATAGATTTCGATTGGCATACTAATCTTCTAAATAATAATATTGAAATACTATACGTCCCTAAAAATAGGACTGTGGATTCCAATGAAATAAAAATGCTAGAGTCTTTACCTGCATTGATAAAAGAGGACAGAAACGGTACTCTTTATACACTGCGTAAGTAACGTTCAACCAGACTATTCCTACATTTAACTTTATCTTCTTCTTGATTTATAATATTCATGGCTTTCTTCGCACTAAGACAATAATATGTATCCTACTTTATACGACGCAGTACTTGACATTTTTGGCATTAGTATTCCAGCATTCAAATTAGTTATGATGTTTGGTTTTTTCGTAGCCCTAGCCTTTTTAGCGGCTAGCTGGGTTATGACTCTTGAGGTCAAAAGATACGAAGCCGAAGGCAAAATAAAAGCTTTCGAAAAAGCTATAGCTAAACCCAATTTAGCTTGGGAGTACATCTCTAATATTTTGATTGGTTTTATCTTAGGCTATAAGTTGGTCTACTTAGGGCTTAATTTTGGAGATATAGCAGATAATCCGCAAGCATTCATTTTATCCTTAGAAGGCTCATGGCTTTGGGGTATACTTGGGGCAGTGGGTTTTGGAGCATTAAAATATTCTCAGCTCAAAAAAGAACCTCCTTATATAGAGGGGAGCACACATATCTTCCATCCCCATATGATGATGGGTAATCTTACTCTTATAGCAGCAATTACTGGTTTTGCGGGGGCTAAGCTTTTTCATCATTTAGAGCATTTTGGTGATTTGGTGAAAGATCCAATGGTACTATTTAGAGATCCGTTTAGTGGACTTACCTTTTTTGGGGGACTCATAACAGGAGCTATTGGAGTGCTTTGGTATGCTAATAAACACGGAATAAAATGGAAGCATATGCTCGACATAGGTGGTCCCGCTATGATGCTAGCCTACGGTATAGGTAGAATGGGCTGTCACTTTAGTGGAGATGGCGATTGGGGTATAAAAAATCTTGCTCCTAAACCAAACTGGCTTAGTTGTTTACCTGATTGGGCTTGGGCATATGATTATCCTAATAATGTACATGGTATTATACTCAAGGACCCAGTATGGCCTACACCCGTATATGAGATAGTAATGGCACTTACCATTTTTGCTATTTTATGGTCCATACGCAAGAAATTTGTGCCAGGAGTACTGTTCTCTATTTATTTCATTTTCGCAGGTGTAGAGCGTTTTTCTATAGAGAGCATACGTGTGAACCCACCGCAATTTGGAGAAGTTGGATTTACTCAAGCTGAGTGGATTTCTATGACAATGATGCTACTAGGGGTCATTGGTATCATCGTTTTCAATAAAACGCACAAGAAAGAACTTACATAGTCTTGGCTATGGCCCACACAGCACTCTACTTACAGCATAAAAAGCTGCTTTCTCGGGCAATAGAAGCACTGGCTACTCGACAGTTTTTTTCACCGTATCCTGAACATCCTAAAGCATATGACCCGGAGCTAGATGCTCAAGGTAAGGATGCATTTGGTAGATTATTGAATGAAAATTTCACACAATTAAATCAAGAAGCAGGTGCTTGGATAGGAGAGGAAGTTTCCCCACTTTGGCAGTATGGTATAGGAGTTAGGTATCCTTCTATTTCTTCAGAAAAGTATGTCTCCAATAGTAAAACCGCAGCTAAAGATTGGAAAAAGGCAAGCATAGAAACACGAGCAGGAGTACTTATAGAAAGTCTAGAGCGAGTACGAGCTAGATTTTTTGAGCTGGCGTATGCTACTATGCACACTACAGGGCAAAGCTTTATGATGGCATTTCAGGCTAGTGGTCCACACGCTACGGATAGAGCACTAGAAGCAATAGCTATGGGTGTGCAGGAGCTTACTCGGTACCCGAAAGATTTACTATTTAGCAAGCCTTTAGGCAAATATTTTCTAGATGTACACAAGAGCTGGAAACCCATTCCCAAAGGAGTAGGACTGGCGATAGGGTGTTCTACTTTCCCTACTTGGAATACGGTGCCGGGCGTGTATGCAAATCTTATATGTGGTAATACTGCAATAGTAAAACCGCATCCAAAGTCTATTTTGACCATAGCTATATTCTTAACTGAGCTTCGAAAAGTTTTGGTAGAACAGGGTTTTGATGCCAATGTGGTGCAGCTGGCAGCTGACACAGTAGCAAACCCCATAACGATAGAATTAGTAGAACATCAAGACGTAAAGCTAGTGGATTATACGGGCGGCAATTTCTTTGGAGATTATGTAGAAGGCCTAGATAAGACGGTATTCACAGAAAAATCAGGGATTAACTCTGTGATTATAGACTCAGTAAATGATATAAAAGCGGTAGCCCAGAATATAGCCTTTTCAGTAAGTCTGTACAGTGGGCAAATGTGCACTGCTCCGCAGAATATTTTCATCTCAGAAGAGGTAGAAACAGAAGGTGGTGTGCTAAGTTTTGATGAGGTAACTAGCGAGATAGCAGAAGCCGTGAAAGGAGTAATCAGTCATCCTAAAATGGGTGCTGGTACACTCGGCTCTGTACAAAATGATGCTACGATTAAGCGAATAAATATTGTAAAAGGAAGTATTCTTTTGGCTCCGCAAAAAGTAGAAAATCCCGAAGCTGCCAATGCTCGTATCCAGAGTCCTACGATTATAGCTGTTGATGCGATTTCCGAAGAGTATAAGGAAGAGTCCTTCGGTCCATTGGTGTTTTTAGTGAAGACAAAGAATACGAAGGATTCAGTAGAAATAGCAAGTAAGTTAGCTTCCGAAAAAGGAGCGATTACCTGTCTTGCATTCTCAACTAAAATAAAGACTCAGGAAGAAATAAAAGAGCGAATGAATGAAGTTTTTGTGCCGGTAAGTTTAAATATGACTGGTGCAGGATTCGTAAATCAGCATGCCGCCTTTTCAGACTTTCATGTCACAGGAGGAAACCCTGCAGGCAATGCCACCTTTGCAGATGCTTCTTTTATAAATAGAAGATTTGTGTGGGTAGGGAATAGAAGGATGTGATGCAATATGCTGTGGGACTTTGAATCGGGTTGAATCCCAATGAAAATGAATGCTGTTGTTACTGACGGATTTAGCCCCAAAAAAAATCTAGTAAAAGGCAATGACTTTAGCCCAACGTGTTGTGTTCTTAAAAATCTTCAGAATACTTGCCTATTTCTTTATCAGAATTAGTAAATATACACTTCATATAAAAGACCTGATTATCTTGTTTACTTTTGATGTATATCGTCGTGTATGGCTGTCCTTTCATTAGGCTCCACTCTTCTGGAAAATAGTCTTGAAATACATTTCTGCTTACTTCTACCGTAGCATCTAAGTTTATGTATTTGCTTGGCACTTCATTAAAAGCAGAAGTGCCGTTAGCATCTGTTACCAGCACTGTTACGTCCCCGCTTTCTATTCTTTGATATTGGATTTCACTTGGAGCAAGACTAGAAGTCATTACCATAGAATCATTTTGTAGGTAGGTGATCTCTGCATTTGAGATGCCATCTACAGAAGAAATAGTGTGAGTATAAGATTCTTGCTGCTTAGCACAACCTAGGATAGCTAAAGAAGCGAATAATAAGATAAGCTTTGTTGGATTCAGTTTTGACTTCATATGTGTCACGAAGTTAGAAAGATTTTTTTCCTATTAGTCTTTACGCCTCACTCACGCGTACTTTTTTCTTTTTTACACGTGTATTGTTGGTTTTGGCTATGGCTTTGCTCAGCTGAGTTTTGTGTACACTTACAAATGTGGAGTCCAGTTTTATTTCTATATGTCCTACTTCGTAAGGCTCTAGACCAGCTTGCTTCATAAATAAGCCAGCTATATCACCTTTAGATATTTTATCTTTCTTGCCTCCTGTGATGTACAGCGTGGTCCATTCAGATGGCTTAAGATCTTTTCCTCCGGCGAGATTGGCATCTTCTAGCTCAGGCATATAGTCAGGGAGTTTGGCTCCTTTTCTAGTAAGAACATATGCAGTTCCTTCCGCATTCATACGAGCGGTACGTCCATTGCGATGGGTAAATTCTTTCTCTTTATAAGGTAGCTCGTAGTGTATGATAAACTTAATCTCTGGCACATCTATACCTCTAGCAGCTAAGTCTGTAGCTAATAGAAGCTGGTGCGTACCATTTCGGAATTTGATAAGTGCTCGCTCTCTGTCTATCTGCTCTAGTCCACCGTAGAAAAGGCCATGAGATATATCCTTAGAAGTTAGAAATTCACTGATACCCGCTATGGTGTCTTTGTAATTACAGAAGATGATGCCGGGTTTATTGCCAATGGCTTTCAGGCTATCTGCAAGTCCTTCTAGCAGATCATTGCCTACTACTATCTTTTTTATTTCAAGTTTATGTACCGCTTCATGTAGATAGTTTATTCGTCCAGGATTATTCAAACCTACAAATGCTGGGACTTTAAATTCTTGAGTGGCAGAGGTGAGTATTTTCTTTTTTATATGTGGTAAGGAGTCTAATATTTCTATCATTTCACCTTCAAAACCAATTTCTAGTGACTTATCAAACTCGTCTAGTACAAGCATCTTGATGTGCTCAGTATCAAAAAATTCTCTGCGAAGATGGTCTGCTACTCTGCCAGGCGTACCTACCAATATTGTGGGTCTGGTTTCCATATCTCTGCGATCTTGAGAGCCACTTCGGCCACCGTATACTACGTTGGTTTTATATCCTGTGCCCATATTTCTTAGCACCTGCTCTATCTGTATGGCTAGCTCACGAGTAGGAGCTATGATAATGGCTTGAAGCTCGCTTATCTCTGGGTTGAGATGAGCTATAAGAGGCATTAAAAAAGCTACTGTCTTACCAGTACCTGTAGGAGATAGCAGCACTGTGCCATCATTTTTGGCTATCACCGTCTGAGCCTCTAACTGCATCGGGTTTAGGTTCTCTATGCCTAGTTTGGCTAGTATTTCTGCTTCTGTTTTGATGCCTGATATCATTGGTACAAAAGTAGGGAATAAGAACTAGTTAGATTCCGTGGTATGCTATTGTGTTGTAATGTTAAAAGTGAGATTTTAGACTTACTCAGAATCGGAAATTTCCGCATTGCGAATAAGGTAAAAAAATGAGAAAGGACTTCTCATTTCCTACGGAGTCCCATCCTTATTATTACTTACATAGAAAAAAGATAACCTGAAAATTAATAGAGAAACTTAGTGGTTAAGGTTGGCCATACGTACTAATGTAGTAAAAATAAACTGGTACAGAACTGCTATATGGACAGCGATATTTGTCCTATCCTACTTTTTTGTATATTAACTAACCCCACGTAGAAGGGTTTTCCCGCCACTTGGCCAGACTCACTAGGTCAGCTTCTTTCACATATCCACTGGCTACAGCTTCTTCTATCATACTGGCATAGTTTCCAAGAGTGATGTACTTACAGTTTGCATTCTTAAAATTATCCTCTGCCACTTGAAAACCATACGTAAATATAGCAGCCATTCCCATTATAGTATAGCCTTCTGATCGCATATACTCCACTACCTTTAAGCTACTGCCTCCAGTGCTTATTAAGTCTTCTAGCACTACTATTTTAGCACCCTTCTCTACTCTGCCTTCTAGCTGACGTTTTAAACCATGAGCTTTTGGCTCTGGTCTGCAATATGCATAGCTGAGACCTAACTCATCTGCTATTAAAGCACCCATAGCGATACCTGCTGTAGCTACACCTACGATAGTATCTACACCTTTAAATTCTTCTTTTATTTTAGCCGATAGCATCTTCTTTATCTCTTGGCGATGCTCTGCATGAGACAGCACTGTTCGGTTATCACAATAGATTGGACTATTCCATCCGCTGCTCCATTTGAAAGGATTATCAGGAGATAATTTTATAGCACTTGTTTCTAAAAGTATTTTGGCGATTTTTGCTTCTGTATAGACCATATAACGGAGGCAAATGTATCGAATTTTTCACGGCAAACACCGTATTTATCTATCAAGAGACGAAGAAGATATAACAAGATATAAACCAGATTTTATTTTTAAAAAACCTAAAGAAGAGCAAATAAAAGAAGCTCTAAAGGTGGCTAAAAAATCCACAAAGCCCCTTAAAATAATACTTCTAGGCAATCCGGATAAGATTCTAAAGCGTGTTATACTAGAATTTAAATACAAATTAGCTGGAGGTGGTATAGTAGAGAATAAAGAAGGTAAAATTCTCTTAATGAAACGACTAGGCAAGTGGGATCTTCCTAAAGGAAAGCTTGACAAAGGCGAAACCATAGAGGAGTGTACCTTGCGAGAAATAGAGGAAGAGACCGGAGCAAAGGGACTTAGTATCGTTTCTTCATTCTCAGAAACGTATCATACTTACTATCGCAATGAGAAATGGATGATAAAACACACTCATTGGTACATCGTAAACTGTAAAGAAGATAATAAGCTAACTCCTGAAACGGAAGAGGATATTGAAGAAGTAACTTGGATGGATCCCTCAGCAATAGAAATCGCTAAGCTTGACACCTACCCTGCCATCAAAAAATTATTGAAACTCTATAAAAAGAAGTTCTCTGCTTAATTTAGGACCTCGCCTCTATAGCCTTATAGATAGGTTGTGGTAAGTACTTTTGATAAGCACCTTTATACCGAATAATATCTCGAACTATTGTTGAACTCACAGAAGCATTCTTTTGGTCACTCATTACAAAGACACTTTGTACGGCTTCTGTCAAATCCTCATTTACATACGCTATTTGCTGCTCGTAGGTAAAATCTTGAGTGGTACGCAAACCTCTTAAGATAAACTGAGCTCCTATAGACTCAGCGAAAGGGGCTGTCAAACCTTCATAATGAATCACGCTCACTCTTGGGTCGTGTACAAATAGCTCCTCTAACCATACTGTGCGTTGTTCTAACGTAAAAAGATGATTCTTCCCGCTATGTACACCTATCGCAACTACTATCTCGTCAAACATCTTTAAACCTCTATTTACAATGTCAAGATGACCATTAGTAAACGGATCGAACGTGCCAGGGAATATTGCTTTTTTGCTCATTGTTTATCTTCAAATTTAAAGAAAGAAAATGTACTCTGACCATATTCTCTTTTTTCTATAATAGCAGGATGTTGTATAGCAGCCATAGTCTGATGCTCCAAAATGAATACGCCTCCCGGTTTCAGATACTGACCGCTGGCCAGTAAATCTATAAGTTCCTTTATTTCCTGTGCTGCGTTATAAGGAGGGTCAGCAAATATTATATCATAGCTATCCTCAGATTTTTTTAGATATTTTAAAACCTTATTTTGTTTCAAAACCATCTTTACGCCCAGCTTGCTAATGATTTCTTTTATGTAGCCAATGGACTTGGCATTCCATTCTACTGCTGTAATTTCTGTCGTTCCTCTAGAACAGAACTCAAATGCCATACTACCTAAACCGCTATATAAATCTAATACTTGTATGTCTTCAAAGTAATATTTTTGATCCAAAATATTAAATAATGACTCCTTGGCTCTATCTGTAGTGGGTCGAGCGTGAGGCATGTTCTTTTTGGGAAACCGAAATCCCTTATGTATTCCACTTACAATACGCATTGAGCAAAAAAATGGGCTAGACAAATAGCTTCTGCGTCTTCTTCTGATACAGAAGATATATAAGTCAATATATCTGAATTTAGGTGCAAGGGAGCCAGATAGTTTTTGAATAAAGCGTGATAGCTTTCATGCTGCCCTTTTGTACAAATGGCCTCGAAATAGATATCTGCTGGTTGCAACTCTAATTGCTCTACTACCAACATGATGTAATAAAAGACCTCATCTAGGTTGTCCGCAGGATATCTATTAGCTAGTGCAAACTTTCCATCCTTCCAAGCAAGTACAGTTATTCTATCTGCTTGTTTGTAGAAATAGACGGCATCTTTTTTGACCTTATCTGCTGCATACGCAAAGACAAGGTTAATGTCAATATTTTCTTGTACTCCCACCAAGTGCTCAGCAACCTTTTTTACACTGCTGCTCTCTTTTGACACTATTGCAAACTCTTCCGTATTAAAACATTTGATAGGTGAGCTATCCTGAAAGTTGAGAGAATAGAAATTGGAATAATCCTCCAACTGCAAAGGAGCTAAAGTAAAATCTTGATTACAGGATATTAGCGTGCTACTCGTGAAAATGGCATCTTTCAGTTGCTTAGGAATTGCTTGACCGTGTATTACAGTCTTCCACTTAAGCAGATTGTCTTTCTTAAAGACTTGATAAATCGTGAGATTTTCAAATAATACTACTACAAGCTTGTCGCTTACAGCATTGTGATAAGACTCCATATCACGTATCGGAAGAATTACTTCCAGTTTCCGTTATAGTTAACGTCGTAAATAGAACCTACTTTAAGAGGATCATTTTTTGCTTCACGCTCTTTGCTGTAAGGCTTTGGATCTTTTATCTCGAACACAGGCACTACCACGTTATTCTTTTTCAAATCGCCAGCGGCTATCTTAAATTGTAGTGTATCATGACCCGGCACGTATCTTAAATTCAGAATGTCCACTTGTTTAAATAATGAATCTCGTACTCCTACCTTCATTGTTTCAGATTTAAAAACAGTTGTAGTGTCGTCCTTACTACCCGTTTGGATAGTGACAGTCATCTGTCCATGCTCCATGAAGTTTAGCAGATCATCAAAGTTGCCAGCAAATTCACCTTTCTCACCTTTGTACGCTAGCTGTCCATCCCTAAGCACTTTAAGTTTAGCAATGACTTTTGCTTCTTTTTCGGTAACCTCCTTAGCGTATCTTATAGGAGCAGCTATAGACTCATATGTAAAGTAAGCTAAAACGGCGATTAGGATTAATAGTAATGTTCTTATAACGTATTTATTCATGGAAACGATTGGTGTATCTTAGTTGGCAATATTACGTAAAATCAATTACAAATATTTTGCCTGCCAGGTTTTTATTAATGAAAAGGCAGTTTTAGTAAATAAGCGATATATATATAACAGAAAAAGCCTTATCTGAGCAATCAGATAAGGCTTTTTTGAAAATTGTATTTAATATAATTGCTACCCTTCCAGAGCCGCCGCACCACCTACTATTTCTAGTATTTCTGTAGTAATAGCAGCTTGTCGAGCTTGGTTATACTGTAGTTTTAAATCATATATGATATCACCTGCATTCTCTGTGGCCTTATCCATAGCAACCATTCGGCTACCGTGTTCAGACGCTTGAGAATCTAACATAGTTCGGTACAGTTGAGTTTTAACTGCCCTTGGTATTATAGTAAAGAGTAAGTCCTTCTTAGTAGGTTCAAATGAAAAGTCAGCTACGTATTTGCTTTCTTTCTTACTTTTATCTTCAAAAGACTCTAATTCTACAGGAAGAATCTTTTCAGCAGTAACTATTTGAGTAGCGGCATTTTTAAATTTATTATAAACCACTCTTACCTCATCATACTTTCCTGCTATGAAATCTTCGATTACAGAATCACCTATTTTGAATACATCATCCGCGTTCAACTCTAAAAAAGCTTCCATATCAGAAGTATCCTTAGTGAAATCTGCACGTTTAAAAAATTCATAAGCCTTCTTACCTAAAAACTTTATTTCAACATTAGCGTCAGCATATTTATTACTAAGCAGGTTTCTCACCTCTTTGGTAATGTTAGAATTGAAACCTCCACATAAACCTCTATCGCTAGAGTTTACAATAAGAAGTACATTTTTTAATTCTCTGTGCTCAAAATAACCTTGAAGCTCTTGCTCATCTTTAGCAGAATCAGCCAAATTCATCAATATACCGTTTAATTTATCGGCATACGGTCTCATTTGGGTAATAGCTTGCTGAGCCTTACGCAGCTTAGTAGCCGATACCATTTTCATGGCTTTGGTTATCTGCTGAGTAGACTGGGTACTAGCTATACGGTTTCGTACTTCTTTAAGATTTGCCATTTTTTTTAGGCTTTGTAGTTTTTAGAAACTTCTGCTCCTACTTTTTCTAATACATCAGTAAGTTCTGGAGTGTATTTCCCCGCAGAAAGAGAATCTAACACATCTTGATGATCTGCAGACATTTTCATAAGGAAGTCTTCTTCAAACTTTCTAACTTTATTTACAGGAACTGCTTTTAACAATCCTTTAGTTCCTAAATAGATTATAGCTACTTGCTTACCTACAGACAGAGGAGAAAATTGTGGTTGTTTAAGTATCTCCACGTTTCTAGCTCCTTTATCTAATATACCTTTGGTTGCTGCATCTAAATCAGACCCAAATTTAGCAAAAGCTTCTAGCTCTCTATATTGTGCTTGGTCAAGTTTTAGTGTACCAGAAGTCTTTTTCATAGACTTGGTTTGTGCATTACCACCTACACGAGATACAGAAATACCCACATTAATAGCAGGACGTACACCAGAGTTGAATAAATCTGACTCTAGGAATATCTGACCATCAGTAATCGAAATTACGTTAGTAGGAATATATGCAGAAACGTCTCCTGCTTGTGTTTCAATAATAGGAAGTGCCGTAAGTGAACCACCACCTTTTACAAGATGTTTGATGGATTCTGGTAGGTCATTCATACCTTTAGCTATCTCATCGTTAGAATTTACCTTAGATGCTCTTTCTAATAAACGAGAGTGTAAGTAAAATACGTCTCCTGGATATGCTTCACGTCCAGGAGGTCTTTTCAAAAGAAGAGAAACCTCACGGTAAGCTACAGCTTGTTTAGACAAATCATCATACACGATAAGTGCAGGACGACCAGTATCACGGAAAAACTCACCAATTGCAGCACCGGCCATTGGAGCATAAAACTGCATAGGAGCAGGATCAGCAGCCGTAGCAGCTACTACCACTGTATATGCCATAGCACCTTTAGCCTCTAGTGTATTTACTACTTGCTTTACTGTACTTGCTTTCTGACCACAAGCTACGTATATGCAAAATACTGGCTCGCCAGCATCATAAAACTCTTTTTGATTGATGATAGTATCAATACAAACAGCAGTTTTGCCCGTCTGTCTGTCACCAATAACTAACTCTCTCTGTCCACGACCTACTGGTATCATAGCGTCAATAGCTTTGATACCTGTTTGCAATGGCTCAGTAACTGGCTCTCTGAAAATAACCCCTGGAGCTTTACGCTCAAGTGGCATCTCAAATGTATCTCCAACTATTGGACCTTTACCATCTATAGGTTGGCCTAGGGTATTTACTACTCTACCTAGCATACCTTCACCTACATTGATAGATGCTATACGGTTAGTACGTTTCACAGTATCACCTTCACTGATACCTACAGAACTACCTAAAAGTACCGCTCCCACATTATCTTCTTCAAGATTTAGTACGATACCTTGCACACCATTGTCAAATTCGATAAGCTCACCTGACTTTACTTGTGTAAGTCCATAAATACGAGCAATACCGTCACCCACTTGGAGTACTGTACCTACTTCTTCTAATTGAGCATCGGTTTTTACACCTGCTAGTTGCTCCTTTATTATACTAGAAACTTCGTCTGGTCTTATTGCGGCCATTTTCTTGTTTAATTATAAATTAATTGTTTTCTAATTTCTCTAAGTTCTTTTGACACACTTTTATCTAAAAGTCTGTCTTCGTGCTTAACTATCACACCTCCTATTATAGAAGGATCTACAACGTTGTTAAGCTCTATGTCTTTTATGCTAAGTAAACTACTTACGTATGTTTTCATTTTACCCATAGCATCTTCAGACAGTGGAGTAGCCGAAACTACCGTCGCACTAGCTATACCTTTTATCTCATTATACGTAGATATGTATTGGCTGGCAACGTTTGGCAACTCATTCTCTCTTCTTTTATCTGTCAGGTAAGCAATAAACTCCTGAGTAGTCGTATCTGTACCAGAGAATACTCTGTTTAATACCGCTATTTTGTCTTTTGACTTAACTATTGGATTTTTAAGAAGATTGCGTAAATCCTGTGACTCTGCACAGATAGCTGATACCATTTCCATATCTTCCTTTATAGCATCTAGCTTACCACTGGTGGTAGCCATATCTATAAGTGATTTTGAATATCGTGATGCGATTCTGCTATTTGACATAAATAAAATTTAGTTGCTTTGAGCTTGTTTCAAGTGTTCAGCTACTAGGGCTTCTTGTGCATCTTTATCGCTTAGTTCTTTTCTAATAACTCTTTCAGCTATCTCTAGCGAAATTTCACCAACTTGTTTTTTAATTTCAGATAGTGCCTGATTTTTCTCCTTTTCTATTTCACTTCGAGCAGTAGATATAAGTCTATTGCCTTCTTCAGATGCTGTCAATTTAGCGTCGGCCAAGATTTTTTCTTTCATCTCTTTAGCTTCTTTCAAAATCTGCTCACGTTCTAAACGTGCTTCAGCAAGTAGTTTCTCATTATCTGCCTTAAGCTCGCTCATTTGAGCTTTAGCTTCTTCAGCAGATTTCAGTGAACGCTCGATGAAATCCTCTCGGTCTTTAAGTGCCTTCAATATACCGCTCCATGCAAACTTCTTTAAAAGAACAAGCACGATAATGAATGCCAACGACATCCAAAACAGTAAACCAATACTTGGTGTAAGTAATTCCATAATTTTTTAAATATTAAGTGGGTAAGACTAGCTCACCCACAAATTTATTTATTTTAATTATTAAGCTACCTTAAGTGCGATCAAAAGACAAACGATGATACCAAAGAATGCAGCACCCTCTACAAGTGCAGCTGCTACGATCATGTTTGTTCTAATGTCCCCAGTAGACTCTGGCTGACGAGCCATAGACTCTAAAGCAGAACCACCGATTCTTCCAATACCAATACCTGCACCAATAGCTGCAATTCCTGCTCCGATACCTGCTCCTGCGTATGCAGTTGATAAATCTAATAAAATTGTTAAAAGTTCCATTTTTCTAAATTGTTACTTGTTTTTTATGTATGTAAATTCTAATTATAAACGTATTAATGTGCGTGGTCATGTTCCTCTACTGCAGAACCGAAGTACAGTGCAGAAAGAAGTGTGAATACATATGCCTGCAAAACAGCTACAAGTAGCTCTATACAAAACATGAATATGGAAAATGCAACAGAAAGAATCGAAACTCCGAAACCTGCTCCTGCTCCATACAGGTTATTAAATATAAATATCAAACTTACAAAAGAAAGAATGATAATGTGACCTGCTGTAATATTTGCGAACAAACGCAGTGTAAGTACTATTGGCTTAGAAACAAATCCAATAAACTCGATAATGAACATTAATGGGAATGGCACTTTAAGCCACCAAGGTACTCCTGGGGTCCATAATATGTGCATCCAATAAGCTTTGTTCCCATTTTTAATGGTAATGAAAAATGTAAATAGTGCCATAACAAGCGCTACAGCAATATTGCCTGTCACGTTAAAACCTCCTATGAATGGAATAAGACCTAGCATATTTCCAATCCATATAAAAAAGAATATGGTTAGAAGAAAAGGTAAAAATTTCTCGTATCTTTTACCTATAGATGGTTTAGCTATTTCATCTCTTACAAAAACAATCAAAGGCTCCATTACAGATTGAATTCCCTTCGGTGCTTGACCTTCTCTTATCTTGTATCCTTTTGCCGCTTTTATAAATAGAAATAACATAAGAGCAATAGTTAAGAATAATCCAAATACCGTTTTAGTAATTGAAAAATCAATAGGCATTACAGCATCTATGTGACCAAGAGTATCTCTTACAACATTAGCATCTCCCACAAAGTAAATTTTCTCATGCTCCATAATGTATCCATTGTATGGATCGCCGTGAGATAAATGAGAAGAACTAAACCAGTCAAAGCCTTGTTCACTTGTATAAAGAATTATCGGCAGTGGAATATGAATTGGTCCAATATGGATTTCGTGATTATCCATCACGTGATGCATTATCACATCACCGGCATTAAATGCCACTTTTTCCTCTCCATTTGCTGACCCATGAACTGCTGAAGCAGAAATTGTAGTCAGGAAAAGTGCAATTAGGACAAGAAATACAGTCCGAATATCTTTTCTAATCATCTGAATATTAAGGTATTGCGTTATCAACTTTGGTCTCTTTTTCGGGTCGCAATTTAGACACTAATTGGTATATTTCAAATATTGTATAAAATAAATACAAAATTAAATAGTAGACTACAAACTCATTAGATTTCAAGTCACTTATCATCAGATATATAGCAAGAAAAACAACGCATAAAAGCATACGAATACCGATGGATCCCATTACGCCTGCAAAAAATCGAGAATTAGATTTGCTTAGCACCGCTTTCTGTGACTTCCATCCTATTAATACCCCTAAGACAAAATAGTAGCTGAGCGAAGCCCAAAACCACACATTTTCTCCTGGCTCGAAAGTATACAAATAGCCTGCTGTAAGTACTAATAGTATAACCGTAAGTAGAATTAGTTTTAAGTAAAATTTCATTATTTATTTTAGTTTCGTTATGAGGAGATACATGGTACTAAACACGGATAAGAAAATGCTTATCAATAGGTACAAGTTCCCCGATTGGAAATATGCATCTAGCCATAGACCTAATAGTATAAGTACTACAGTCAAAGCTACTAGCTGAAAGCCTATACTAGCGTACTTCAATGGGCCATTATGCGGTTGCCGAGGCAGCACTTCCTTTGCTTGCATCTTTAGATATTGATACAGCAATGCCCATGGTACAAGATCCATTGAACTCCCCTCCATTTTCTACTACTATTTTTGACGTATTGATATCTCCTTCTATTTTGCCTGTACTTTTTACTAGTAACAAGTCGCTAACTTTTACATCACCTTCCACAGTCCCGCTAATATCACAAGACTTTGCTGCGATAGTGCCAACTATTCTACCCGTAACACCTAGTACACACTTACTCTCAGTATTAACGTTACCATGCACTTCCCCATCTATACGCAGATCTCCGTTAGATGTTAGGTCGCCTGTTATCACTGTGCCTTCCCCTAACACATTAATAGCTCCAGTTACGATTACATTCGTTCTTTCTTTTTTGCCAATCATTTTCTACTATTCTTTTAATTACGATTATCTCTTATCAAAAATTTATGTAGCTCATAGGGTCTACAGCTACTCCGCTCTTCCACAGTTCAAAATGAAGATGAGGTCCAGATGTGAGTTCGCCAGTATTACCTACTAAAGCTACTGCGTCTCCTGCTTGCACAAAAGTACCTACTTTTTTAAGAAGTGCTGCGTTGTGTTTATATACGGATAAGAAATCATTCGGGTGTTGTATTATAAGTGTCTGGCCACCTCTTGTAGTCCAAGAGCTAAAAATAACCGTTCCCTTCTGTATAGATTTGATCACCGACTTACTCGGGGCTACTATATCCATAGCACGATGTTTTCTGTCTACATTAAAGGTATCGCTAACCACCCCCTTTAAAGGAACGAAAAAATTATAGTTAGCAGGATTGACTCTTACATGCTTTAAAGCTACATTAGGACGCCCATTCGAAATCTCTGGTACAGCTGGGGACTCAATTATAACATCCGTTGAGTTTTCAGTCAGGAACACATTTATGTCTTCACCCGCTAGCACCTTTCCTAGCATTTCCGACTGCAATCGAATTTGTTTCATCGCATCATCCAATGAGTCAATCTTCTGTATCATTTCGTACTGTTCTATGCTGCTGTACTTAGCACTCTTAGTAGGGAAGATATAGTTTAACGGAGTATATGCTAGCAGTATATAGATGATGGCCCCAAACAAGAATAAACCAACGGATAAGACTATTAGCAAGTTCCACGGGGTCAAAACTATAGATACTTTTTCTTCTAGATTTTCATCTTGTCTAATTATTAATCTATAGCGATTTTTAAACTTGGTTGATATGTTTTTTATGAAACTCCCCAACTTTTATCAATGATTACGGCTGAATTGAAATATTTTTGCTCCTATTAGAGTTAAATGAGTGCAAATTTAATAGGAATATCAGATTGAGAACAACTAAATATATAGCAATTGTTTTGCTGCTAAGCTGCACTATACAAGCATCTGCACAGAAAAATGAGGATAAATGGTTAAAACGAAATTGGAACGACATGATTGCTCGCTTCAATATCTACTTTAATGCTACCCAGAAACTACTTATTGCAGAAGATAATCTTGCAAGTAAGCAGAAGGATAACTTTAACGAAGTTATAGATCTCTTCCCTTATGGTGCAGAAGAAGATGCAAAGGCTATACGGCCTGCTATGGAGGAAACTATGAAAAAAGCATCTAAAGTGATTCAGAAAAAACCGCTTAGTAAGTGGGTAGATGACTCCTACTTTATAATAGGCCAAACTCAGTTTTTTAGTGGCGACTATTTTGCGGCAAGGGAAACTTTCCAATTTATAAATGCCAACTACCCTGACCCAAGGATACAAGCTATGAGCCAACTATGGGTAATGAAAACCTATATACAGCAAGAAAAATACGATGATGGGGAAGCGATATTTGGGTTATTGCAAAAAAATAAATACGACGGAAAGGATTTTAAAACGCAGCTAAACTTAGCCGCCGGAGACCTTATGGTAAAACAGGACAAATATGCATTAGCCATAAAATTGCTTACAAAAGGACTGAATAATCTAAGAGATAGAACCTTAAAATATAGAACCTACTTTATATTAGGGCAACTATACTTAGATGGCAAAGAATATGCTAAGGCGAACGAAAATTTCATCAAAGTACTTAAATTAAATGCTCCATATGAGTACGTGTTTCAGGCAAATTTAGGTATGGCAAAATCTACTGCTGAAAGCGGTGGGCAAGGATCTCAGAAGACTGCTAAATTTCTGAAACGAATGCTGGACGATGATAAAAACCTGGAGTACTTTGATCAAATATACTTTGAACTAGCTAAGCTTGAGTTTAATATCAACAACGAAAAACTAGGGCTGGAGTACATGAAAAAATCTGCAGTCAGTGCTTCTAATAACTCAGAGCAGCAGACTAGAACTTATCTGTTTTTGGCTGACTACTTTTTTGGCAAGCGAGATTATAACAAGGCCCAAGCATACTACGACAGTACAGTAGCCATTATTCCTGCAAAGTTTGAAAATGCAGATAAAATAAAAGCAAAACACAGTATACTATCTAAACTCATAGAAAATATAGAAACTATCCGTACTCAAGATAGTTTACTGGATCTCAGCGTATTAGATAGAGATGTGCTCGATAGGAAAATAAATGAATACATAGAAATAGAAGCCGAGCAAGAGCGATTAGCCAAAGAAGCTGCGGAAATACAAAAGGAACAAGATCGACTAAGCACCACCAATGCCAGAGGTAATCCTCTGAATGCTCTAGCTAGTGCAGGAGGTACCTTCTATTTTTACAATATTGCGGCAGTAGCTAGAGGTAACAATGATTTTCAGCGAACTTGGGGTAAAAGACCCTTGAGTGATTTTTGGCGTTTTATAAACAAGAGCGTAATGGAAGATGCCATAAGCAGTGATGAGAAAAAAACAGATGAGAAACCTGACGCAGACCCTGATACTTATGTAAGCTCACAAGACGAGGAGCAAAGCAAGGTATTAGAAAATATAGATGATAGTAAGGTGAAGTACTACAAGGACATCCCTTTTAGTGCAACAGCACAGCTAGTCGCTAAAAGAAAGATAGAAGCGGCCTACTTGGGAATAGGAAAAGTATACTTTGATGATTTGAAAGAATACCTTAAAACCAAAGAAAATCTGAGTACTCTGCTATTAAAATACCCCACTACCGTGCATAAGCCAGAAGCTTTATTTTATCTATCTAAGAGTGAAACGGAACTAGGTAACAGTGATGAGGCTGCCAAGTATGCCAAACAAGTAGCCGATGAGTTTCCAGAGTCAGTTTACAATGGAGTGCTTAATGCCAAAGAGATACAAGAAGACGATAGCGACAAGGAAGTAATTAAAATATACAGTGATATGTATACTTCATACAATGTAGGTAAATACAATGAAGTAATGGCATTTAAAAAGAAAATAGATCAAGAATATGCAGGCAACTCCATACAAGCTAAGATAGATTATCTATTTGCTCTCACCATAGGTAAAACGCAAGGTAAAGAGGCATATATAAAAGAACTAGAAATATTAAAAGAAGCATACACTGGCACAGAAATAGGAGAAATGGCTGCATTCACCCTAAGGCTATTACAAGTAGCAGAAGTAGAGCAACTAGCTCCAAATACACCCAGCAAATACAAAGTGGAAGAATCTGCTACTTACTACCAAGTGATAACAGGCATAACCAAGGATGAGAATAAGGTACAGATACAGCTAGATGATTATAATCTAAACTTGTACAGTTCTAAAAACTTAAGATCTAGCTCATTAGTACTGGGTACTCGTCATATGTTCTATATCAAACAATTTAGTACTCAAAAAGAAGCTCTAGAATACCATAACGATTTAAATTCTAGCCTTGAGTTTTTGAAAAGTGTCGGACTTACAGATGTAAAAGTATACGCTATCTCTGAAGCTAATTTTAAAACATTGGTAAAGACCAAAGAAGAAAACCAATATGTAGCTTTCTTCAATAATCAAATAAACTAAAGATGTCAAAACTTAATATAGGTAACACCACTGTCAGTAAATGGACCAAAAGACTATGGAAATGGTTTGCGTATTCCTTCTTATTTGCTATCCTATTTTTAGCTAGTATTAAATTTGGCCTATGGGGTAAATTGCCAGACACTTCTGAGCTAGAAAATCCAAAAACTAAACTCGCGTCTGAAGTATATTCTGGCGATGCCAAAGTACTAGGCAAAATGTTTTATCAAGAGGATAGAACCAATAGTGAATATGCCGACATCCCGCAACACCTCAAAGATGCCTTGATAGCAACAGAGGATGAACGATTCTACGAGCACAGCGGAATAGATGCTAGAGCCGTTGCAAGAGCAATTGTCAAATTAGGCAAAGATGGAGGAGGCAGTACCGTTACTCAGCAATTAGCCAAAAACCTCTTTCACAGAGAGGAGGTAAATAAAAGCAATAGAATAATACAGAAACTTAAAGAATGGATTTTAGCATCCGAGATTGAAAAAAGGTACACTAAGGATGAAATTATCTTAATGTATTTCAATACAGTACCTTACGGTAATAGTTTCGGAATAAAATCTGCAGCCAGAACCTATTTTAATAAGAAAACTATAGATCTGAAAATAGAAGAAGCAGCTGTCTTAGTGGGAATGCTCAAGGCAAATACCTACTACAACCCAGTGCGTAATCCACAAAATGCAACTTTACGTCGTAGTGTGGTACTCAAACAAATGATGAAGAATGACTTCATAACCCAAGAAGCATATGATAGTTTACGAGTCTTGCCCCTGTTAACAGACCATCATTTTGTAGACCATAATACGGGCATGGCTACTTACTTCCGCTCATATCTTAATAAGTGGATGAAGGCTTGGACCCGAAAATATCAGGCTGAAACTGGAGTGAAATATAATATATACGACGATGGTCTTAAAATATATACCACAATAGACTCTAAGCTACAGGAGTACGCTGAAATGGCTGTAAATAAGCACATGGCCAAGCTTCAAGATCAGTTTTGGAGTGAAACCAAACGTAGAAATAAAGACCCGTGGTATAGCGAAGACGACAGAGGCGATATGGTCTATGATCCCGAATATCCTAATAGAATGATAAGAGGTACAGAACGATATAGGCACCTCAAAAAACAGTTTAAATCAAATAAAGACTCCATAGAATACTACTTGAATAAACCAGTGAGTATGAAACTATTCAGCTGGAAAGGAGATATAGATACCATACTAAGTCCTATAGATTCGCTCAAGTACACAAAGCAAATTCTGCATACGGGGTTTATGAGTTTCGAGCCACAGACTGGTCATATCAAAGCGTGGGTAGGAGGAATCAATCACTCCCATTTTCAGTATGACCACGTAAATAAGAAATCTACTCGACAGGTAGGATCTACATTTAAACCATTGGTATATGCAAGAGGTCTAGATGATGACAAAATACAACCGTGCGAAAAAGAAAGTACAGGTCCAGTGATAGTAGAGTATGGAGAAGGCAAACTATGGATGCCCCAAAACTCGGGTGAAGTTCCGGCAGAAGTAACCTTTTACCAAGGGCTTCAGCAATCTATAAATACTATCACAGCTCGGGTGATGAAACGGTTAGGCCCCAATAGTGCAGAGGTGGTAAAACAAACA
>Ga0209713_10000279_pt1 | contig 28458 bp, 15 predicted proteins | sample ArcOceMetagenome_3_FD_187444 | JGI IMG/M metagenome (GOLD analysis project Ga0209713, IMG submission 187444) | Marine eukaryotic phytoplankton communities from Arctic Ocean - Arctic Ocean- Svalbard ARC20M Metagenome (SPAdes) (version 2) | ecosystem: Environmental > Aquatic > Marine > Oceanic...
GTGAAGCCCGGCTGCGCGGCGCGTTCGCGGACTACCCTGCGCCTTCCCGGACTGACCAGCAGCGGCAGGGATGGGCAGCGTCGAGGAGGTCGACAAGCACGTGATGCGGAAGTACGAGGTGCAGCAGAAGCTGGGTAAGGGTGCGTACGCTGTCGTCTTCAAGTGCGTCGACAAGAAGACCAAGAGCGTGGTCGCGCTCAAGAAGATCTTCGACGCGTTCCAGAACGCGACCGACGCGCAGCGCACCTTCCGCGAGATCATGTACCTGCAGGCGATGACGGGCCACGAGAACATCATCCGGCTGCAGAACGTGCTGAAGGCGGAGAACGACCGCGACATCTACCTGGTCTTCGACTACATGGAGACGGACCTGCACGCGGTGATCCGCGCCAACATCCTCGAGCCGGTGCACAAGCAGTTCATCGTCTACCAGTGCGTCAAGGCGCTCTACTACTGCCACACGGGCGACCTGGTCCACCGCGACCTCAAGCCGTCCAACCTGCTGCTCAACGAGGAGTGCCTCCTCAAGGTGGCCGACTTTGGGCTGGCGCGCTCGCTGCGCGCGATGCAGAAGGGCGAGGAGAGCGCGTCGGTGCTCACCGACTACGTCGCGACGCGCTGGTACCGCGCGCCCGAGATCCTGCTCGGCTCGACGTGCTACACGAAGGCGGTCGACATGTGGGCGGTCGGCTGCATCATCGCCGAGATGTTCATCGGCAAGCCGCTGATCCCGGGGACGTCGACGATGAACCAGCTCGAGTGCGTGCTCAAGGTGACGGGGATGCCCGACGCGGGCGACATCGCGGCGATCAAGTCGAACTTTGCGGAGACGATGCTCCGCTCGCTCACCGCCCCGCCGATGATGGACCTGCAGACGGTGATGAAGGACGCGCCGGCCGAAGCGGTCGACCTCGTCAGGCAGCTGATGATGTTCAACCCCGACAAGCGCCCCGACGTGCAGCAGGCGCTCAAGCACCCGTACATGGCGCAGTTTGTCACGGGCAACGAGCCCACTTGCCCCGGCGTCCTGACGGTGCCGATTGACGACGATCACAAGTTCACGGTGAGCGACTACCGCGAGAGGCTCTACGCGCAGGTCGTCGCCAACAAAAAGGACCGGAGCGCGCGCATGGCCGCCTACTTTGGGCAGAAGGGGTGAGCGGCGCGTCGACCGCGTGCCTCCCGCTCCCAGATCCGCCCCTACAGCACCTGCCCTGGGCGTTCGCAACGGTCGCGCACCCGCTCTCTTTGTCTTGAGTTGCTCTCGGGTCTCGGCGCGTGTGTGGCGTTGCCGTGCGCCTGGGCCCTTGTACTGTCGTCACGTGTTCTTCGAGTCGTCGCGGAGAGGTAAACCGTTTGAGTCTCGCGTTCAAAAGTCAAAAGAGGGCGGCGCGAGATTTACTTCTCCCGACTCCTTTGAGCAAATATCCGGCATATGAATCGAGAACGAATGTGAGGCGGCGCAACGAGATTGCAGCCGGCCCGAGAGCTACACTGGATATCCCCCACCACATCGTCGGCAATCAGCCGCCGTCTCACGACGCGCATTGCCATTGCACACCACAACGGCGTGTTCACGGGACTGCGCAGTCGGGGCGGCGTGGATGGGTGAGCTTCGTGGTTAGTGCGGCCCTGCGTGCGGGCTGGTGCAAAATGTCGCACGGGGGCCAGGGGAGCTGGCGACGGGGTGGCAGCGCCGCACCGTTTTGATAGTTGTATCCGGAGGCGATGACGACGAGGGAGCCGATGACGATGGAAGAGCTCATCGCGCCGCCAAAGAGGAAGTGCGAGGCGGCGGTCGTGAGGACGATCGACGAGGCGGTCGAGAGCGACTTTGCGAGGCCGTCGGCATACTTGATGACGAGCGCGACCAGGATGCCGCCGCCGGCGCCGAGCACGGCGACGATGACGGTCACCATCGACCAGCCGCGGAAGGGATCGGTCGGGTTGTCGTAGATCGTCCACGGCCCGTAGATGAGCATCGAGTAGAAGGCGAGCTGCAGATTGCGGTCCCACACCGTCAGCACGGTCGTCTTGAGCACCTTTTCGAAGTAGACCGTGGCGAAGCCCGAGAGCAGCGAGTCGAGCGTGACGGCGACGACGCCGATCATGTACGAGACGGGGCTGTCGGCCATCATCGAGCGCGACGCGTCGGTCTGCGTCGGGTCGGCGCACGCCTGGTGGTTTGGCTGCGCCTCGAGCGTGATGAGCAGCACGCCGAGCACGAGCGTGACCAGCGCGCACCACTTTGGCGACGAGAGAATCCGGCCGAGGAAGAGGCGGCCGAAGAGCGCCGTGAAGAAGATCTTCGACTGCTGCACCACCGCGAACGTGCCCGCGTCGATCCGGTGCAGCGAGACGAAGCCGAGCATGTTCATCGCGAGGTAGATGCCGGCGGGCACCGCCATCTTGGCCGAGTTGCTCAGCAGCCAGCTCAGCCGCTGCCCCACCGGCCCCTTGGGCGACTCCGAGCCGTCCTCCCTGCGCGCGATCATCGCGAGCGAGATGACGAACTTGAGCGCCTCGCCCACGCCGAGCACCGACGCCGAGCTCCAGCCCTCCTTGAGCACGCCCGTCGCGTAGCGGCGCAGCAGCGCGTAGGCCGAGTACTGCACGCACAGGAAGGCGACGCAGAGCGTGCGTATGCGCAGCTGCTCGAAGGTCTGGCCGGAGCTGCGCGCGACGGTCTGCGGCGTGCCACCCTTTGCCCGCAGCTCCTCGCTCGGCTTGCCCGCCTCGTCGGGCAGCAGGTTCTCCTCGGACGAGTCGTCGCGGGTGCCCTCGGTGGGCGCGTTCAGCAGCTCCGCCTGCTTGGCCCGCTGGTTGGCCACCATGAAGGTGACGGCGACCGCCGCACCGACGACCACGAGGAGCACGCCGACGACGCTCGGCGTGCTCCAGCCAGTGTGCTGCTTGCCGCCGGTGAGCGGCGGCGCGTTCAGCGGCGGCGCGAGCGGCGGCGGCCGGCGCGGGCGCTCGCGCATGCCTGGCGGCGAGTTCCTGCGATAGTTGGCGATGGGCGGCGGCGCCCGCGCCGGCACGGCGGCGGCCACCACCGGCGCTGCTTGCGCCTCGCTGCTCGCGGGCGTCGCGCCGCAGAACGAGCACTGCTGGCACTTGCAGAACCGGCAGTGGTTGGGCGCCCTGGCCTGGTTGCAAAAGTCGGCGCACGTCTTGAAGCCAAAGTCGCCGCGCAGGCCCGAGCGGCACGCCGGGCCCTTCTCCTGAGCGGAAGCAGCGAGCGGAAACAGCGCCAGCACCAGTGCACAAAGCGCGTGCATCCTTAGCTGCTGAGGACCGCTCCCTTGCGACGGGCGGCCGCGACGATGTTTGCTGAGTGGTTGTGCACAGGAGGGCGTGAACTTGGTGATTTTTCGTTCAGAATTCGTTCCAGGAGCTCAACGAGGAGAGCGCCGGCATCTTCGTGCGCGAGATCGTCGTCAAGCCCGTCCCTTTCATCACCGACGCCATCCGTCAGGAGTTCGAGGTGCGCGCCACCAGCGATGGCCCTCGGCTGTCGCTGAGCCGCGCAGAGTACATCAAGAAGTGAGTCGAGACTACTCGAGTTAGTTCAAGCATGCTGAGGGTCACAAAACAGCCGCACCGATGTGGATCATGGACCCTGGAGCGCTGGACCGGCTGCTATAAAAGGCTCCTCAAATAATTTTAAGCCTCAGACTCACTCCCCGGGCAACACCACCGTCACCGTCCCCGCGATGAACACGACGGCGCCAAACAGCAGCACAAACCACGCCACCGTCGTCTGCGAGATCGAGAGCGCCGACGCGAGCACGGCCGACCGCCCTCGCCCGCCCTCCACCGCCGCCGCCGCACCACCGCCACCTCCACCACCGCCTGCCGCGCCCTCGCCCTCCGCCTGCGCTCGCCCCCTCAGGAAGATGAGCGCGGGCAGCACAAACATCAGCAGCGAGCCGCACGTCGCGCCGACGAGCTGGAAGACGAGCCCGAGGTCGTCGATCGCCGCCGCGACGCAGCCGACGAGGCCGACGATCAGCGCCGCCTCGCCGAGGCGCCACGCGCGCGTCTCCTCGACGGCCGAGAAGCAGAGCGCGTGCAGGCTGCCGCGCAGGCTGAACGAGAGGCTCGGGAAGGTGGTGATCATCGAGGTGACGAAGGCGGCGTGCAGCGCCTGCACCACCACCTGCGGCAGCGGGCAGTCGGGGCCGGGGCGCAGGTTCTCGAGCAGGTCGGGCTGCGCGTTGCGGCCGAAGGCGGCGTAGCCGCCCACCGCCACGGCGGCGTAGAGGAGCGCGCACGCCGCGTAGCAGACGCGCGTCGCCGTCATGAACTTGCTCCGCTTCGACGTGTAGCGCGACGGCGAGGCGCGGCGCTTCTGTCGGCGCAGCTCGTCGTACAGGTAGAGCACATTCGGGTGGCAGAGGAAGCTGAAGCACGCGACCGGCACCTCGCGCGCCCAGTCGGCGGGCGAGCCGCGGATCAACGGCTGGCTCAGCCACGCCTCCCACAGCCCGGGCTCGGCGTAGAGCAGCACGTGCGCGCCCGCCACGCACACGGCCGCCACGAAGGCGTAGATGAGCGCGATCGACGCGAGCGACGCCCAGCGCAGCTCCTCCATCGACGAGAGCGACGAGAGCGGCCAGAGCAGCCCGACGCACACCGCCGCGAGGCACGCGAAGACGGGCGGCGGCGAGGCGAGGTTGAGCAGCGAGCGCACCACGTCGGGCAGCAGCGTCTTGATCACGACGCAGTACGAGACGCACACGCCCGCGTTGAGCGTGATCAGCGATACGGCGGTGAGCACGGCGCCGGACGTGCCGAGCGACGCCTCAGCGACGGCAGCGAGCGAGGCGTGGCCGGTGAGGTCGGCCGACGACACGAGCAGCGAGACGGTGCGCTCGGCCACAAGCGTCATCACCAGCAGCAGCGTCAGCCCGCCGCCGAGGCCGAGCCGCGCGAGCATCGCGGGCAGCGCCAGCATGCCGCTGCCGAGGCACGTCGACACGAGGTTGGAGACGGTCGAGCGGAACGAGGCGCCCGCCGTGTCGTCGATGCGGCGACCGATGGTCTTGGGCGCCGCCTCGTCGGCAAGCATCTGGTCCCATGAGAGCGTGCGGGCTCTCAGCGGCTGCTGCGGCGGCCGACGCGCGCCGCCGGGCTTCTGCTGCTCGAGGAGCACCTCGGCGAGGTCGGAGCGTCCGACCACGTCGGGCAGCAGCATTCTGAGCTTGTGTGAGTCGTGGGCTATCTGCGCTTGTGCCAGTCGTCGGCTATCTCGTGAGCGCGGCCGGCCGCCCCGCCCGGAGCTCAGCCTTGACCGAACTCCACAGTTGCTGCCCCTCCCAGACCGAGACCTAGATTTTCGCGGAAACCTCGGTCGGGGGGGGCTCGGTCGCTCGGTCGCTCGGTCGGGCCCTGAGCCCAGATTCGGGCTCAGGGGGGTCGCGAAAGGGCGTGCCAAGGGCCTTGGGCGCTTGCTCTCCGTGGATCCATGGTGCAGCGGGTCCGCGGAGGCCTCGGTCGGTCCTGTTCGGGCTCCAGAGCCGGGATATGGTCACACCTCGACACTCACGCGACGCCTGGATTGCACAGGCGTCGTGTGAGTGTGAGGCCGAGTAGCTGCCATGGTCTTGGCACGTCGTGTCAGTGTACACGATGCTGCACAGCTGCAGTCCGTACTTGTGTTGAACGTGATCAGACTTGTGGACCACGACGAGGTTAAGCCATCTCGGCTAAGCTGCGGGAATGCTGAGGATGCTGTCCCGGCCATTGGTCAGCAGCTCACAGCACGTCGCACAAGGCTTGGGCACAATGGCTCGCTCCGACCGACGGATTGGCCATGTCTAACCTGTCGATTGAGACCTCGACGCGTCACCATGCTGCTCAAGGAGGCCGGCGGTCCAGCTTTGCCGGTATGGTGCAGCACAGCACAGTGAGCCTGCAGCACGCGACCTGACGCGCGGCGCAGGCCATAGCGCAGCACTCACCGACTGCCTTTCTTGTGCACGGAGGGCCTCGTGCGCTGGTGTTCACCCCACCTGCGCTGCTTATCACCCCCCTCTGAAAGCTGGGTCGCTCGGTCGGAGCGGGCCCGACCGACCGACCCAGGTTTCAACCGGGTTTGGGAGGGGCAGCAACTGTGGGAGTTCGGTCAAGGCAGCGAGACAAGCAAGGCGTCATCACACGGCAGGAAGACAAGCGAAGCCAACCCGCTGGTGCCAGCATAGGAAGCCGTGTGGCGAGAAGGCTGAGACGGCTATTGAGGGGACGCGCGTTTGCGTATTTGCTGCTTAAGCTCTTTAAGCAGAGCTCTTACGTGGCCAGAAGTCTTCGCTACCCTTTTTTGCATGTGCATGCAATCGCAAAACTCTGAGATCAACGCCCGTGACGACTGAGAGCATCGGCAAGTGGAGCAACCGCCAATAGCTAATGGTGGACTACAAGAAGTGGTCAACGTTCGTCGACTCGGACGACGAGGAGGACGTGGCGCCGCCATCGCGGCCGACCGCCGCTGCTGGCGGTGGCCGACCCGAGACCCTCGAGGACCTCGCTCGTCGCATGCCGCCAACACTCTATCGCAAGCTCACCGAGGCGCAGCTCGCGGCGACGTCGGGCACACGGCAAGAGGCCGAGCGGTGCGCGCCACTCCCTCGCTTCGCACACGCGCGCGAGTACGCATGCTCACGCTGTCGCCCTGCTGCTCCTTGGCTCGCAGCGCTCACGCCGTGCTCATGGAGGAGCTCGAGCGGCAGCCGGCGGAGTTTCGCGCAGCATTCACAAAGGCGCAGACGATGCGAGGCCGCGCGGGCGGCGAGTCGCCCGCCGCGACCGGCAAGCCGCCCGCCGCGAGCGGCAAGCCTGGGCTGACCGGCGAGATGGAGGCCATCGCCAAGCAGCTCGAGACGGCCAAGGACAGGCAGAGTAAGACGCTGGCGGAGCTCGAGCGAGCGGAGCGCATGGTGGAGGACCCGTCGCAGATGGCCGAGGTGCTCGCGCGTGCCGGTCTGACCCCCGAAGCTCTCGCGGCAGCCGAGGCGTCGGGCGATCCAGATGTGATGCGCAATCTGGCGGCGCGGATGGTGGAGGCGACGGTTGGGCCGCTCTCCGAGCTAGGCAGCGCCGACGACGCGGCGCTGGAGCGCGCGGCCGAGCTGGGCAAGGACGCCGAGCGGGCGAAGGCGGCGATGGCAGGGGCGGAACCGGCGGCGGACGGCGGCGGCGGCGGCGGCGGCGGCGGCGATGGCGGCGGCGGCGGCGGCGACCGCAAGGCCAAGGCCAAGGCCAAGGCCAAGGCGCGAGCCAAGGCCAAGGCCAAGGCCGCGGGCGCGGGCGGCCAGAGCGACGCGGGTGGCGGCGGCATCGCCGACCCTCAGCTGGCGGCGATGGCCGCGCAGCTCGAGGAGAGGAAGCGGCAGCTGGCGGCGGCGGAGGCGGAGGTGGCGCGGCAGGTGGAGGTGGCGCGGAAGCAGGCCGAGTCGGTGGCGCACGCGCGCACGGAGCTGGCGCAGGCGGAGAGGGAGAAGAAGGAGCAGGGCAGCAAGGTGGACGCGGCGGCGGTCGGCGCCAACGAGGAGCTGCGGCGCGAGGCGGCGCGGCGCGGCGACGTGCTGAGCGCCGCCGAGGCGCACAAGGAGCGTGGCGACCGCGCCCTGCGCGCGGGCGACCTCGGCGCGGCGCGCGGCTTCTACGGCGAGGCCGTCGAGCTCGCCGAGGAGGGGCGGCTCGCCGAGTACCACTTTGCGCGGCTGCGCGCCAACCGGTGCGCGTGCCTGCTGCGGATGGGGCTGCCCGCCGAGGCGCTCGCCGACGCCGAGGCGGCGGCGCGGCTCGACCCGAACTGGGCCAAGGCGGCGTACCGGCTCGGCTGCGTGCAGCACGCGCTGGGGAGGCGCGCCGCGGCGGCCGAGGCGCTGCGGCGTGCCGTGGCGCTCGCGACCGAGGCGGAGGCGGCCGAGATCGAGGCGCGGCTGGCGACGGTGCAGCGCGAGCTCGACGCGGAGGCGGCGGAGGCGGCGGCGCGCAAGGCGGAGGCGGCCAAGCTGGCGGCGGCGGGCGACTGGGAGGCGGCGCGTGCGGCCTACTCGGCGCTGCTCGAGGCGGCGTGGCAGGAGGACACCGACCCTGACCCGGCGCTGCTCGCCAACCGCGCCGCATGCGCGCTGCGCCTCGGCCAGCTCGAGGCGTGCGTCGCCGACTGCGACGCTGCGCTCGGCGACGGCGACGACGAGGACGACGAGGGGGATGGCGAGGGCGACGCGGGCGGCGAGGCGCGCCTGCCGGCGCGGCTGCGGTGGAAGCTGCTGCTGCGGCGTGCCGAGGCGCTGCGTGGGCTGGGCAGGCCGGATGAGGCGGCGCGCAGCCTCGACCAGGCGGTGGCGCTGCCGCACGATGCAGACGCCGCAGCTGTGCTCGCGCGAGTGCGCGACAGTCTGCACGCGTGCGCAGTCTGATGGGCTGCTTCGCGAGCGAGACCGATGGGATGACAAGACCCGAGACGGTGGACGTCTCCAATCAGTCACACGCAGGGGCGTCGCTTGTGCGTTGTGGCTTGAGGTTGAGCATCGGCGTGGCTTGTTTACACTCTATATCGGTTCATCGTTCATGGTTATATCGATCCGATTTAATGTAAAGTACTTCCCGAGGCCCCATGCGCCGCAGCCAGTCTCCCGGCCGCGGGCGGTGCCCTCGAATGTCATGTGATGGATTTCAGTGAGCGGGGTGAGCGTGAGGCCCGCGCACCGCAGCCGTCTCGGGCCACGGGGGTGCACTCATGCAGCTCGCTTGGAGGAGGAGAGCATCAAGACGAAGGCGAGGAGGCCTAAGCCTGGGGCTGGACGACGGTCTTCTGGAGGTTGCCAGCCGAGGCGGACTTCTTGCTCATCACGACGAAGGCGGCAAGCCCGACGAGAGCGAGGGCAGTCACGACAGCCAGCACAATGATCCCCGCGACCAGGCCCTTGTTGTCGTCGTCGTCGGCGGCAGCGGCGGCGGCGGCTGTTGTCGTCGACGGCGGCGGCGACGGCGAGGTTGTCGGCGGCGACGGCGACGGCGGCGGCGACGGCGAGGTTGGCGGCGGCGACGGCGACGGCGGCGGCGACGGGGGCGACGGCGGCGATGCGGGCCACTGCAGAGTGGCTGCCGTCGCGCAGCCGGAGCACACGCTGGCGGGCATGTCCTCCTTGACCACGTAGTAGTCGGAGCCCCATGGCTCATAGCTCGACACGCGGCTGTTGAGCCCGACGTGCCAGACCGGGATGCTCAGGAAGGTGACTGGGTACTCGTCAAGGATGGCGTCGTGTGCGGCATTCACCGCCGCGGTGCGTGTGGAGGCGTCGGCGCTTGCGAGCGTGTCGAGAGCGGCGTCGATGGTGGTGGAGTGGATCTGCGCAAAGTTCTTCTGGCCCCAGTTGCCCATGATCGGCGCCGCCGAGCGGAAGAAGGTGTCGAGGAACCACTTGGGGTCGCCGGCGGGCAGCGTGTGCTGCGCCCACAGCAGGATGTCGAAGCCGCTGTTCTCGCCGTCGCCCTCCATGAAGTTGCCGTCGTCGTTGACCCGAGTCGTCGCCTCGATGCCGAGGGCGATATAGCTCGCCTGGATCAGCGGGGCCATCGTCACGAGATCCGGTCGGAACGTGTAGTAGACGATGTCGAGCGCCAGCTTCACGCCGGCCTTGGTGCGGACGCCATCGACGAGCACCCATCCAGCCGCGTCGAGCAGGCCCTCGGCCTCGGCCACGTCGGTCTGCAGCACCGACCGTCCCGAGCCCCACGAGGTGCTCGACGGGAAGGCCCCGGTGGCCGCCATGCCCGCAGCCAGGTTGTCCGGCAGCCCGTCGGGTGCGCACGCCGCAGCCAGTGCTGGGCGGTCAATCGCGAGGGCGAGCGCCTTACGCACGTTGACGTCGGAGAGCGCGGCGCGGTTGTTGTTGAAGAAGGCCATGTACTCGTAGCCCGAGAGGAACGATTTGACCTCGAGGCCGGAGTCCCAGTTGAGCGCCGGTACGTCGGCGGGCGCCAGGTTGAAGCCCATGTCGATCTCGCCCGTCTTGATCGCGGTGGACACCTCCTGGCCGGAGCTAAACTTCTTGATCTTGATGGGCACTCGCTGGGAGGCGAATGGGTAGTAGGTGTTGGGAGTCAGTTCCATGACGTCGGCCGTGAGCGAGATGGCGCCGGTCGTATCCAGGCTCGTGCTCGCGACCGCGTACGGCCCCGTGAACACGCGGCTGGTGGCGATGTCGCCAGACGGGCCCGCCTTGTAGATGACGAACGGCCAGTTGGCGAGGACGACGTTCATCGCCGGCGTCGAGATCGTCGAGCTGATCTTGAGGTTGAGCGAGTCCTGCACCTCGAACGTCATGGTGCCCAGCTCGGTCTGCGCCGCGTTCAGCGCCGCGTTCGTCCGCTGCAGGGCAGTCATAACCGCGGTAGCGTCGACCGCCGTGCCGTCGGAGAAGAAGCTACCCGACTTGAGGGTCACCACCCAGTCGCTGCCCGAGGCCGCGACGCTGCTGGCGAGCGACGGGACGACCTGATCCTGGCTGTTGAGGGTGAAGAGCTTCTGGCCGATGCCGTGGCTGACGAGCGCCCATCCGGCACTACCCACCGACGGGTCGTCCTCCGCCCACCCGTTCGAGCCCGTGTGGCCGATGATCTGGTCGCGCGGGTACAGGTTGTAGCTCTGCGCGCACGTCGTGGACGTCGCCTTGAGGTACGTGGTCATGTCGGTCGTCGTGAAGGAGCTGTAGATCGTGGACGCGAGCGAGTCGCACTGCGGCGTGGTGGGCGTCGACCCGGTGGCCGCGAACAGCATGAACGAGGTCATGATGATGGAGTGACGACCTGCCACAACGTTGCATCAGGTGTCTGTGAGTGCTGCACGCAGCTCTCTGGATGAGAGCGCTCGCAGCGGGCAGGCTCATGGGAGCAGATCAGAGTGGGAGGCCCGTGCTGCTCTGTATACTGCTATTGCATGTCAGAGTGGGAGGAGGTAAGAGCGCTGAAAGGGATCAGCTCAGGCACGCTAGAGCGCAGCGTGTGCACAATTCTCTGGCTCGAGGGTGCCGACGCGTGCGGCGGTGTGGGTGGTCTGATGTGCAGCTCTCTGGAGGTAAAGGCTCAGCGACGCTCTCAGGAGGTCGGAACAGTTATATGAGGGGGTTCGGTGAGGCGTGGAGCAGTTGGAGGCGGCGCACGGGTATCAATCAAAGGCCGAGCAGTGATGGCGTCGACGGGAGCCACTTGGAGTACACTGTACACTTGCGTGACACCTGCCAGGAGAGGTCAAACCACTATAGGCGCCGCGGATGATTTCTTTGGCTCACTCAGTCGGGGGAGGCGAAGCGCAAGCCAGGGTACCGCGCGAGCGTCCGCGGCGCCGAGCTGCGCCTCTCGACGCTCCAAGGCGGGCGCCGGCAGCACGTGCAGCTCAGCTTCATTCACTCTGCTCGACCATCGCGTCCGACTTGCCATGCTCGACACCCATCCGGAAGTCGTACGGGTCGGCCTCGCCGGGCTTGATCGCTGCCAGTCCACTCAGCTTGACGACGTGCCTCAGGCCCGCCTTCTTTGCCGCGTCGCACAGCGCCTTCACATCATCGGCCCAAGTGGGCGCCATGTTGGCGGTCACAATAAGCACGCCGTCGCACCCGGCGAGTGCCGTCGGCCAGCCGTCGGTAGACGCCCAGTCGAAGGTGACCGGCTCGGCGCCGTCGGCGGAGAGGGACTTAGCCTTCTCGGAGTTGACCGAACGCACAGCCACGCGCACGGTCGCCGTATTCTTCGCTAGCAGCGCGCTGCTCACCTCCTTCCCGGCGGTGCCCGTCGCGCCGAGCACCAGGATCGTCCGCTTGGGTAAGTTCGGCGCTTCGAGCACCTGCTCACGCTGCCCAGTGATCTCGCGCTGCTGTGCCGAGCGTTGCGCCTTGAGCTCCTCGATGCGGCCATGAGCGGCCGCGAGCTGCGCCTTGGCTGCCTCCAGCTCTCGCTTGAGCGCAGCGTCCGTCTCCTGTGCTGGTTCGACCACGATGTGCGCGGGATCAGCGGTTCGCTCGCCCTTGCCTGCGGCTTGCCCGAGGCAGCCCAGCTTCTTGAGGGCGCGCATGGTCCTTCTGCCGAGAACTGTCGCTGCGCAAATCAGGAGGGGGTGCCCTCCATGTAGATTCGCTGGGCGGCGCTGAAGTGAGCTGTGGCGAGTCGTCATGGGCACGCCACGGTCCAAAATGCCACCTTTTGTAAGGCGAGTTTGTTTGGAAACGTAGACATCCGCTACGGGCTACTCAGGCCGTGAGGGTGGTGTAGCACGTGTGACAAGGGGCTTCTACTCAAGCGGTGAGACAGGTGGAGAGACTCTGACAACTCACGAGAGTATACAATTTGGTAACCCGGGGAGCTAGCCTCACGTCAGACTCACGCCCCACGGCGCCCGAGCATTCCGCAGTGCTGCTGGCGATCACGGGCCACGTCCCCTCGGCCTCTCCTTGTGATATCCCCATGCATCTGCTCGGTGCTGAGTGTCCGCTGACCCCACCACAGGCGCACGCCCGTGTGTAGAGATTGTTTATTTACACACCAACAAGGCGAAATTTGCGGTTACTCTTTGCGGCTGAGCCGGGCTATTTCTATTACACTCAATCTTGGGCATTAAAGAAGCTGGGATCACAGCGGTGTGCAAGGTTTTTTAGCGTTTTCGTTCATTTTACATAAACCACCAGCCCCTGGCCCATAGCATGTAGACATTGTGCGAGATCGTTACCCCGCAATGGCACGTGGTGGGTTAGCAGCTTCCCCTGTGGGGGCCACGCAGCAGGCAGCACCGACGGCGGGGGCCTGACGAATTGGTGTGGCGGGGTCTAAGGGTGCTCCAACGCGAAAGTCAACCTGTCTTTGCCGCGATAGGAACTCCTGGAGGGCGGACATGAAGGAAGCTTCACACTGGCCCTCTTTCCGGGCGTGCGTCCACGCGAAGGAACCCAGGCGGTCGAGTGCCGGGGACGACATGGTCGGCCACTCAGTGCGTGTTTGGGTTGGTGTTTCCTCCCCCCCTCCCCCCACCTCGCCGAGCACCAGAAGTCCAGAACACCACAAAGATGGACCTCGTTTTCTCAACCCCATCTTACCCTAATGCCTAATCCACCACCATGGTCTCATTCGCTCTCACAGTCACACCGGCATGTCAAGGCCCCGTATGTCCTTGACCCCTCCATCGAATTTATCTTCGCGGGTGGGGGGGGAAGGGCTAGACGTAGACCTAGATGTACGGTAGATCTGACACTACAGTCTACACTCTACAGACTACACCCTAGTGCCTAGAGCGTAAAGTAGAGGGTACAGTACGTTTCGTGCTCTTAAAAGTATCTCGGCGAGTTGCTTTCCTTACACACACTGTTCACGGATTGGTTGTCGGGGGAGCAGAACACACCGTACCTCAAATGTGCATGGGGGGGGCGGCCAACTTCACTCCGCGAACCTCCCTTCTCCTCCCTCTTCTCTCCTTCTCCCTCTCTTCTTCTGGCACAAGCGCTACGCGTGCCGCCTACTTCGAGCGGAGCACAGCGCGCTCCGGGTCCCCGTGGGGAGCGGTGAACGTCAGCTCGTCCCCCGGCTCCAGGCTGTTCTTGCTCATTTTCACCAGCGCAGTGCCCTCGCTCTCGATCTTGAACCACACCGGCTTCGCATCGAGCTCCACCTCGTCGCCCGTCTCCGCCTTGCGCTCGTCGTACTGGTTATGATGGCCGCCGTCTTTGAAGACCCAGCACTCGACGAGTCCCTGCTCGTTCACGGACCAGACACCGGTCCAGATGGTGGAGGAAGAGGAGTCACGACCACAGGTGTCCGACATCCTGCACTTGCAAGAGCCGTCATCCGAGAACAACGTCCAGGTCTCATGGCTGCCCACCCAATCCACGTTTCCTTTGCCATCCCAGCAGAACATCTGATTGGTGGCCTGGGGACAGGATTTTCCCACGTTATACTTCTCTGTCTTGGCCGCCCAGTCTCCCGCAAGGGCAAGGGGACCCCGACCGACCGCCGCCGCCGCCCACTCTGACAGCTGAGGCCTGGTGCACTTGCGCTCGGGCTTGCCGTCCTGCGCCTGTCCGGGAGGAGGAGGAGGAGGCATGGTGGACGACACTGCTCAACAAAACCGAGACCAGGGCCGCGTGTTGCGTCCTCTTCGCTCGATGTACGACGCGCGGTGGGCGAGGGCGATTATTTTGTTCTTCGCGCTTCGCGACGTTAATTCTTGTTAAAAACGAAAATTTGGTAACGTCTCGCGCCTCGGCGGCTTTGGGGAGTCTGCAAGCCGACCAGGCGGCAGACGTAACTGCCAGGTTGCCAGCGCGTAGTAATGATGTTGAACTTTATAAGGCGTAGGGATTCGTGGCTGACTGAGATCTGAGTGTGGTGCCGTCGTTACATTTGGGAGCCCATTTACATCCATTTCGTGAGCTACCCAGTATGCAATGCACGCACATCCATTTATATATTTTCGTGGTGTCCGATACGCGTATCGGACACACGCACACACATCCCGTCTCGACGTCTCTTGCACTCGCTCGCGCTAAATACACGGCTGGCTCTCACTGCCTCTCAATCCGAGCGGCTCTCACAAACCTCATCAGACATCTCTCTTCATCTCTGCCCACCGCGCAACATCACGACGGACAGCCTCCACCGATCCGCCTCCGCCACCGTCCTCTTCCGATCTGCGTTTAGCAATCCGCTTCGCCGCGCGCTTCGCCGCGCGCTTCGCCGCCATCTTCACTGCCTGGCGGTCCGACGCTTTGCGCCACACATTCCACTCCTCTTGGGCCTTCCTGGCTGCCTCGGCTGCGCCGGTCCAGTTCTTGATGCTCTCCGGGATGACCCACGGCATCGCACAAAACTTGAAGTGGCTTGAGACATTTACGTCGCAGAAGCGCCCAACGCCAACGGTCTGCGGGCAGGGCACGCGAGCCCAGGGCCAATTCCCGTAGTGGATGTTGGCACCGCGCGGCAGCTTGTTCGTCGGCCAGCACTGAAGCGTGTCAAAGGCAGCATCGGGCCGTGAGAGCTTCCACTTCTGCTTGATGAGTCGGAAGTGACCGGGGAACTTGATGCCGTGGGCGAAGACGGCCCGGGTGCTCCAATATTCATCGGCCGGGCTCAGCGGCTCGCTGCGCTCGATGATGCCAGCGTCATTGTAGTGCGCGGGCACGGCGATGTAGTTCAGCGAGGCATTGCCCGCCACCGCGGCACGGAAGACGTTGAAGCCGATGCCCGCGTCCTCGTGGTGCCACATGTGCACATCTGGCGGCTGCTCGGCGCATTGGTTTGGCCGCTTGCACGGTGTACCATGCGTGTTGCGCGTCCGTGCGAGCGCGAGGAAGCGCTCAAAGTGCTCGTCCCTCGCCATGCGGAGCGCGAGTGGGCGTGACATGCACACCATGCCGCCGCTCATGTACGGATACGGCCCGGCGGCGTGTGGGCACGGCGGGTAACGCTTGGTTCCGTGCTCGACGCCACCCAACAAAATGTCGGTGGTCGCCTTGCGCGCGTCGCCCCAGGTGCCACCGCATGCCTGGAAGCGCCCATCCACGTCCCAGCCGCGCCACTTGATGTGGCCCATGTAGCTCTCCTCGCCAGGGTGCAGGGTCTCGATGCTCCGCAGCGCGTGGGTGAGCCGATCGAGGTGCACGAGCGTGTCATCGTCGCACTTGCCTCGCCACGCAGCCGCGCCACGGCAGCGCTGACGTGCGAGGAGGGCTGCTCCCCTCGTGCACTCGCCTCGAGCTGAGCGCACATCACTCGAGGGGTGTGTCGACCACGCTATTCTCCGAGAGGCACGCGGCTGTCGCGGATGGGTCCCCGTGCCAGCTCACGCTGCGGCTCACGAGCGACGGCGAGGATTTCAAGCTCATCGCGCGGCGGCGACACGAAGTTGAAAGTATACTCTGCGTCCAGGGGAGGCTTCTGAGAGGGTCGGTCGGTCGGGGGGTCTGACCCAGCCAGGCGGTGGCGAGAGGGGCGGGGGAGAGTCGGTCGGTCGGGTCACCTGAGTCGGGTTGCGCGGCGTGGCCAGAGGCCGAGAGGGTCGGTCGGTCGGGCACCCCTTCTCGCTGCTGAGCGGGCGCGGAGGGTCGGTCGGTCGGAAAATACTCACCTAAACCTTCGCTCACACACACTTGAAAAAGAGAAGCGATTTTATTTCTGCATGCTACGGGTTGGCCCGAATCCAGGAGCCGTAATGTAAGCAACGAACAAGCCGTAGCGAGCAGGTGGCCGACGTGAAAGGGCCGGTTCATGTTCGGTTCCTCTATTTTTGAACAGTAAATGTCACTGTGAAGAGACTTGCACGAGCGTCACGACGGCGTCATGTCATGAGCTGTGGCGCGTTGGCATCGCGCTGCAAGGCTTTCAACCTCTCTAGTAAGAATCATCTTCCAACGAACGCGTAGTGAAGAGCTACACCTCGATCAGCGTGTCATTGGCACCGCCACGCACCCATGGCGGGAGCACCTCCTTCCCGCACATTTGCATCACCGTCACGATGGTGCGCTAGACCCTCATGTCATGAGCTGTGACGCGTCAGTACCGTGCTGCAAGGCTCTCAACCTCTCTAGTGAGGGTCATCTTCCAACGAACGCGTACTGAAGAGCTACACCTCGATGAGCACGTCAATTGCAGCACCTATCGGGTGAGACCGTACTGTACGAAGCAAGATGCCAGGCGCAGAACCGGCACTGCTCGGGCCCATGAGCTCGGACTGAGGTGATGCTTTGGCCCACGCGCTCGTGGCTCCGCCGTACAGCTCGGTACAGGTGCAAACGGGAGCTCTACAGGCCGTCATATACTCCGGAAACCGCGTTATATGTTCTCTGGCGTCTCGCCGGACGGCACGGTGACGTCACGAAGAGGCCGTGAGACGCATCACCACGACTACACGCGGCTACCGGCAGCTTTGAGCGATGAACTGGGCAGGTTGGGCACCTCGCTGGGGCTCTCTGCAAGTCCTCTACTGATACTTTGGACCGAATCAGTCGTGGTCATGGAGTGGAAGGGCATGAGCACGTCAACAGCACTACGGTACAGCAGCATCTGCTGAGGTCTACCGCGAGAGGCCGCCCGCGTTGCAATCGCCGTGCTCATGCCCTTCCACTCCATTACAGTGAAATGTACCGTGCAAATAAATAGCGAGAAACGCTTATCGGCCCTTTCACGTCGGCCACCTGCTCGCTACGGCTTGTTTCGTTGCTCACATGACGGCTCCTGGATTCGGGCCAACCCGTAGCATGCAGAAACGCTACGGTCCAGGCCATGATCACTTGCTTGCGATTACACGGGTGTGGCACCGTCTCTCATCAATCAAGGGGGCAATGCACACCGTCACCACGGTCGCCATCGCCGCTCCCAACCCCGTCGCCGCTGCCCTCAGGTGCCCGCGATTTCCTCGCGCGTATAATGACCGCGCTTTCCCCGCGGTCGTTTGAGTAGGAGAGGGGTCGCAACACCCATCGCCCTGTGGGGGCAGCAGTCCACAGCGGGATCAGCGAGGTCCGCTCCCCTCCCGCACAACAACCTCCGTCGGCTCTCGTCAAATGTTTGCGGCCTTAGTCAGCGTCCCTCTCACACTAATGTCGCCATCGGCGCTCAGCACTACATCCCAGCACCACCTCAATCCTGTCACTCGCCGCCGTGTCAGCCTCAACGTCCATCGTGCGCCAGCCGCCTCCGCCACCCCCCTCTCCGGCGCCGCACTCTCCACTCTCGCCTCTGTCACGCCTTTCTGCGAGCACCAATCGCCTTCCGAGTACGATCTCAATGTGGGCCGGCTGATCGATGCGCTGCGTCACGACTACCCTCGCATGTTGGTCGCAGAGCCCGACCTGTCGCTTTTTGTGGATGAGGTGCAGCTGCACTTCGCGAGCGGCAGCGGTCCTGCCGCCACGTTCAGAGGCAAGCAGGCTTACCGCACCGCGCTCAAGACGATTCGCTCGGCCCACCGGATGATCGCAGCGGACGAGGCGGAGATCGGCCACCGCATGGTCATCAGCGACGGCGCCGTGCGTGTGCGCTGGACGGCCCGGCTGTGGGTGCGGCAGCCGCTTGGCTCGGGCCGAGCGATCGTCGACGGAATCAGCGTGTACGAGCTCGATGCACGCGGTCTTGTGCGTGCGCATCGCGTCGAGAATATCGCGACCAGCGGCGGCCACCAGCTGAGCCACCACCCGCTCCTCCTCTCGGAGCTCGGTGGCGCCCCGTCGTGGGCGATTCCCGGTCTGGCGCCGCGCGAGCCTCGCAGCGCCGTCCCGTGCTGAGGTTGCGCTAGGAACGACACGGGTAAGCCCAAGCCTGTCTTGGTCTCAGGGGCGGCAGCAAGAGATCCTCGCTCCGAGCGTGGAGAGCCGGAGCAAGAGAGCACGAGCACCCCGGTGCAAGTGAGTGCCAATGCAGCCACGCAGCTGCCATTCACAAGGCCCACCACCAAGGACAAGGGAGCGCCGACGCGTCTTTCGGGAGGTGGCCCCTCCTGCCGCCGCAATGTCGTAGCCCCTTCCGTGGGGCAGCAAGCAGGCACGAATCCGCTGATCTGAAGGAGATCTGTTTCGGTCCGACGCACCAGCGCCGCGCGCTGTGCTGCGTGCTGCAGCTGCAGGTCTGCACACTTGCTATTATAGCGGAGTATGTGGGCCCGCGAGTAAATTATGTGGTCCGCGATAGTTTGAAGAAGTGATCCATGCTGCTTGCACGAAACGCGCCCCTCTAAGGTCTCTTTTTCCAGATACAGTACTCGCTAAAGTGTATCGTTCTCTGTGGAGGAAATCTGAGGCAGGCGCGAGGCGCAAGCTCCCTGCGTCGCTAGCGAGCCTCCCTGCGTAGCTCCCTGCGTCGGCAAGCTCCCTGCGTCGGCAAGCTCCCTGCGTCGGCAAGCTCCCTGCGTCGGCAAGCTCCCTGCGTCGCTAGCTCCCTGCGTCGCTAGCTACCTGCGTCGCGGGGCTCCAATCCCCGCCTGAGCGCAGCGCGACGCCAATCTGCCTCTCGATCTCGAGCAGCGTGGCGGCGTCCTCCTTGAGGCCCAGCTCGCGCACCATCTCGAGGGCGAGCGCCTCGGGCGTGTCGCGGCTCAGGTCGGCGTCAAACGTGACGAGCTTGGGCTCGCCGTACACGAGCAGACGGCACGAGATCGACGAGATCGACGAGGCCGATGCCGAAGCAGCGCCGGTCGTCAGCGCGCACGCCGAGGGCTCGGCAGCGGGCGGCACTGCCGCCTCGGCAAGTGGCGGCTCCTGCTTGGCGGCGGGAGCGCTGGCGGCGGGCAAGCACGCGGCGACTGTTGGTGCGGGCGCATCAGCAGCGCAGGCGGGCGGCGGGCCCGCCCCCGACGCGATAGGCGCAGACGCATCGGCGCCGTCGTCATCGTCGACGTAGTAGGTGGTGGAGCCATCGTGGCTCGGGAGCAGCGCCCCCTCGGGCGCCGCCGGTGGCGCCTCCGCCTCCGCCCGCGCCTCGGCGTCTTCGCCCTCGCCCTCGTCCACATAGTACGTGGAGCTACCCGAGTGGCCGCGGCTCGGCGGCAGCGTGTCGGCGAGCACGGCGCGAGCCAGCCCATTCTCGCCGGCCGCGTCGTGACCGACGCCATCGCACAGCACCGCCGCCGCCATCGCAGGCCCCGCTGCCCCGGCGCCGCCCTCCGCCGCCTCCTCCTGCTCGACCCAGTAGGTGTTGGAGCCGCCACGGCTGGGCGGCAGCGCCCCCGCCGGCACTGCCTCCGCCGCCGCCTCGTCTCTGTCGACGACGCCGCTGTCGACATAGTAGGTCGAGGAGCCGCTGCGGCTTGGCATCAGCACGCCCGACAGCCGCGCCCGCTCGGGGGAGCGCTGCGCGGTCACCGGATGGCGCAGCAAGGCCGATGCTGCCGCCACCGCCGCCGCCACCGCCGCCGCCTCCACCTCGCCCGCTTCTGGTTCGACCCAGTAGATCTCGCTGCCGCTCGTGTTGGTGCGGCTGGGGTGCAGCATGCCCAGCGCAAGAGGAGGAGACGCCACGCCCCTCGCCGCCACCTTCGCCGCCTTCGCCGCCGCCGCCACCTCCTCCGTCGCCTCCTCCTGCTCGACCCAGTAGGTGTTGGAGCCGCCGCGGCTGGGCGGCAGCGCCCCCACGGGAACCACCGCTGCCGCGGCCGTCGCTGCTGCCCCCGTCGTGTCCACCTCCGCCTCCAGCCCTTCCTCCTCGTCGGCGTCGCCGCTCTCCACATAGTACGTCGCACTGCCGCTCGACGCGTCTCGGCTGGGTGGCAGCGCGCCGCCCCCGCCCGCTGCAGCTCGCGCTCGGGCGGGAGACGCGCCGCCGTTCGGAAGCTGCATCGCGTGGCGCAGTCGACGGACTTCGGCTTGCGACTTTTGGAGCGCCGCCTGCAGCGCGTTGCAACGACCGACGAGCATCGTCACGTGACGGCGTGCCTCCAGCCTCTCGAGATGCATCCCCATCTGCAGCTGCGCCACCGCGTGCGCCGTCGCCACCGCATTCGCCACCGTCGCGCCGTCGCCATCCGCCGCTGCGGCTACAGCTGCCGGCGCGCCCGCCGCCGCCGCGCCCGATGGCTCGGGCGTCGGAGCCACCGCTGCCGCTGCTGCTGGCGGAGGCGAGGCGGCCGCCGGCTTTGCGAGCCGCTCCCAAGCTTCGATCTCCGCCTCAATCTGGCCGACCGCCAGGGCGCGCTCCGCCGCCGTCGCACCGTCCATGCGACTGCCGCCGCGACTGCCGCCGCCACCGCCGCCGCCGCCACTGCCGCCGCTGCCGCTGTCGGTCCGCAGCGCATCGGCGAGTAGCCGCTGACGCACCGCAAGCTCCGAGCAGAGCGCGGCGCGCCGCCGCAGCCTCGCGAGCTCGTGCGCCAGCACGCCGTCGGCACCGTCGGCACCGCCGTCCACCTCCGCCACACCACCCGCCACGTCGCCACCGCCGTCGCGCTCCGAGGCGAGGGCGGCCTCCATGACATCGAGCGCCGCATGCAGCTCGGCCGCGCGCGTCTCTGCGATCGTCGCGTACGCGTGCTGCGCCGCCGCACCGAGCGAGCCGAGCGGCGCGTTGCCGCGCTCCACAGAGCCGTCGCCGAAGCCGCCGCTGTCGCCCGCATCGTCGACGACCACCATCACACCATCGCTGCCACCATCGCCCGCAGCCCCGGAGAAGGGCTGGCTGCCCCGTGGCGCCAGCGGCGCGGCGCGCGATAGGCTGGCGAGCCCCTCGCGCAGCGTCGGCGGAGGGTGAGCCGCAGAGGCCGTGGGCGTGACGCTCGGCGGAGACCCGTCCACCGACGCCGCGAGCGCCGCCGCATCCCCCGGCTTCCTGCCCGAGAATGGCGCGGCGCGGCTAGGTGTCGGCTCGCCGTCCTGCCTGGGCGTCCTCGGCGCCGTGCTGCGCGGCGAGGCCGACGCCAGCGCGCCTCGCGGCGTGGCGCTGCCGGCCTTGCGCGGCGTGGTGTCTACCGACGACTCGATGGACGCGTTCGTGCGGTTGATGGCTCCACCGAGGACCATGCTCTCGATGGCCGCGCGGGACTGCAGGAAGGTGGCGAGGCTGCCGTCGATGGGATGCGCAAAGTCGGCCACAAAGTCGCGGTCGAGGCTGACGTGCCTGAAAAAGTAGAGCGCCACCAGCAGGTGGTAGATCGGCTTGAAGCGGCACGCCTGCAGCCCACTGCGGTCGATGAGCTCGGCGGGCAGCTTGAGCGTCGTGCACATCTGCGCGATCGCCTCCCAGTTGAGGCCGTGCTCCCAGTCGAAGCGCGGCTGCCACTTGACTCGGAAGCGCCGCTCGGCGAGGCGCGGGAATATCTTGGCGAGGACGGCGAGCATGATCGTGCCCGACTTGAGGTCCTCGAGCGAGCGGCACGGCTGGCCCGACTCGGTCGCGAGCCACGCGAGAAGCTCGTTCTTGCCGACTGACGACATTGAACTTGCGCGATGACTTGAACGTCAGTCGCTGGCGGCCGCCCCGAGTAGCTGTCCTAATCCCCCCCTCCTCTCCCGACTTCCGACCCAGCCCTAATGGCGGAGGTGCCGCGCGCGACGCCGCCACTGACGCGGCGCAACTCGCGCTCCGGCGGCCGTCCCTCGGGGCTGGCGCCGCTCAACGTGGGCGTGGCCTCGCACCTGGCGCCAGGCGCCATCAGCCTCGACTCGCCCCACCTGACCGGGCTGAGCAGCGTGCTCGCGGGCTCGGGGCTGGCGTCGCCGGCCGCTCGGCCACCGCTCGTCGACCCGGACGCGTGGAAGCACCAGCACATGCCAGGCTCCTCACTCGCCGCCGCCTCGGCCGCGGCCGGCCCCATGTCGCCCAACAAGCGCAAGCAGGGGGGATTCCGGCAGCACGAGACGGCGGCCTTCCATCTGCTCGAAGACTCCACGAGGGACGAGGACCTCGTCGACGATGACGACGACGCGGACGTCAACCGCGGCATGCCCGGCTCGCCCACCAAGCGCCGCTCGAGCGTCTCGCGCTCCTTTGTTGAGCCGCCGCCCGTCGAGGAGGCGCCGCGAGTGACGGTCACGGACGTCTTCGCGCCGGGGATGATGCGCTGCCCGGTCTTTCGCATCCCGTCGGTGCTCCCGATCCCGGGCGGCACCGTCCTCGTCTTCTCCGAGGCGCGGCAGAGCTGGTCGGACCACGGCGTGATCGACCTGGTGTGCCGCCGCTCCGAGGACGACGGGTACACGTGGGGCCCCACGCGCACGGTGGCGGGCGGCGCGACGATCGGGCAGGCGCGCAAGGCGACGGTGGGCAACCCGACGGCCGTATGGGACCGCGACACCGAGACGGTGTGGCTCGTCTTCTGCTCCAACCTGAAGGAGGACCAGGAGTGGCAGATCCACGCGCGGCAGGGCAAGGACAAGGAGGGGCGCCGCGTGTGGCTCACGTCGTCGGCCGACCGCGGGATGACGTGGGCGAAGCCGAGGGAGATCACCGCGTCGGTCAAGCACCGCGGCTGGACGTGGTACGCGGCGGGGCCCGGCTGCGGCGTGCAGCTGCGCGGCGGCCGGCTGCTGCTGCCGGCCAACCACGCCGAGGACGTCACCGAGGAGGAGCACCCGTACCTCGTCGCGTGGAAGCACTCGCGCATGGTGGCGCACTGCATCTATTCGGACGACCACGGCCGCACGTGGCACGTCGGCGGCGTCGCGGCCAACCACACCAACGAGTGCACCCTCGCCGAGCGCGCCGACGGCTCGGTGATCCTCAACGCGCGCGACTGGAGCGGCCGCTTCGTGCGGCAGGTGCAGGTCTCGACCGACCAGGGCAACTCGTGGCAGCCGGCGCGGTACGACCGCGAGCTCATCGAGCCGCGCCCACAGGGCTGCCAGGGGTCGATGACCGCGATACACCAGCCGGGCGGCGCGCGCGAGGCGCTCTTCTTCTGCAACCCGTCGTCGCACGAGCGGCGCGAGCTGATGACCATCCGCCGCTCCGACGACGGCGGCGCGACGTGGTCGAAGAGCTTCGTGCTCGAGGAGGGCGCCGCCGCGTACTCGTGCCTCGGCCGGCTCAGCAGCGGCGCCCTCTGCTGCTGCTACGAGCGCGCCGACCGCATCTCGTTCGCCGTCATCCCGTCGTCGCGCGCGGGGCCCCTCGGCGCCTTCTGAGCGCGCGCAAATCCCGCGGCCAACACACCCCTCTCGTGCGCAGTCCATCGCTCACACACACACGCACACGCACATGCCGACATCCATCCTGGCACGCCGCTCACGGCCCACCCGTGCTTCGCGGCCAAGCGGCACCACAAACTTTCGTGCCGCGTGCGTCGAAGATGCGGTAGAGGAACCGTAATTGAAAGCGCCTCTTTGCGCAACACCTTGTTAGTCTCATGACACGCCCAACGTTATTCTTCACTCCGCAACTTCGGTTGCGAATTCGGCCTCTACTGTACCGGGGATAGATCGTGCGACGAGCCTCCAGGCTCCAGGCTGGACGTGGAGAGAGCTGGAGACTCGTGCACTCGTCCGGGGGAATGGGGAGGAGGTTGCGACCATCGGGCTGGCGCGCCTGCCTCGCCGGTTGCAACGAGCGGCGCTACCGCGGCCGGAGCGAGAGCCTCCTCATCTGCTCGTCGAGCCGACCCGACGAGCTCGCCTGGCTCGACGCGTGGCGAGACCTCGTGGGCGCCGAGGTGGCGCGGGCCGCGCGGGCGGCGGCGGCCTTGACGACGCTCTTGACGGGCAGCTCGAACATCATCGGAGTCGAGCCCTCGTAGATGGGCATGAGCCGCTCGTCGGCGTTGGCCATCCCCTGCAGCAGCTGCGTCGCGCCCATCGAGGCGCGCAGCTTCTGCTTCGCCCAGAAGGCCGTCGCCTTGACTCCGTCGTCGCACTGGGCGAGCAGCATGCCCTGGACGCCCTGCCCCTGCGGGTGCCTCGCCGCCACCTCGTGCGCCAGTACGCCCTTGAGGGCATCGATGATGAGCGAGCCGTACCCACGTCGGCACACGCCGTCGCGCTGCTCGACCACGACGACGAGCACGTTGAGCACGAGCAGCGTACCGATCTCGAGCAGCCGGAACGTCGCGCCGCCGACCACACCCTCCTCGTCGCTCAGCACGAGCGTCTGGCTGAGACGCGAGAAGACGAGGTTGTGCAGGTGCGAGTCGCGCCGCATGTCCGGCAGCAGCTCGTCCGCGATCACCTTGTAGGCCTTGAGCGCCGCGAGCCGGTCGTCGCTCAGCTCTGACTGCTCGTCGCCACGGACGAGCTCGAGGCCGTCGTCGAGCTCGTGGTCGCCAACGAGCTGATGAGCAGTGACCGAGTCGGTCGAATTGGTGCGCTTCGCCCTGCCGCCTGGTGGCGGCGCCTCCTTGTTGGGCTTGTGCAGCGCCACCTCGCCCAGCGGGGCACGGCTGTCCTTGGTCTGGTCTGAGAGCGACATGAGGTATTGCTGCTGCTGGCGCGCGGTCATTCGCGTGCTCAGGTACGCCAGGTCGACCTGCACCAGCGATTTGGTCGGCTTGGGACGAGATAGCGCGGCGGAGGTGTTGGTCATGATGACGGCGGAGGTGTTGGTCATATGACGGAAGCTTTGAAAATGGCCAGCAGCTCGCTTGTGTCCTTGGAGGGGGATAACCACGCACCATCTCTTATCATTTTACGACGCGAGAAATAGTACACATAGCGGACACAGTTCAGACCGACTTGGCGTGCTCCTGCTTGCGCCATGGGCACCGCACGAGCGCCCTCCACAGCCTCACGATCAGTGGCGTGCCCATGTCGGCGCTGGCCGGCCTGAGCGCGTCCTTTTCGCTCGGCGAGTCGCCACTCTTCCGCTGCTGCTGCTGCATTGACGACGACGACGACGACGACGACCGGGGCGCGCTCCCAGGGGGCGGCAGCCGCTTGCGGCACCGCCGGAAGCCGCTGCCCGAGTGGCCGGGTCCCTTGAAGCCGCAGGTGCCCTCGTACCATGCGCGGAGCCTCTCCGACTGTGGGTCGCCCTTCGAGAAGTCAAACTCGATCTGCACCTCGCGCAGGCCCGCGTCCGAGAGCCGCGCCTCGGCCGCGGCGACGAGCGCCGAGGCGACACCCGTGCCCTGCGCGGCGGGGTCGACCGCCAGGAGGCCCCAGTGGCCGCAGCCGGCCGGGCACCACGGCGTCTGCAGCGTGCTCGAGCAGCAGCCGACGAGCATGCCAGCCCTCGTCGCCACGTGCAGCACGCGGTTGGTGCAGTTGCCGTCGCCCATCGCCAGCCGCGAGCGCACCTCGTACGCGCCGATGCGGCCGTAGCCATACGCGCGAGAGACCATCGCCGCGACCTCGGTGCAGAAGGCGTCCGACGCCAGCGCCGAGGTGCCGACGACGACGTCGACCGGTTGCCGGCGCGAGGGCGAGTCGCTCTCGCTGCCCTCGAAGCGCACGCTGTCGCGGCACGCGTCGGCCTCGTAGGCACCCTCGTCGGCGGCTTCCTCGGCTGTGGCTTCCTCGGCTGTGGCTTCCTCGGCTGTGGCTTCCTCGGCTGTGGCTTCCTCGGCTGTGGCTTCCTCAGACATGTGGAAACGTGCGGAGAAGGCACTGCGGGCGCGGCGGCCGTGGCTGCAGAGGGGGACGGGTTCCGACGAGAGCGAGAGACTTTCGCTCTTTGCGCTGGGTTTAAGGGCGGTAGAGTCACTGTTCTGGGGTCCACACCACCCAAACTCGCTTTGGGTTGTGGACCCAAGCCCTTACACAACAAAAAAAGCCGCCCACGAATTTAGGTACCGCCCATCACGACGGCGTGCACGCCACATGGTCAGACGCGTCTTTGAGCCCGAGGAGTTCGAACGGTCCGCGGCCGCCGGCGACCCTCGGCTCGAGCCCGACTTCGCCGGCGACACAGATGCGTGGCGTTCGCACCAGGACCAGTGGTTCACCACGTTCACGGGCGAGGCGCTGCCGCCTGTCGGCGACCAGAACCGCGCCAAGCGATGGAAGGCGTCGAAGCGGCAGCGCAAAGCGATCGAGGAGGCGCGCTTAAAGGATGCGATCTCAGTCGACGGGAAGTACACCCACAACGACGGGCCGACGGGAAGTACACCCACAACGACGGGCAGAAGGACAGGTACAACCAGGCACGGCGCGAGAAGCGACACGTCGACGGCCAGGAGAAGGCGGCGCTCTCGAGGACCGACGAGGCGCAGAACCAGCGGGCGCTCGAGCTTCTCGTGAGGGCTCACGACGCCTCGGGGTCGTGCATCTCCGCCAACTCGCTGGCGTGGCACTTGTCGCGTCCCGATGAGGAGCTCCAGGAGGCGATTCGGGAGAAGGACCGGCGCCTCGACGAGCAGCAGCAGGCCTTCGCGGAGGTGCTCGTGGACGCAGGCGTTCAGTGATGCTGCCAATATGTGCATCACTTAATTCCCGTGAGTGAAAACCGCGTTGAGAGGCATTTCGTAGGCGCAGGAAAAAATGATGATTTGAGTCCTCACAAAAAAGCAGCTATGTAGATCAATCCGACGGCTACAACCAATGTCGTCATGATTTGATAGCTACTACTGGTGTAGCTTTGATCCATGGCTACTACAAGCTTGGCTCAATCGTAGCGACATCCAACGGCTACCGCTCAACGAATTCGGTCGCTCACACTAATGGCGGCAGGCAGCCCACCGCAAAGTAGCCGGATCGAGCCGATCGTCCCCGTCGCTGAGGCGGTAGCACCATCCCCACCCCCACGGGACATGTGGCGAGCGGCCCACTTCGATTCGAGAGCCGAGCGACGGTCGTAGCGCAGGTGCGGAGCTCACCTACGCCGCAACCCGGTGGAACAGCACACTGTCAGCGACTCTGATTTTTGGTCGATAGCGACTGTCGGTTGATCGTCCTTTGAAGCTGGCACGCCCCAATCCCGCGCTCCTGACGGCTGCGCCTGCGTCGCAGCGGCATGCGCGCGCCGCCCTCGGTCCGTTAGGGCGCTCGCCGTGTTGTGGTTCACTAGCGCAACGAGGTCTCGTCGACACCAACCACGGCGGCCATAGATGGCGCTCGCACGAGGCGTCGACCGCGACATCGGTCGTGACGGCGCCCGTCAGACATCGTCTTTTTTTTGCCGCGCCGGACAGAAACCCTAGCCGCGTGGGCGATTTGGCTACTAACACGACTCGAACGGCGACGCGACTTCGGAGAAAAGGCCCGCACCCGCCACCCACTATCCCCGCCCTGCCCCCCCTCCCCCACGCGCTGCACCTGCGCGCCGCTCGCCCACGCCGTCGGCAGCGACAGGTTGGCGGACGAGGGCCCGAGCCGAGGTGCAGTACGGCGAGAGCATCGTGGCGGTGCAGCTCGGCGAGCACTCGCCGCTCGACGGCGGCGGCGACGAGGGGCTCGAGGGGCTCGGGGCGGCGCTCGAGGAGGGGCTCGACCTCGAGTGGGGGCCGGTGCTCGTGCTGCGCGAGCTGGAGGCGGGCGAGGGCGGCGGCGGCGGCGAGGAGGGCGGCGAGGAGGGCGAGGAGGGCGAGGAGGGCGGCGGTGAGGAGGGCGGCGGCGAGGAGGGCGGCGCGGCCTGCCGGCTCGAGCCGCTCGCGGAGACGGCGCGGATCACGACACAGCTGGTGTCGGAGGGCGCTGCGGCTTGACGACGTCGGGGGGCTCCTCGGCGCGAGCAGCTCGTTGACGGACGAGCAGGCGCTCGAGGCGGGCGTGCCGGGCGCAGCGGCGAACCTGTTCCAGATGCCGCCGCCCTCGCGGCGCAGGGCGCGGCCGCCGGTGGCGGACGGCGCACTACTCGCGAACCTGCGGCTTCTCGGTGCGGCGGCAGTGGCCGGGCGGCCGCGGCTGCGGGAGACCGAGGCGGATCGCCGCTGGGACGTTGGCGCTAGTGTCTTCTTCGCAGCGCAGACGGCGCGCGTGTCGAGCGGTCGCCTTGGGGCGAGCGTTTTTGATCTCTCGGTCAGTACCAGGCCGGGCGCCTCAGAAGAGGTAGGAAGGAGGGAAAAAACAAAAACAGAAAACAGATTGGGGGGCGGGGGGGCGGGGCATGAAAAAC
>Ga0209713_10000280_pt1 | contig 28352 bp, 29 predicted proteins | sample ArcOceMetagenome_3_FD_187444 | JGI IMG/M metagenome (GOLD analysis project Ga0209713, IMG submission 187444) | Marine eukaryotic phytoplankton communities from Arctic Ocean - Arctic Ocean- Svalbard ARC20M Metagenome (SPAdes) (version 2) | ecosystem: Environmental > Aquatic > Marine > Oceanic...
GTGGTAGACGATGTATATACGATCAATGCCAAGCTAGAAGTTGATTTTCTGAATGAGAAATATGGCCTCAAAATTCCAGATGGAGATTACGAAACTATTGGAGGTTTTGTAGTTGCCAATATAGAAGATATCCCATTGTCAGGGGAAGTGTTTATTATAGATAATTATGAAATAAAAGTGCTCGCGGCTAGTGAGCAAAAGATAGAATTGCTAGAGCTTAGAGAGCTAGAGTAATTTAATATCCATACTTCTCTTTCCAAAGAGACTTCATTCTTTCCCTTACCTTTTCCTCTGCAGCATTGTGTCCTGGATCATACAGTTGTTGATTAGAAACTTCTTGAGGCAAAAATTCTTGAAACGCAAAATTATTTGGAAAATCATGCGAGTATTTATAGTCCTTGCCGTAGTCTAAATCTTTCATCAGTTTAGTTGGAGCATTTCTTAAACTCAAAGGAATAGGAAGGTCACCCGTCTCGCGAATTAAAGCTTGAGCCTTTCCTATGGCCATGTAGCTTGCATTACTTTTAGGACTAGTAGCTAGATATATGGCTATCTGAGATAATATAATCCTGCACTCAGGATACCCTACATTTTTTACAGATTCAAATCCTGTGTTAGCCAGTAAGAGTGCATTAGGGTTTGCCATTCCTATGTCTTCACTGGCCGATATTATAAGTCTACGAGCTATGAACTTAGGGTCTTCGCCACCTTCTATGAGCCTAGCTAGGTAGTATACCGCAGCATTGGGATCGCTACCGCGTATAGATTTTATAAGAGCGGAAGCTATATCATAATGCTGCTCACCTCCTTTGTCGAACTTGGCAAGCTTTTTTTGTACTGCTTCTTCTACCAGTTGGTTCGTTATGGCGATGCTTTTACCTCCTTCGAAATTGACAATAATTTCCAGAGCATTGAGTATTTTTCTGCCGTCTCCGCCACTTATTCTTACTAGAGCGTCCCACTCTTTTATCGTTATTTTTTTAGTACTTAATATAGGGTCACGCTTGCATGCTTGGGTTACTAGATCGTTTAGGTCTTGTAGCTCGAGGGGTTTTAGCACGAATACTTCGCAGCGAGAGAGCAGAGCTGCATTTACCTCAAAACTGGGATTCTCGGTAGTAGCACCTATTAGTGTGATTATTCCTTGTTCTACAGCCCCTAGTAGAGCATCTTGTTGGCTTTTGTTAAACCGATGTATCTCGTCTATGAAAAGTATAGCACTGCCGCCACTGCCCATAAACTTGGTTTTCTTGGCTTTCTCTATGGTTTCTCGTATGTCTTTTACCCCTGCATTGATAGCACTTAGCTGAAAGAATGGTTTTTTGAGTGTATGAGATACGATTTGTGCTAGGGTAGTTTTGCCTACTCCTGGAGGTCCCCAAAAAATACACGAATACATACCCCCAGATTCTAATGCTCTCCGCAAAGGTTTGTTAGGTCCTATAATATGTTGCTGGCCTACTAGCTCGTCCAAAGATTTTGGACGTACTCGCTCTGCTAGAGGCTGAGATGATATGTTAGTTTGTGATTCTATAGTAAGGCAAAGATGGTTATTTTTTGTTGTTACACACCTCTAGGACGTGTACATTTAGGAAGAGAAAGGCGTGTTCTTACAAAACATATATTTGCCGTCCATGAAAATCATTTTTGCTTCGCAAAATCCCAATAAGATAGCTGAGATAAGAGCCAAACTACCTGCGTATGAGCTAGTAGGATTAGATGAGAAAACATTTCCTGAGGAACTACTAGAAACCGGCAATACACTAAATGCCAATGCTCTACAGAAGGTAAGGCAAGTGTATGAAAAGACAGGGGAAAACTGCTTTGCAGACGATACAGGGCTTGAGGTGAGTGCACTAGACGGAGAGCCTGGAGTGTACTCTGCAAGATATGCTGGTCCGCAAAAGAATAGCGGAGACAATATGAGTCTGCTACTACAAAACTTAGATGGGAAAACCAGTAGACAAGCTAGTTTTAGAACGGTGATAGCTCTAATATGGGAAGGGAAAGAGTATGTTTTTGAGGGGATTTGTAAAGGTGAAATAACTAAAGGCAGAAGTGGCAAAAAAGGTTTTGGGTATGATCCTATTTTTCAACCTGAGGGGTATAATCGGACCTTTGCAGAAATGACAATGGAAGAAAAATCAGTCATAAGTCATAGAGGCTTGGCGGTAGATAGACTGGTTGAGTTTTTAGAAGGACTAACCTAAGAGCATACTTTTTACCCTTTACCTTTACTTCGTTTAAGGGAATCACCTAAGCTATAAATAGCTCATTTCTTATATATTCTTTCATAGGTATCTATCCACTCTTGAGTAGACATTTTACTCATTAGCTCACCTATAAGCCCTACTGGAATGTCGTCCATTCGCTTGAAACGAACACAGCTTTTGCCCATGTCTAGTTTGTATTTGCTGCGTTTTGCATATTCTTCTTTAAACCAGAGCATCAAATCCTCATTAGCATAAAGCCCCATGTGATAAAAGGAGATGGTATTCTTTTGCGAAGCTAAGTTAGCAAAGGGCAGCGGAAGCTCTGGACTGCAATGGTAGCCTGCAGGGTAGACGGATTTTGGGACTACATAGCCTATCGTGCCATAGCTGATGCACTCCTGTAGCTCTGGAGGCATTTTGTTTTTTATAATGATACGTAGTTCATTGAAGATAGCTTGTCTTTCTTCAGGTATCTGAGTAACGTAGTGGTCTGGATTGTCTGCTTGTAATTGCATAGAGTCTGAGTATTTACTTCCCAAAGAAAGTCTTTTTTGTGCAGAATGAATAATATTGCATTAATTTAATAAGCGATGATAAATAAGTGGCAAAAGAATATATCAATTGGTGTAATTATTTTGGTAGCGATTCTGATAGTGTCTAGAATAGCGCATAACTATTTCTCTAATCAAGTAACGTGGGAAGACGGGGATAGAGATACTTTAGTAAATACCTGCCTAGATGATTTAGGAAGTAAGGCTATTCGTTTTCCTTCTCAATCTATGGAATATTGCGGATGTACTACGGATACATTGATAAGTCATTTTTCTAAAGCAGAATATCTTATTCTCAATGAGAAAAGCTTTATAGATCGACAAGATGAGATGTTGCCAGTAGTTTTAAAATGCTATAATGCGTACCAAGAAGCGGTATTCTCAGCTAGTACTATGGACTAATCAGTAATAGGATTTTTTACATCCCTAGCTCTTTCTTCTGATCCGCGTTTAGCGGTGCAGGAGCATCTATCATAATATCACGTCCCATATTATTTTTAGGAAATGCTATCACGTCGCGTATAGAGTCTGTACCCGTGAGCAATGCTGCTAGTCTGTCTAGTCCAAAAGCAATACCTCCGTGTGGGGGTGCTCCATATTCAAAAGCATTGAGCAAGAAACCAAACTGCTCTTGTGCCTCTTCGGGTGTGAACCCAAGTAGGTCAAACATACGCTTTTGCAGCTCCTTGTCGTGTATTCGGATACTTCCTCCGCCTACTTCCATACCATTGATAGCCATGTCGTAAGCATTCGCTTTTACACTACCTGGATCTGTCTCCATCTTATCTCTATCTGCTGGTATAGGCGAGGTAAATGGATGGTGCATAGCGTGCCATCTATTGCTCTCCTCATCATGCTCTACCAGTGGAAAGTCTACTACCCAGCAAGCCGCAAATTTATCTTTTGGTCTTAGGCCTTCTAACTCGGCTATGTGCAGTCTTAGTTCATTCATCTGCTTGCGTACTTTTTCGGCTCCGCCGCTTAATACTAAGATGAGGTCGTCTGCTTTGCTCTCGCACTTACTAGCCCACTGAGCTAGTTTCTCTTGGTCAAAGAATTTGTCAACTGAAGATTTGTAGCTATCATCTTCATTTGCTCTGCAGTATATAAGGCCTAGAGCTCCTATCTGTGGACGCTTTAACCAGTCTGTAAATGCATCCAGTTCTTTACGTGTATATTTATTGCCGCCAGTTACATTAATGGCTACTACGCTATCTGCATTGTCAAATACGCCAAAACCGTTGCCTTTGGCCACGTCGTCTAGATCTACTAACTCCATCCCAAAACGCATATCTGGCTTATCGCTACCGAATCGGCTCATAGCTTCATCGTAGGGTATAATTGGGATGTCACCCAATTCTAGATTTTTCACGCTTTTGAAAACCGAACGAATCATTCCTTCGAAAGTCTGCAGTACATCATCACGCTCTACGAAAGACATTTCACAGTCTATCTGAGTAAATTCTGGTTGTCTATCTGCTCGGAAATCTTCGTCTCGGAAGCATTTTACTATTTGGTAGTACTTGTCTAATCCACTTACCATAAGCAGTTGCTTAAAGGTCTGTGGACTTTGCGGTAGTGCATAGTACTGTCCTTCATTCATACGACTAGGCACTACGAAATCTCGTGCTCCTTCTGGTGTAGATTTTATAAGGTAAGGAGTCTCTACGTCTATGAAATCAGCATCATTCAGGTAGTCACGTACAGCTTTATTTAGCTTACTGCGGAGTACTAGTTTTTCTTGTATGGGGTTTCTACGGAGGTCTAGGTAGCGATACTTTAAGCGTATCTCTTCACCGCCATCCGTATTATCTTCTATGGTAAAAGGTGGAGTAAGAGAGGCATTCAGCACTTCAAATTCAGTTACCTTTATTTCTATGTTTCCCGTTGCTATTTTGTCGTTCTTGTTACTACGTTCTATTACTTCTCCGTGCACTTTTACTACAAATTCACGTCCTAGTGAGCGAGCTCTATCATTTAGGCCTTTGTCTTGCTCCTCATTAAAACCTAGCTGAGTAATTCCGTATCTATCACGTAGATCTATGAAAGTCATTCCACCGAAGTCTCTACGCGTCTGTACCCATCCACTGAGTGTGACTGTATGACCTATGTGTGCTTCTCTGAGCTCTCCGCAAGTATGTGTTCTGTGCATTGCGGCAAATGTATACTAATGAGAGTTATATGGAAATAGGGAGTAGAAGGAATTTTACCAGTTTATGAAGCGGATTCTGCATCTATATAAGATTGTATTGCACGACTTATTTTGTTTGTAACACTATGTGTGCTTTCAAAACCAAAAAGTCCAGCTCGTATATGCATGGCAGCATATTGGTAGGAAGACGAATCATAGAAAATGCAAATATCAATTGGAGTCCAAAAGCGACCGCTATATCGGAAGCGTTTGTAATCTTTTTCATACTCATATTCAAAAAGATTCAAGTCTAGGGCTACTTTATTAAGAATATTCTCTTTTACATCATCTGGATGTTCTGCTTCTCATTTATTCTTACGTTTTAGTGTGTATTGATATTGCACACCTATGATATTTGTTGTTTTGCGGTAATCGCCTTGTAGTTCTTTTTCTATTCTATAAAATGCACCTAGATCTCCAGCTTTTTTGAATTTGTAGGTTGTGCCTACAGTAAATCGCATTCGGTAAAAGCCCTCGCTATTGTTCAATCTATTAAATAATTCTGCAGCTACTTCTGGATCAAGTTTCCAACCTTTAATATTGTAGTCAGTACCTACTTTTAGTCTTATAGTATGCTTAGCTGTGTCTCCTTGTGCTTCGCTTATTTGGAGCTCATCTTTGTTCTGGTATCTAACTCTATACTTAAGGTCAAAGCGGTCTATCTTATGCTTGTAGGCTAAGTCAGCATTCCAGCGAAAGTGGTTCTCGTAGCCTTGTATTTTGCCTACATTGTCATTTTGCTTTATGTATCTGCCGCCCAAGCCTATTCCTACTTGTTTAGTAATATCATAACCTGCGGTTATTTCTGTAAAATATTGATCTACGGTTTTTGCATCATCTTTTAGTCTCAGCTGTTCCTCTATGCCAAAATCTAGCTTTTTGCTGAACTGATATTTGAGCTTGGCCGAGGTCCAAGATTCTAAGTCTCTTACTGTATGGTACGTGCTGTTTTGAGCAGTAGCTACTGGAGTGGCTAGCAAGTAAGTGGCGGCTATTAATAAAAAGGGTTTAAAGTATTTTCTCATTTATTGTTATAGTAAGTTACAGTAATTTTAGCTGAATCTCTTAAAAAATCGACGTCCCCAACGGTTATATTTTCTATTTTTAAACCTGTGCGTTCTTCTAAGTCTGCTCGCAGTGCAGCAGCATTCTCAGGTTTTATATTTTCTATTTTTTCGTAATTAATTATTTTCACACTCACATTACGAGTAAACCACACTCGCTCTATGATAAAGAGAGTGATCACTATCACTATATTGGCAGATAAAATTTCTGCATAGCTCATTTTTTGATTAGCTAGTGAGTTGACTACGGATACACCTATTACCACAAAAAGGTATGTCATTTCTTTGATTGGAATAGGATGTGTGCGGTATCTTATGATACCAAATATGGCAAAAAGTCCTAGTGCCATTCCTATGTCTAGTTCATATTTTTTAAGTGTGAAGCACAAGAAAAATACGATGATGCCTATCATGTAGTAGGTGAATAGATAGTCCTTTCGTTTAGTAGCTCCAAAGTACAGCCATCTGATAATGAGTGTAAGAAAACCGAGATTGAGAACGAATCTGAACATCATCTTATAGAAGTCATCGTCAAAGAGAGGTATGCTTAAAAATTCTGTCATTTATGTTGTTAATTTATTGATTTTAAGAAATTTAGGTTTAAATAGATTTTGTTTCAAATCTGCGTTTGTGCTGGCCATTCCGATACAGTATTTGCTTATACTGTAGGGGTTTATGCTTTGTGCTTTCAGTGCTTGAAAAAGCGGAGAAAGTCGATTTAGCTTTTCTTGTTTCAGCTCTATAATCACAAGATTTTTATTGAAAATAACACCGTTGTACGACAAGTTAGTATCCATAGTCACTCGCTCTTTTAGTGCCGTGCTTACTAATGTAAATCTGTTGAATTGGTTTTCTATGGACTTGTGTAACGTGATTTGTTTTGCAGTTGTTTGGGTTACAAAAGTGATAGCCTCTTCACCTAATGTTGAGGTAAGTTGATTCACTTTTATTCTCTTTTTCAAAGTGTTGCCTTGGCTGTCTTTCTGTTTTACTTCTAGAAAGCAAAGGTTTGACTCTACATAGTTTCGTATTCTTACTTTTATTCTATGCGAGTGTCCATTGTGATGCATATGATAAAAATGGTCGTCGTCTGTATCAAAGTAAACCGAGTGGTAGGTCATTAATCTATCACTAGCCACCTGCAGTATTTTATAATCGCATTGCACTTTATTGAGAATAGCTTGCACAGCATCCCTATGTAGGATAAACTTAGTATCCATACGCTTCATGAGCGATACGCTGTTCATTTCATTTAGTGAAATGCTATCAAATATATCTAAGTTGAGTGCGTCCAATTTCTTTAGTCTGGCAAAGCTATTATTAAATTAGTGTTATATCTACTAGGAGTGATTAAGGTTTAGACAACATAGTGTGACTTAGGATTCCCTTCATTCTGTATAAAAGTGTACTTTGCCAATAATCAGATAGATAATTATTTAGTCAATTGAAAAAGATTTCAAGGATATATTATAATTCACCCGTGGGAGAACTTATACTCGGTAGCCACGGGGATGATTTATGTATAGCAGACTGGCGATATTGAAAGATGAGAAGTGCTATAGATATTAGAATTCAAACGGCACTGAATGCAGAGTACGTAAAGCAATCCAGCCCTGTGCTGCAGGAAACCATCAGACAGTTAGACGCCTACTTTCATGAAGGATTAATCGAATTTGATATCCCTGTTCAATTGGTAGGCACTTCATTTCAGCAAAAGGTATGGAGTGCACTGATGCAAATTCCATATGGTGAAATGGAGAGCTACTTAGGCCTATCCAAAACCCTAGGGAATGAAAAAGCTGTACGTGCTGTTGCTACTGCCAATGGAGCAAATGCCATCGCTATCATCATCCCATGTCATCGCATCATAGGAAGTGATGGCAGCTTAGTAGGTTATGCTGGGGGATTACCTGCTAAAAAGAAGTTGCTTGCTTTGGAAAATCCGGGAAAGGAAATGCAGCTTACACTCCTATAAATCCTCCAACGTAAACTCATCCCGTACATATGGGTATCGAGCTTCTCTCTTAAGCGAATAGTAGGTGTTCAGACCGCTGAGGCCCGTTACACTATGAGCTCCTAAGTCTAAGTGTCCGCCATCATCCATAGCCCCATCTGGGAGTATGATGTGTTCTACTTGGCCTATGATGAGGCTCGTACCATTTAACTCTATGGGTACCTCCTGTTGGAATGACATACCTAGTTTTATATTGCTTTCTTTTACAAACGGAGCTTTAAAATCTGCTGTATGCTCAGGAGTAAGTCCGCTGATGTCAAACTCACTTACTCCAGCTTCTGTCTTAATAGAGGTGTAATGTGCTTGTCTCATAAATGTGGTATGTACAAAATTGATGGTATACTCACCAGTAGCTTGTATGTTTTCGTAGGTATGTCTTCTTACCTCACCTTGAGGTCTTAATATAAAACCGAAGAGAGCAGGATTGCTGCCCAGGTGCATCACCGAGCTAAAAATAGCTAGGTTTTCATTGCCGTCGGCATCTACACTACCTATCAAGTTTACGGGTTTTATGCCGGATAACGAGTTGATGAGGTTTAGCCTATCTATACGGTCCATTGCTTTTACGTCTTCTTTGGTGATGTGCATCTGTGGAGATAACGGATATTGGAATGAAATGTTTAGTTAGGCTCTATTAGCACATAGCTAAAAAGCTGCTCCCAGAGCCACATATACGCCATCTGGGGATGCTATTCCTATTCTAAAAACAAGATGACCATCTGGCTTTTGGTAGCCATATCCTAGGGTGCTTGGCAATCTTAGTGAATAGTATAGTAGGTCTAGGTTTTAGTCCACATACGGATAATTCGCATTGACTTACTCCACCTCCAGACTTACATCCTCATCGCCTACCTGATACGGTAGCCATGTGATGATAAACTGCAGCATCTCATCTGTAGTACGCATCCCTGCTCCGCCAAACTCATAGCGTTCTCTTATTTCTTGTGGTGGGTTGTACGGATTGTTTTGGTTTTCAGCGGTATTATCAAATTCTGCTTCTACATATACTACGCTGCCTGCAGGTATTTTGAGCATTTTAGGGAAGGTGTAAAAGTACTGCCATCTAAAATCCCACTTGGGTATGCTTATTAAGCGTATGGTGTCCTGAGTAGGAGTGAGGGCATATGCTTTGAACCTCTTGCCTAGCAGGTGCATATGCGGATTGATGGTTAGTATGCTAATATCTTCGGGTATTCTGAGGAAGCTGGTATGCTGTGTGATTTTGCCTGGAGGTATCACCAATGGTGGTATTATTTTGCTGATCCCATTAGTGCCTAGCATCACTTCATTGATAGGTCGTTCGGGCGGTGCCTTGCTAAAGAATATATTTACTCTACTTTGGTCCCACTTATCCTGTGGTATTGGCCCAAAGTGTATGTCGTCGGCTATCAGTATCGATTTTTTATTCATAGTAAATCCCCCGATTCCTTCTGGGTAAAGCTGTGCTTGTACTCCTGGTAGGTAATTTACTGCAGAGTTAATTTGCTCTGGACGTGTACCGTCGTCATTGCTGAGTTTTAGATTATTAAACTGGCGTACATATTCTACTTCGGCTACTTCTAGGTTTAGGATGCGTTGACCAGCTGTAATGTTCGCTTTTTTGTCCTCTTCATAGTTAAGTAAACGGCCATTCATATGGTGCACTAAATTATTTTCGTTGGGCAAAAACTCCATAGCTCGCACATACTTTTGCTCACCTAGCTCTATGGGTAGGGTAGCTATGAAAAACTTATCTCGTCTGTTTCCACTTATCAAAATACTATCAAACCACAATGTAGTGTCTGGTTTGCCTACATAGCTGTAGGAGTTATACTCTGGTAGTTCTGGCAGCAGAGAAGTGTCACCCTCAGGAGCACCACCTTCTATCCAGTCTTTTATTTTTTGTTTGTCTATCGCACTTAGGTATCGTTCGCCTGTAAAGTGGCTATAGTTTCTATCTGCTGGCCACGGTGGCATAAGGCCGCTTTGGGTCACGTCTAGTATGGTATTTTTCTTTCTGTTTACCTGTTGAAAAGTAGTAAGTGAAAACGGTGCGGCTCCTCCACTTCTATGGCAGGGTGTGCAGTTTTGGTATATGATAGGGGCTATGTCGGACGTGTAGGTGAGGTCTGAGCTATTAGAGCAAGATGCAACTATCAGAATTATCAAAAAAAAGAATGCTGCTTTTTTCACTGCTTACAAAGGTAAGGGAGAGTAATTAACTTTATCAAACGAATGGTAGAAGTTTCACTCGCTTGACTATTTTCGCAATCCTTATGGCGAAAAAGTTTATAGATCTTGATAAGATAGTAGCGGAAAAAAATCCCAAACTTCATAAGCGACTTCCAAAATTCTTGTTTAATTATCTTAAAAAAATTATCTGGCAAGATGAGGTTAACCGCATAATAGCTGATAATGAAGGGGTTAATGGCATTCAGTTTTGTCATAACGTCATCAAAGAGTTTAATATAACTGCTGTAATTGAGGGTATAGAAAATGCCCCAAAGACAGGTGGAGTAACCTTTGCTTCTAATCACCCACTGGGAGGGATGGACGCTCTGGCATTTATAGACCAGTTTGGATATTACCGAAATGACATAAAGTTTATAGCAAATGATATTCTACTAAACTTAAAACCTATGCAAGATATTTTTGTCGGTGTCAATAAAATGGGAAATACCGCTGTGCCTTCGCTCAAAAATGTGGATGCTGTTTTAGCAAACGATGAAAGTGTTGTTATTTTTCCGGCCGGGTTAGTAAGTCGAAGAACTAAAGGTGTGGTGGAAGACCTGCAATGGAAAAAGACATTCGTCACCAGAGCAAGGAAGCACAATGTGCCTATTGTTCCAGTTATTATAGATGGTAAGTTGAGTAACTTCTTTTACAATCTGAGTAACATTAGAACAAAGCTGGGAATAAAAGCGAATATTGAAATGTTGTATTTGGTGAATGAACTTTTCAAGCAAAAAAATACGACGATAAGAATTATCTTTGGAAAGCCGATTTATCCTAAGGATTTAGACTTGAATAAAAAGGACGTCGAGATAGCTCAAGACATTAAAAGAATAGCGTATAATCTACTGAAATCGTAGTGAACGTAAATTTAGATTACATAGCAAAACCGGTACCTCTTGATATTATCAAGAGTGAACTTGCCAAAGAGCGTTTTGTGCGTATTACTAATAAGGGTAACAACGAAATTTACATTATCAATCATCACAATAGCCCAAATGTGATGAGAGAAGTTGGAAGACTTAGAGAAGTAACCTTTGCATCTGCAGGAGGAGGAACGGGTAAGTCATTGGATATAGACCAGTTTGATACTGATGATATCTGTTACGAGCAACTCATAGTATGGGCTCCTGAAGCTCAAGAAATTATTGGAGGATATCGTTTCATAGATTGTGCCAAGATTGTGGGGACCGACCCGCTGGCTTTATCTACTAGAAGTTATTTTTCGTATTCTGATAAATTTATAAATGAATATTTACCTACCACAGTAGAGCTAGGAAGAAGTTGGGTGCAGCCTAATTTTCAACCACGAGCAGGGTCTCGTAGAGGTATTTTTGCACTAGACAATCTGTGGGATGGTCTAGGAGCTATAGTGGTGGATACACCCCATATACAATACTACAGTGGTAAGGTAACTCTGTATACCAATTATAATACAGAGGCTCGAGATGCATTGATGTACTTTATGGATTATTTTTTTGAAGACAAAGAGAATCTCATAAGTCCCATCCATTCGCAAGGTATTACTACAGATATATCAGATTTCAAAGAAGTTATAGAAGGTCTTGACTATAAGCAAGCCCACAAAGTGCTAAATGGGTATGTCAGAGAGCGTGGAGAGAACATACCGCCGCTTATCAATAGCTATATGAGTCTTTCGCCTACCATGAAAACATTTGGTACTGCTATGAATCCTGATTTTGGGGATGTAGAAGAGACTATGATACTGGTACGCATAGCAGATATCTACGAGGATAAAAAAGCTCGTCACGTAGATACGTATATAAAAACCCATTAGTAATATGCCTCCGAAGCATGTTAAATGGAAATGCATCTCAAGGATTAAGGAATACCGTTGTAATGTTAGTCTTGTTTCAAGTTTTACGATTTGTTAGTCTTAAAATTCAAAATCTTGAATTGGTGCCAGCAGATAGAAGTGGATTTAACGATCTTGACGAACGAATAATTTCAATGGCAGATTATATTCTCTTCTTTATCTATTTCGGAATGACTGCTTTTTTGGCAATGCATTAATCAATAGAGTCTCAAATCTCATTACTCAAAATCTCACTACTCTAAAAACCTAATACTCCAGTATACATCCAATAGGCTCTGTCTTCTTCAAGATAACTTCCTTTTCTGCGAGTGTAGCCTCTATAGCATCTACTAAATAATGCTTATCCCATTGCTGCTTATAGCTACCCAGCTCCAGGATACGATCATCCATGGCTCCTTGGTACAGGATAGTTGCAGAGCTATCTATTAAGAAAAACTCAGGAGTTACTGATGCACCTAGTTGGTGAGCTACTTCATAGTCGTAGTCTCTAAAAATATGGGGCTTTAGTTTGGTTTCTGTGGCAAACATATTAATCTCCATCGGCTCATAGTGCTTGCCGCTATATATGGCTAGGAACTGGATGTCTGTATACTTTTCTGATAGTTCAGAAAAAGGAGTGCTCAGGGTCATACACAGCGGGCAGTCTGGAGCAATGAACATGATTACGGTATGCTCCTTTACTTTTATAAGTTTACTGAAATTGGCATTCATTGGTTTTTTGCCGCAGGCAAAAAGACTCAATAGAAGTATAAGACTAAGATTTTTCACTACGTGGTAACATTACGATAAATGTGGTTCCTTGATTTAGCTCAGAAGTGAAGGATACGGTACCTTTGGCGGTCTCTACTATCTTGCGGCAGATGGCCAGGCCTAGTCCCATTCCAGAGTTTTTAGTACTAAAGTTAGGCACGAAAACCTTTTTGTAGTTCTCTTCTGGGATGCCTTTCCCATTGTCTTTTATAGTGATACGTACGGTGGATTTCAGTGCTTTTAGTTCTATCTCTATCTTGCCGCTTCGTTCTTCGGGTATAGCTTGTATAGCATTTTTTATGAGGTTATTAAATACTCTACGTAGTTGTTCTGGGTCGGCATGCACATAGACATTTGGAGCCACCTTGGCTTTTATGTCTGCATTTTCTGATTGCTTGAAAAGGTCCGTGGTCCCTAGTAGTATATTGGAGATATTAAACTCCTCAAACTTATCCTCGGGCATCTGAGCAAAATTACTAAACTCACTCGCCATATTACTCAGACTTTCTATTTGCTCTATGATCAGTTTGCTTGTTTTAGTAAAGAGTGTATCTAGCTTTTCGCTTGGCCCATTAGTGTATGCACGCTGCAGGTGTTGCATACTTAGCTTCATTGGTGTGAGTGGGTTTTTAATCTCGTGTGCTACTTGCTTTGCCATCTCTCTCCAGGCTCCTTCGCGCTCGGTCTCTGCCATTTGGTTGGCACTTTCTTCTAGTTCCATCACCATCTTATTATACTGCTTTACTAGCAGGCCTATCTCATCATCCCGGGTGTAAACTATCAGCTCATTGGATCCTCGTAGTTCGGTTTTAGCTATTTTTTCACGTATGAGAAGTAGGGGTTTGCTTATCTGCCTAGAGATGATGTAAGCTAAGAAAACACCGCCTAGTAAAAGCAGGAAGTAGATGTTTAGGATGTTTACTACCAGATTAGAAATCTGCTTATTTAGCTCTTCGTTTTTGGCAAAGAAGGGTGCATGTACATAACCTAAAATAGTATTCTTCCCGTCAAATAGTGGAATGTATGCACTCAGGTAGTCAGAGCCTTCTAGCTCCTCTTGTATAAGCAGTTGAGAAGATTTTATTTGGGTTAGTTCTACGAACGCCTTGGGATTCATTTGCTCGCCTAGAATTTGCCTATCAGTGAGATACGGCTTAGTGCTACTCAGGAGTATTCCCTTTGGGCTGTAGAGATTGATATCTACATTGTATGTACTACTTTCTTCATTGAGTATAAGTGTACGCTGCTCTTCGTTTTGTAGTTTGGACGATAGGTTTACTTTGTTTTGCAGCGTAGCACTTATGCTCTTTACTTTATTCAGCAGCTGGTCCTCCAGATTTTGATTGTAGTTAGCTTGTATGAAACCTATGATGATGTACACAGATAGCAGCAATCCCGTGAGCAGTATGATAGTAAGTGAGGTCTGTATGCGAGTACTTAGAAATCTATTAGCGAAAGGTAAAAATGCTCGAGAAAGTGGATGCTCTTTGCCCAAGAAAAAGTATCCACCCAAGGAGCTGAGTATTCCAATTAGGAGTAAGGTGACTATGGTAAATGTAAGTGTAGATAGCCACGCACGTAGGGTGTTTTCTCGCTTGCTAAGGGCCACTTTATACTGCCCGAGCGTATATATATAATGATGTACATCTGATAGAGAAAAGAGGGAAGATTCTGTTTTAGGTATAGCGTCTAGTTGATACGAAAAACTACCTCGTTGACTTACCAGCTTATTATTAAAGTATAGCCCAAATGAATAATCATTGAGAGATACCAATGGTTCCTCTTCTTGATTTTTGAATACCTCAGGATAGAGAAAATCAGACTGTACCACACGTGGCTGCAGAAGAATATAGGTACTGCCGTAGTGACCTTCTATATCACAGTTTTCATACTCAGCTATGTAGCCGTTTAGTCCAGAGGCATTATCCAAACGGTAGAAATAAGCACTCGCGGTGCGGCTGGAGTGATTATTGAAAATACTGTCTAAGTAACTAAATGTATAGAGACTACTCCCATTTAGGTTGCTCCCGTCTGGGCTAAAACTGAGTAGCTTAAGCTCGTATTTCTCTAGATAGTTACTAAAGTACAGATGCTTTAGCCTACTTTCTATTAGTTCTTTTTTAGCTATAAAATTTTGATAATCTTCCGGTACTAGAAACTCTTGAGCTAGCTGATTTTCGAAAGTTTGTAAGATACTCTCTGCTCTAGAATCTTCATTGTTGACTAAGCGAACAGCATAATCGTGTGCTATTTCTTCATTTCTTTTTTCGTGATTTTCAGCAATTATGGAAGCGGTGAGTAATGCTGTGAGAATAAAGTAAGTGTAGATTTTCCAGCGTTGAGTGATGGGTCTACTATTTATGAAAACTCCTACTCCTGTGAGCAGTATAGGAGGAAAAAGGCTGCCAAAAGATCTACTCGCATCCCAGTACTGAAAAATAGAAAAAGCCAATATGCCGGCAATTACAGAGAACCACGTGCTGCCCGTAAGAAACTTAGAAAGTTTAGTGTAGTGTATTAGGAGCCAGAGTGCTATGAAGGTGAGGCAGATAAACCCAAGAGTGGCAAATGACGTGCTACTTAGATTAAATAGTTTCTCAAAATCAAATGGGATGGCAGATCTACGGACGATGTGAGCACTAAGGCCTAAGAAAAAATCAGCTAAGAATACTACGCCTAAACTTAGTAGGAATACACTTAGCATCTTGGGTAGTTTTTTTACCAAAGAAAATACAAGAAGGCAACCAGCTACCAGACTAGCTAGGTGTATGTATAAGGTGACATTGAGCTGTAGGGTACTCATATCTGTCATGCTTTCTGAAGCTATAAAAAAATAATCGATTAAAGGTAGCTTCAGATAAAAGTACGTTAGAATATTGATTATGACGACTGCTACCGCAGCTATGTACATCAGTAGATTTCGTTCATTTGCATACCAAAGGGCTAAAAACAAGAATATAAAACTACAGATTAGTGCCAAGTTCAAGAAGGCTCCTTGGGTTCTTTTTATGGTTTGAAAAGGGAGGATAGTACTTGTGAGGTGGTCAGGGAGCTGATCTTCTATTAGGTGCTTATTATTAAACACGCTTGCATGCTGAGCCAGTCTAGCATGTATATGTCCTTCATTTGCTAGTCGGAAAGAAAAGTATGTTTCAGGACTTTTTTGGAAAACGGCATACAAGTCGTCACCAAATAGATAGAGTATAGGATAATGCGGTGTAGATAAAACAGTAGTGTCTATGCCTACTTTATTGCTATTCCAGTAAGTTAGTGTGCCTGCTTTTAAGCTCAGAATATACCATCGTTCTTTGCGAAGTTCAAGAGCTTTGGCATTAGAAGCTTGGTTAAAACCAATGGGAGAAAGTTCTGTGAAGAGTTGGTCAGATTCCTGCTCTAGTTCTTCTATGAATGGAGCGATGTCTAGCAGTTCTATTTCTGGCTCTTTGCCATCGTTGCCTGCTAGCTTCATCGCTAGTATGGCTGCTAGAGCTACACCTACTACCCATGCTATTAGCAGTGCTCTTTTCAAAAGCTAGCGTTTTGCATTAAGTAGTTTTGTACATAATCAGCTACAGCATCTTCTAGTTTGTAAAAAGGTTTATCGTATCCAGCTTTACTTGTTTTCGCCATCTTAGCTTCGGTAAAGTATTGATACTTGTCACGGATATCTTCCGGAGTCGGGATGTAGTTTATGTGTGGAGTTTTGTTTACGGCGATAAATATGGCATTGGCCAAATCATTGAAGGTTCGGGCTGTTCCTGTACCTGCGTTGTAGATACCATTATCTGTTCTTTTCTTGTACCAAAACCACATAAGTGAAACTAGATCTTTCACATATATAAAATCACGTATTTGTCCGCCATTTATATAATCGGGATTATGACTTTGGAAAAGGTTTAAGCTTCCGTTTCCTTTTATCTGATTAAAGGCGTGCATCACTACACTTGCCATTCTGCCTTTGTGATACTCATTAGGCCCAAAGACATTGAAGAATTTCAAGCCTGCCCAAAAAGGCGGTTTGTTTTCTTGCTCTAGTGCCCATACATCAAAGTCTTGTTTGCTCTGCCCGTAGGGATTAAGCGGTAGCAGCGGAGTGATGTCTGCAGTGTCATCAAAACCGTGCTCGCCACCACCATAGGTAGCTGCAGATGATGCGTATAGAAATGGAATATTATTTGCAGTGCAGTGATTCCAAAGCTTTTGAGAATAGTCCATATTCAGCTCATCGAAGATACTCTTGTCAAACTCTGTAGTATCTGTACGAGCACCTATGTGAAAGATAAACTCAATCGAGTGTCTGCCCATGTCGTGTAAAAATATAGATCGGTCTATTTTAGCCGTAAAGAGTTTTCCTTCCAGATTCCTAGCTTTTTCTGTTTTGCTAAAATCATCTACTAGGATGAGGTCTGTTAGGCCTTTTTCATTGAGAAAAGAGACTAAACAACTACCTATAAATCCTGCTGCACCGGTAACGAGTATCGCCATGTACCACAAATTTAAGTCTAAGTTTATGTTTAAGTTTAATCTTGGCGTCAAAAGTTAGCCATTAGACTTAGATTTAATTTTAATCTTAGACTTACTTTTTAATCTTAGACTTACTTTTGCACCTTTCAATGGTATACGTAACACGAAAAGTTCATTTTAATGGGGCACATAAACTCTTTAATCCTAGTTGGACAGAAGAGCAGAACGATGCTGTTTTTGGCAAGTGTGCCAATACAAACTGGCATGGTCATAATTTTGATCTCTTCGTTACAGTGAAAGGTGTTCCTAATCCTAATACTGGTTTTGTGATGGATCTCAAAAAACTAAAAATTGTTTTGCAAGACAAGGTTGTATCTAAGCTAGACCATAAGAATTTTAATCTAGACGTAGACTTTCTGAAAGATGTAATGCCTAGCATAGAAAACATCGTAATGAAAATCTGGGAACAGATAGAAGACGAAATGCCAGAAGGTGCTACACTACACTGCATTAAACTATACGAGACTGAAAATCAGTACGTGGAGTATTATGGCTAAGGTGTTTTATTGAATATAAAAGTAAGCCTAACTTAAATTTTAAGTCGAACTTTTCATAGGAAATGTATTTCCCTCATGCTTATTGATTTTATATTGACGAGGATGGGCTCTATAAGAGTCGCATATGAATATAGGAAAAGGCCAGTGGGGCCAATAATGAGCAGCATCCTTTTTTATAGAATAGATTAGAACTATTAGCATTAAGATTATGTGGTTATTATTACTTGTTTTTGGATTAATTCCCTCTTATCAATCTCCTAATTATCACAAAATGGCTAAACAATACAATGGGTGCTACATAGCTAGCTAGCCAAACAAATGGGAAGTGTAAAATAGCCGTATTGGGTTGCTCAAGACCAAACTGCTGAATGGGGCTGGGTACTGAGAGTATAGCGTGCATTATAATATTTACGAGTAGTAGGACTCCGATTACATTCCAAGCTAAGAATAACTTCTTGCTCAGGGTTTTTCTATTGAAGTAGAGGTACGCCACTATAGGTGCAGTTGCTCCCGCTAGAATATCCCAGTTTCTTCCTTCAAAGGTCATTACCTCTGGTACTTGTCCTTCGAGAAATAGCCAAAATAAACAGATCTCTACAGGAATACGTACAAGGCTGAGCCAAGTTAATAGTTTGATATCTAGTGAATCTATGAATACTCTGCCCTTCTGGGTATTGAAAGCTATGAGTATAGCAATGAGTGTAGGTGCTAGGAGTATCGGCGTGCGTGGAGTTATAGTGCTCGTATCTAAGAAAAAGCCATAGAGCGTAGGTACGGCTATGGCTAAGAGCCATAAGAGAGAGCCCCATCGCACTGCTTTGTGATTATTGCTTGCCTGCATAGTAACTAGGCAGGTGTATGCTACCGCAGCTAAGAATGTAATGCTAATAAAGAGTGGTAAGTTTGGTATCATGGCTATTGAGTATAGTCGTTGCTTGTATTCTAAAAGTATTTACCTATTCACATCAAAGATATTAAAATTGCTGAGTAGCATTTTTAGTTGTGCTGTAGAATATATATAAGTGAGTGGTTACTTACAGTTGGTTTGTATCTTAATAAAATTAATGCTACATTTGTAAGCAATTACTTACTTACATTATGACTGACAAGCAAGTTGCTATACTTCAAACCGCTTTGGAACTTTTTTCTAACAAAGGGTTTTATGCAGTATCTACTAATCTAATAGCTAAAGAAGCAGGTGTTTCTGAAGGGCTAATATTTCGGCACTTTCAAAATAAAGTCGGACTTCTTAATGCTGTTATGCAAATGGGAAAGGAGAAAGTTGAGCCGCTGCTAGCAAGTATTATAGAGCTACCTGACTCAGCTAAACGAGTGCAAGCCATTATGGAGTTGCCGTTTCACATCGGGGAGCAAGATTATCCGTTTTGGCGATTAATCTATTCGCTCAAATGGCAGAATGATTTCTACGATGACGAGATGAGCAAACCGACTAAAGACATTTTAGTAAAAGCTCTCACAGAGTTGAAGTACGCAGATGCAGATGCTGAAGCAGACCTTATCATGAGTTATGTAGATGGCTTTGCTACCACAGTATTACTTAAAAGGGATAGTCTAAATACAGCTAAATTATTAGAAACATTACGAAAAAAATATATATAATGAAGAAGACAGCACTTATTACCGGAGCAAGTTCTGGTATAGGACTAGAGTTGGCACGTATACACGCAGCTAAAGGTGGCGACCTCATCTTAGTAGCTAGAAGTACAGAGAAGCTAAACGAGTTGAAAATTGACTTAGAGGCGAAGTATAAAATTGTAGCAGCAGTAATCACCAAAGACTTGACTGCTCCCAATGCCGCACAGAAACTCTATGATGAGGTGAAATCGTTGGACATTGAAGTTGATTATCTTATAAATAATGCGGGCTTTGGAGGTATAGGTAAATTTCTTGAGCGTAAGCTAGAAGAAGATGTATCTATGATACAACTCAATGTAATAGCTCTTTCCCAGCTAACTCATCTATTCACAAATGATTTTGTAAAAAAAGGAAGTGGCAAGGTGCTCAATGTAAGCTCTACAGCCTCACTTATCCCAGGACCTCTACAGGCTACGTACTATGCTACTAAGGCTTTTGTGACTTCATTTAGTAATGCTCTATCTGAAGAACTGCGAGGCACTGGAGTCACTATGACTAATCTAATGCCAGGGGCTACAGATACTGATTTTGGTAAGGTAAGCGGTATGGATAGAACGAAGCTCTTTGATAACCTAACCAGTGCCGAGCACGTAGCTCAAGAGGGTTATGATGCAATGCTGTCAGGTGATATAGATGTTATTAGTGGCTTAACATTTAGTCAAAAAATACTAATGAAGTTAATGCCTTTTATGCCTAAGAATATGGTTCTGAAGCAAATTCGTGAAATGCAAGAAGTAACCAAATGAAAGTAATAATAACAGGAGCCACCGGTATGGTAGGTCGGTCTACGCTCAATGAGTGTTTGGCAAATGACAAGGTAGATGAAGTGCTCGCTATAAATAGAAGAAGCTTAGGACTCAAACATCCTAAACTCAAAGAACTCATACACTTAGATTTTATAGATTTTAGTGATGCCGTAGAGCATTTTAAAGGGCATGATGCATGCTTTCACTGTATGGGTGTCACGTCTGTAGGTAAGGATGAAGCGGAGTTTACTAAGTTTACGTTTGATATAACGAAGTCACTTGCGGATGCTTGTTACGCTGCTAATCCCGATATGGTGATGAACTATGTGAGTGGTGCGGGTACTGATACTTCAGGAAAGGGAAGTACTATGTGGGCTAGAGTAAAAGGCAAAACAGAAAATTATATATTGAATAAAGGATTCAAAGATGCCTATATGTTTAGACTAGGTGCTCTTATTCCTGAAGGAGAAGTGAGCTCTGGTGTGAGTTGGTATAAGTATATCTATATGGCCATGACGCCATTCTTTCCATTGCTCAAGAAACTGAGTTCGTTCACCACCAGCAGCAAGTTTGGTAAGGCTATGATTAATACGGTATTGCATTCGCAAGAGATCAAATATTTGGAGAATAAAGACATTAATGCTATGGCTACTAAGCTTTGATGTTCTGCATTTTTTATGATTAATTAATGGCATTTAATCAGACTGGATTTTATTATTTTTGCCGGCTATATATTATGAATCATCAAGAAGTACTAAACAGATTGCAAGAAGGGAATAGTCGTTTCGTTGCAGATAAATTAAATAGTAAATTACAAGATAGTGTAAGAAGAGATGAGTTAACATCTGGACAGCAACCACATACTATTGTGCTAAGCTGTGCAGATAGTAGAGTAGTGCCTGAGTTCGCTTTTGACGCAGGGCTTGGGGAGCTTTTTGTGCTTAGAGTAGCTGGGAATGTGGCAAACACTTCGACCATAGCTAGTATAGAATACGCCGTAGCACATTGTGGGAGTAGAGTAATCGTTGTCTTAGGTCATCAAAGTTGTGGAGCTGTAACTGCAGCAATGGCAGGAGGTGATAATGGGCATAACCTAAATCACTTGTTGGCTCATATTACTCCAGCCATTTCTGCTGCTCCAGAAGGTGCAAGTATTAATGATGTTGTAAAGGTTAATGCTAAAAAAACGGTTGAGGACTTATCTTCACGCTCAACAATAATTGGGGATGCTGTTGCCTCAGGAAGTGTTAAAATAGTTTCTGCATACTACAATTTGGATAGCGGAAAGGTAGATTTTATATAACTGTTAAGAAGTTTTGAGAAGACTTATTTACACCGTACTTCTAAGTTTTTTATTTATTCCGTGGACCTTTTCTCAGGGGAGTGATTTTGGGAATTGGATGATTTACTTTGGGAATAATAAGTTGAACGAAAAATTCAATATCCATAACGAAGTCCAGTATAGGAATTATAATGCAGTTGGAGACTTAGAGCAACTTCTTCTTCGTACTGGTTTAGGCTATAATCTTACCCCTAATAATAATAATTTATTGTTAGGCTATGGATTTATTCGTTCAGAAAACTATCAGAATCTCGATACCAAACTAGTCCTCAATGAACATCGGATATATCAGCAATTTATTACAAAGCAGTCATTTGGACGGGTTATTTTTTCTCACAGATATAGATTAGAGGAGCGTTTTGTAGCGGATGATTTTAAGATGAGATTCAGGTACTTTTTAGCAACAAATGTTGCTTTGAATCATAAACTTCTAGTACCAAATACAATTTATCTATCTGCTTACAATGAAATTTTTATTAACGCTAAGAATCAACTATTTGATAGAAACAGAATCTACGGAGGGTTGGGTTATAAGGTGTCTAACAACTTGAAGTTAGAGATAGGGTATATGAATCAGCGTTTTTTCGTAGGGAACAGAGATCAAATAAACCTTATAGCAAACTTCAAATTTTAAAATTAGAGAGTCTAAAAAAAAAGCCCATAATGCAATGCATTATGGGCTTTATGAAAGAGAGAATTGTTCTCTTATTCTTTTATTAGTTTAGTAGAAATTGTGCCTGAATTGGTTTGTACATTTACTATGTAGTAACCTGCTTGTATAGTTTCTAGGTTTAGAGAAACAGTGTTCTTAGCATTAGCTACTAGTACTTCTCTTCCTGTAATATCAGTAATGCATATGCTAGTAACGGTGTACTTAGCATCTACACGTATAGTCACCTCGCTAGTAGCTGGATTAGGATAAACCGCAGCAGCTGAAGTAGGAAGTGTTTCGTTTACAGATAGAGACTCCATAGTAATGTCACCATTGATAAGTGCTACTCTAGGACACATATAACCCAATATAGTATCTAAGTATGTTCTGCCTTTAGTAGGCGACATATCAGTATTAGACTGAAGACTATTCATGTGAGCAGTGAAACCTGCACCTCCAGAAACGTCAGTAGTGGCAAGCGGAGACATTGGGTCCCACCATTGCCAAGGGCTAGACTGATTGTCAAGAACTTTATCAGCGATAGGAAGAAGTACAGGGAACAAACCTTTTACTTCAGTGTTGATCGTTATTTCGTCAGCTGGAGAATCATAGATATAAGCTACAGTAGCACCATAATTAGCTTCTGCTGCCATAGTATATGGATCATTTGCTTTGATGCCTTTAATTGCATCATTGTTGCCAAGAGCATTCGCTTTTTGTATATATAAGTTAGCACCTTGCACATCTACAACTGGTTGATTAGTAGTAGGCACGATTACAGTTCCTTCGGTAAAAGGAGCAAAAGCGTCTCTTACACAATGGAAAGCAATCATAGGAGCGTCCCCAGCTTCTAACCAAGAAGTATCAGCTAAAGCACCGCCTGCAGTTACTATAGAAGCAACTTCTGTAGTAGTAGTAGATGAAGCATATAGGTTTAATGCACCTCCGCTACCGTCTATTTCTCCCACTATAGCTCTGTTGATATAAGAATCTCCTACACCGCCAGCTCTAAACTTTGGAAGTTCCATTTCTTCATTTTTATCTAGTGTCTCATAGGCTAATGCCACGTATGCACCTGTGCCTTCACCGTATAGAGTAATCTTAGCTGGGTCTATACCGTAAGTACTAGCGTCGTCTTTTAGAGTTCTTACAGCTACTTTTACATCGTGTATTGCTCTGTATACTGCATTAAGTAGTTGTCCTTTTCTTACTTCTACATTATCAGCGAGGGGATTCCATCCTAGTCTGTAATTTACGGCTACTGCTACGTAACCTCTCTTAGCCCATTCAGTACAAAGTACAATAGCAGAACTGTCTCCTTTGTATCCATTAGGGGATCCGTTTACCGGAGGAGGTAGGAAGTTTCCTGTATGAATGAAGATAATTACAGGTCTATCTGTAGTAGCATCTACAGAAGTCTTTGGCTTATAAACATCCATTTTTACTATAGTTACCTTTAGATCCGAAGTGGTATCCGCAGGATTATAGTATTTAGCAGGAATAGGTTGACTCATTGCCATAGCCGTTTTGATTTCAGTGATGTCTCTACCTACGTTCATTTGGCTACTTGTTTTTGAAGTAAGAAAATCAATGTTGGTCCCATACTCCACATCAGCTACCATCTCTATGTCTGCATTTGTATAGATAGCGTCTACATAACGGGTTTGTGCTGTCGCACCAATGACACCTATGGTCATTAAGATGCTAAAAATTAAGTACTTTTTTTTCATTTTTTTTATTCTAGTTTGTTAATGTGTGCAATATAGTGAAATACAATTTGTGTTAATATTATTTTTTAAAAACTAGGTTGTGCTGTGCAGAGAAGTAGACCATACGCCCCACAAATGGTCCTCCATAGACTTGGTAGTTTAAATTTTCGAATACACTTCTTTGGATGTTTTCGCCAGCGGCATCAAATAGGGGTAGTATACCTATTATATTACTGCCTCCAAGTTTGAAAGTCATATTCCATTTAGGTATTTCATAGTTTATCTGTGCATCTAGCATATCATAGGTAGGTACATTTCCTGTAAACTGAGGAGAACCTTCAAAGACAAAACCTTGTATCCATTTATAGTTTATCCCAAAGCCAAAATGCTCTCCTGCTAGTTTGGGTAGTTTTATTTTGGTGCCAGAGAAACTGATATTAAACTTGTGCTCTGGAGTATTGAAAGCTGGGATAATAGGGTCATCTGTACCTTGTTTATTTAGTACATTCCAAGAGTAGTTGCCTCCAAGATTGTACTTTTTAAAGAAGTAGTTTACTCCAATGGCTACTCCTTGGGTAGTTACAGTCTCCTGGGCATTAGCGGCTACTCTAAATACCTCAATATCTTGAGGGAAACTAGTTGCTAGCCGGTCAGGGAAAGTCGCATTGATGCCAATATTATACCCTATGAAATCTTTGTAAGTGGTGTAGTAGTATCCCGCATCTATAAAGATGGACTGGTTTGCTATATTTCCTTTGTATCCGACTTCAAAGGTTCGGGCTTGCTCAGGTCGTATAGGGTCTACATTATAGTATCCTAATTTGGTTCTATCTGGATTTACTTCATAGGCATCTCTAAAGGACTGGATGTCTATCAATGAATCAAATCCATTTAGATTACCGATAAGAGTAGCTCGCCCTACATCATAGAATAGATATTGGTCTGCAAGAGTGGGGTTTCTTATGGCCGAAGAAAACGAGGTGCGGAATACGTGATTTGGTCTATGCTTGTAAATAAAGGATACTGCTGGAGATGCTAAGAAATCAAAGTTTTGATTCTTGTCTAATCGAGAAGTAACATTTAGTATTACCCTGTCTGCCATCCATCGTTTGTCTATACCTGCATATATCCCTGCTTCTAGGTTACGTATCACTACATCACCCGTATCATTCAGAATGGTCCCCTTAGATTCCGGAGCGTATAGTCGGCTACTAGTACCTACTGTGATAGTGCCAAATGTGGGTCTAAATTTATACTCTCCTTGTAAGTGATATAGTGCCGACTGGTCATAGAATCGTGTTCCATTCTCTGTAAAAAGTCGAGAGGTTATATCATTAAAAGTGCTATCAAACTCTGCAGTTCCTGGTTTTAGTCTGTTTCTATCTGTCACTGCTCTGGCCTTGTCATGTATGGCAGCTACAGCGTCCGCATTATTTTTTATAAATGGCGTATAAAAACTGTTGTACCAGTTATCTCTAGTACCATGCAAGCTTGCATTATATTTTGGGTAGCCCGGAAGAGCTTCTATATCTCTATAAAACCCACCTAAATTATTCACTCTCCAGTTACGGGTATATGCATTGTACCATTGTCCTTCTTCTGAATGGGCCTCATTTAGTCTAAAGGCGGTGGTCACTATGTCATATGTCGATCCTGCATCTTCATTGGTGCTATAGAATCGTACGAAAAATTTATCTTTCTTTTTGAGCTCTACATGATTTTGCCAAAAGCGAATGCCTTGTAGTCTATATCTGTTATCGCCTTGGTACACCGTATTACCCGTACTAAAGTTGAACGAGTAGTCGAGTTGCACGCTATCGGTAAACCTATAGCTGAGTGTAGCGTTTAGTTTTAGATTGTTCGTATTATAATCTACCAAGTCTTTTTCTTGATATCCCGCTCTGTAAAAAGTGCCTAAACCTACAGCATTTCCTACAGGATTTACAACTGAAGATTGATTGTCATATTCATCATTGCCATTGGCTAGTACCTCGTCGCCATACACATTTACCTTATCGTATCCCCCGGGGTTGCTCCGGTCATGTTCGCTATCTAAAGTGGGATCGTAGTTTTCTGCTTCCCAGTCATAGGCTTGCATATAAAATGCATTCACCTTATACCCGAAGGTTTTTTGTCCCTTATCGTTAGTAAAGTAATCTGCATATCGCACAGCGAGTTGGTTAAGGTTTCTTTCTCCCACTTTTATTTCACTAAGTAATCCAGGAAAGTCATAGGATTCTTTTGTTTCCATAGAGATTACTCCATTAAAAGCATTGGGTCCGTAGAATGCACTACTAGCTCCCGCTATTACATTCACTCTGCGTATGTCGAGGTCACTAGCTCCTAGAAAATTGCCTAAAGCAAAGTTTAATCCAGGACTCTGGTTGTCTACACCATCTATAAGTTGAAGAGACCTCACAGGACTAGTGCTATTAAATCCACGTGTATTTACTACTCTAAAACCAAGACTGGCGGCGGTCACATCTACACCTTTTAGGTTTCCCAGGCTCTCATAAAACGAAGCTGCTGGGGCATCTTTTATAGCTTCTATACCTATAGACTCTACAGTAAGTGGAGCCTCTTTCTGTTTTTCAGTAACTCTACTTGCTTTTACTACAGCACCTGTCAGCACATTTTCGCTGCTTTCCTGCATTGTTATTTTTAGGCTTTTAGCTGCTGAGGTTACAGATATATCTTGGTCTTCATATCCTAAGTAGGATATCCTTAATGTAATAGGAAGTGAGGGTACTTTTATATTAAAATTGCCATTATCATCTGTTATAGCTCCTATTCCTTTTTCTGCAGGAGCTGTAATGTAAGCACTTATCAGTTCTTCCCCATTTTTGTTTTTTACCTTACCAGATATAGTCTGGCTATAGCTGCTTGCACTATAGAGTAACAGTAATAGTGTAACTAAGCCTGATGTGATGGCTTTAAAAGAAACCTTTGTAGAGGTATTTGAATACATAATTTACTTTAGATTGTCGAAAATAACATTTAATTCTAATCCTAATTAGATTCCTTAATTTTGACTTTGATAATTTATGAAATATTTACGAGGCATACTTAAGGTTTTAGTGGTAGTTTTTGCGGTAGGAGTGCGCCTTTACTTTACAGGACCCAAGCCAACCAAACCTGTACTTTATTCCCTTGACTCAGGCTATTATGGATCCTACAGGTTTTAACCCAAATTATGTAGTACAAACCGTGACTAAGGCAGAGCAAGAAATAGATATAAGATCGGGGAATGAGTCTATACTTTATTGGGCTGACACAGCGAATAAAAAGACTAAATATGTCTTGCTATACCTTCATGGCTTTCATATGTATTAATTTTGAGATTAATCTACCTCTTCGTAGTTAGTAAAATCGCTGCTTTCTTTTTGTTCTCGTTGTTGTATGGGGCGTCTTTTTTCGTTATTGAGTGCCTTGTCTATAAGTGACCCAGCAAAAGATACAATAAGCCCAAAGAGCAATGCCCACCAAAATGAAGAAATCTCTACGTGACCTATGAAGTAATCCATCAACATAACCATAAGAGCAGTTATAACAAAGCTAAATAGCCCAAAGGTAAACACTGTTGCTGGAAACGTGAGCACAGTTAGGATAGGTCTAACTAGCGAATTTACCAGAGCCAAAACAATAGCTGCTATAAGTGCAGATTTGTAACCTCCAGATATTGTAACTCCATCTAAGTATTGGCCGCAGAGTAAAATTACACCTCCCAAAGCCAAAAGTTTAAAAATTCTCTTCATTATTTATTAGTTACAAGATTACAAGAAGCAAGCCAAATAGAAAATACTGACAAATTTGCGAATCCATAACGCCACTAAACCTCTGTTAGTCTTACTAATGTGGCAATATTTTCTTCGCTCCATAGAGAGATAGGTATGCCCACGTATGAGTGTTACATAGTAGATTTAAGTTCCTAATGCTTCTGTTCGATATTTTCTATATCTTGTGTCATCTGACTCATGAGTCTCATTTTGTTCAAAAAAATGACTTTTTTATTCTCTTGGAGCTGGTTCCCAAATCATTATGCTCAACTTTACGAAGTACTATCTAATTTTTAACTTTCTTTGGCAAACCAATGTTAGAACCTAAACTAGTTAAAAACAAAGAAATCAATATATGGGAAGCCTTGATTCCCGTCTTCGCTTTAGTAGCTATGCTTGCCTATAATGTTTTTGTATTTCAAGATGATGCCATTAGCGGGAGCAATCAATTTGTACTACTCTTAGGGGCGGCAGTTGCAGTGGTAGTTGGTCATTTTAATAAAGTGAGTTTTAATACTATGATGGAGAATGTAGGGAGTAATCTAAAATCGGTAAGTGGTGCTATACTCATACTGCTCTTAGTGGGTTCTTTGGCGGCAGCTTGGCTCATTAGCGGTAT
>Ga0209713_10000282_pt1 | contig 28289 bp, 31 predicted proteins | sample ArcOceMetagenome_3_FD_187444 | JGI IMG/M metagenome (GOLD analysis project Ga0209713, IMG submission 187444) | Marine eukaryotic phytoplankton communities from Arctic Ocean - Arctic Ocean- Svalbard ARC20M Metagenome (SPAdes) (version 2) | ecosystem: Environmental > Aquatic > Marine > Oceanic...
ATTAAGAATTGTAGTGATAAAATTCATAGCACCAAGAATCGAAGAAATACCAGCTAGATGTAAACTAAAGATCGCTAGATCAATAGAACCTCCAGAGTGGAAATCAATCGAAGATAAAGGTGGATAACTATTTTTTCGGACTATACTTTCACAAACCTATTTATTTTTTTCATTGTCTAATTTTCCCTTGCACGGATAGTAATTTTTGGTACTTTCCTTTATGTTTAAGAGATCTTGCTCATATACGGTAATATAAAGATGTAATTCCTTTAAAACTATTAAAAAAATAAACTTTTATTCTTTTAATATCATTTATTCCTGTTGCATCAAGAGATCAAAAACCACTTTTATTTCATCTTACGACAGGCTTAATTCCTAATTCATATCTTACTTGATCTAGAACGTGTTTATCTAATTTCTGAGTTATTCCAAAACCATGTACAATTCTATCTTTCGCTTTTTTTGTTAAATAAAAAGACCCTTCAGCTTCAATAAAACCAACTAATCATCATTTATTATATACTCTTTTAGATTTATTATTTAACATTACTAAAGGAGGGTTTTTTCTTAAATAAATGATTTCTTTAATTCTTTGTTCTAGTGTTTTAGTAGAATCTTGGTAAATCATTAAACATTGTTTAAACATTAAATAACAAATTAGTTTTTCTGTTTGAAGAGGAATAGTATCAAATAACGGTAAAATAGTATGATTTAAATCTTTGATTCGTGTTATACGATAATGAACCATTTGATTCGAATCAACTTTTGAGATATTACCATGCTTTAAATGTTTTTTCATAGATATTAAAGCCCGTTTATTTGTTTGAGTTAACGAAATCTTAAACGTAAAAGTAATTTTATCTTCTTTAGGATAAATATAAATATTAAAACAACCATCTCCATCCGTAAATCCAGCAAATCAACTAATAAAATTATATATAGTTTGTGCCTCACGTTTATCTTGTTGTATGTTACAAGATCGGATCTTTTTAGATCCAGTCTCTGATGAATAAAATTTGTTTTTTTCCATTTTATTCAGGCTGATTGTTTCACATAATAGCATTATTACGAATTATTTTATTTAATTCAATATCTATTCATTCCAGGAAATTTTCCAGCATCGAGTGAGGTTTATTAAAACGGCTTATCCATTTAACCGTTCATCCTGTACCAGCACCTCCTTCAACTAAAGAAGAAGATAACAGTAAGATTAACGCAGGTGGTAAAAGTCAAAAAGAAATGTTATTTAATCTTGGGAACGCCATATCAGGAGCTCCAATCATTAAAGGCACAAATCAGTTACCAAACCCACCAATCATTACTGGCATAACAAGGAAAAAAATCATTACGAACGCGTGAGCAGTTACGATTACATTGTATAGCTGGCTATCTCCAGCTAAAAAAGCAACACCAGGTGCAGATAGTTCTAATCTAATTAAAACTGAAAATGCAGTACCAACCATTCCAGCAAACGCTCCAAATAATAAGTACATTGTCCCAATGTCTTTATGATTACTACTGAAAAATCAACGAATCATTCATAACACTATTTTTATAACAAGATTTGAACTTGATATAAATATGATAGACGCCGTGATGTTACTCACGACGAAAAGTGACATTAGTCACGTGCTTCTTCTAGTAAAGACTCAATATGATTACAATATTCATCAATATTAACAGCTTTAACTACAATTGGCATGAAAGCATGGTTAGCTCCACAAATCTCTGAACATTGTCCATAGAAAGTACCTTCTCTAAATGCTAGGAAACCAGTTTGATTTAATCTTCCTGGAACACAATCTAATTTAACACCAAGACTTGGTACAGCTCAGCAGTGAATTACATCAGCAGATGTAAGGATAACTCTTACGTGAGTATTAGTTGGTACAACTAATTGATTATCTACTTCTAGTAATCTTAATTGTCCTTCTTCAAGATCAGCTTCAGGTACCATATATGAATCAAATTCAATAGATGCACCATCTTGATCAGCATAATCACTATATTCATAGCTTCAATATCATTGATGTCCAACAACTTTAATAGTAATTCCAGCATCAATAATTTCATCAATTAAATAAATTAATTTAAACGAAGGATAAGCAATTGCTACTAAAATAAAAGCAGGAGCAATTGTTCAGATAATTTCTAATCAAGTTCCATGAACCATATATTTATGAGAAATAAGTTTTTTTGTTTTTGGGTATTCTCTGATAGTTTCAAACATGATTCAGAATACTCCGATAAGAATAAAAGTTAAGTAAATCATAACTTCGTTATGGAAGTTAATGATTTCAATCATCACAGGAGAACTTGGATCTTGAAAACCGATCTGTAAAGCCTCAGGGATGTCCATTTTAAATAAAAATGACATACTTCTATATTAAGATTTGAACTTAATTATAGATTCTAAATTCTAACCACCCTCCCGATCTATTAAAATCGGGGGTAGTGATAAGAAATTAACTTACTAAGCTTCTTTTTTGTCGCTAAGACTATTAAGATAAGCAAAGATTGGTAGAATTACGAATAATTCTAATGGTAATGATTCATTAATCATTAATAGTATTACTGTTGTAGCTAAGAACATTGTAAATGCATAGTTATAAACGTATCCTGATTGGAAGCTAGAAGCTGTTTTAGATAAATTTTGTAACACAATAACAATACCTTGAGGTCCAACATATTCAATTAACCCTCTATCAATAATTTTATATGAAACATCATGACCAAACATTAAACTAGGTTTTGCAACATAGTGATTTAATACATAATCAAAGTGTCATTTATTATTTAAGAAAGTATACACTTTTTTACCAAAGTTAGAATAAATTAATGAGAAAACAGCATTATTAGGCACTGAATATAAGATTGTAGCTAATCCTGCACCAGCAAAACTAAACATAACTGGAGTTCATTTAACTAAAACGGGAATAAACTCAGCATCTAGAACATTCATATGTTGTGGTGCTACATAAATAGCATGACCAAAAAATTCTGATCCCACTCCAATAATAGCGTCTCTTCCTAAATAACCAACAAAAATAGCACCAAAAGCTAAAATAACTAGAGGTAGAGACATGTTTCATGGAGATTCATGTGCACCTTTAAATGTATTTTGTGGGGCATTAGTTGGAGTTAAGAATGTAAGAAGTAGTAGTCTAATAGAATAGAAAGCTGTAAAGAAAGCAGATAAAGTTCCTAATCAATGCGCGAAAGTTCCGTGAAATGAATAAGATCCATAAGCTAATTCAAGAATAGCATCTTTAGAATAGAACCCTGTTAAAAATGGGAATCCCATTAATGATAAAGATCCAATAAGCATCATTGAATAAGTAAATGGAATAGCTTTAACTAAACCTCCAAGTTTTCTCATATCTTGCTCATCTGCCATCGCGTGAATAACACATCCGGCCGATAAAAATAAAAGCGCTTTGAAGAAAGCGTGATTCATTAGATGAAAAAGACCTGTAGCATAATTCGAAACACCACAAGCAAATACCATATATCCTAATTGAGAACAAGTAGAATAAGCAATAACTTTTTTAATGTCATTTTGAACTAAACCAATTGTAGCAGCAAAGAATGCTGTACAAGCACCAATAACAGTAATAACTGCTAGTGCCGTTTCAGAATATTCAATTAAAGGTGAACATCTGATAATTAGGAATACTCCTGCAGTACTGTAAGGAGTTTATTTTATTAATTATTCGCATCAAAGGGGAATAATTTATATTACTGTTTACACAGTAAGATCGGACTTTATCTTATACTCGAATCACTCAATTTATTAATTTTAATACGTATTTTTTCTAGGCCTTCAACCTTTAAATGTTCTTTATTTTTAAATCGTCTATAAATGTCACAAAACCTTTGAAATTCGATATTTTTAGAACTTTTAAATCCAAAATTATCCAGATATTCAAATAAAGTATTAAATTTACTTACTGTTTCGCACCTAAATCATCAGTCTTCACTATCTCGGACTTCTGAACTTATATCTGTAGAATATCAGTATATTCTATCTCGAGGTTTTAAAACGAAATTATTACTTATTTTTAAATTATCTCTAATACTAATAAGAATTTCTTTATCATTTTCATACATTGAAAATGAAAATTGTGGTTTTCCATTTAATTTTAAACGACCATCTCGTACCATTCTAACATCAAAACAACTTTTCATTTCCATAAACCCACTTAACCAAGCAGAATCTAAAGTTATAGCTCGTGTTTTATTAATAATGTTAACTTTAATGAGATCTCTACTATTCTTTTCTTTGTCTAATATTTCTAATCACTTTTGAAATTTTTTTAATTTTTCTGGACAGCGTATATTACCATTAAACAAATAGCCTAAAAATAATAAATGTTGTCTACGATAGACTGTAAAACATTTAACGTATTTACTATTAATATTATGATTACGATTATGATTTTCCCTTTCTATTGTTTGTCCAAAGCCTAACTTATTTCTAATTCGAGTCAAAAGTCTACCATTATGTGGCTCTTGAGTAATTTCAAAAAAAGAAACACCATCTTTTGTTATAACAAATGGATCCGAAGCTTCACAAAAACCAATAAATCAGGATATTCAATCATGAGTATCTTTATATCAAGTCTCTGGAGAATTTTCAATAATATCTATAATTTTTTGTTTTTTCATTTTTAATTTTAATTTTGTATTTTTTTTAATTCTGGCTGATTGTCCATTTCTTATAGTATTTTAACACATATGTACCTAAAGATTTAAAATAGTTGGATTTCCAGCGTTTTATAAAGTTGTAATAAGTATATTTGCATATACAAACGGCTACTATAATCAAAAGTATTCCTGTAAAACTTTTTTTAATTTAACCATTGTCGCAGCATGAATAAGAGCTGATACAGGTGTAGGCAAATAATTTAATTTAAATTAAATTTAATGGACTATATCATAATACAATGAAAACTATTAACGATCCACAAAAAAAGGATTAATTAATGAAGCTGCTTTTTTAACTGTTTCATATCCATCCCCATAATGTTCTCTATTTAATATACTTATTCTAACCTCACAAAAACGAGCAAAACATGCCGATTTATTTGTTTTATGCGGAAAATCACCGATATAACGTATTAAATCTTCCATATCCGCTATTTTATCAACTTGTCAACATTGATTAATATTTGAATTTTTATTTTTTTTACGTCCCATTTTTAAAAACCTTATGGCGTTATCTGCTCATACATGGTCTATTTGACACGCAACAGCTAATCTGCATTGACCTACTGGATTTTTTTTAGATGGTGTTTTATATAATGTTATATTTCAACAACCATCCGCATCAATAAAACCGCTAAGTCAACCATTATCTAAGGATAATAAATCAAGATTTGGAGTATCTTGTAAAATAAAATTAGGACCTATCAATGACATGAATTCAGAATTATTTTCTCACTCAGTAAACCAAGTTTGAAAAGCCGTCAATTTAGTATCTGTAATCAAATGTCCATTAAATAATAATGCAACTTGTGCAGCTGAAAATGGATCAGCGTATGTTGAAAAACGATGCGTAGATCGTTCAGAACCATCTTGTATAGTATAAGTATTATGTAAATAAACATTACCAAGACCCAATGTTGTTTGTATTAGATCCAACGTCTCTAAATTAGAAGAAGATTGAGTAATCGAAAATATTTTCTTATCAAAATGGCCATCACCTTCGAAGAACCCGATAAGTCATTGTAAGAATTTCGGAGAAATATCAATTGTATCTCCCCGTAAAGTATAAAATTGTGTAAAGTTAAAAGTTTGTTTTTTCATTTTTTTTTGTATTTTTCGCATGTAGTCTCTGGGGATTCTATTAAAATAGTTTCCTGAGGATTATATAATAAACTATATTTTCCCTCATTTAGCGAAATTTAAGGAGGGTCCCTAACGCATACAGCTTATAATATTATAGCTATATACCCCTGACGCCATGTATATTGGCCCTCCATAGCATCTGGAAGTCATCCATGTAAACCTAACTGAGCAGATTTACCAACAGCACCAACAAATAAAAGAATTGCAATAGTAGTAATTGCATTAAATTCATATCCTAATAAGAAAAAGGGTGCATCAACCATTGTTGGAACCATTGCAAAAATAGTATTAAAGTCTAAAGATTTAAACACATCAAAACAAACAAACATTGCTAGTGCTAAACCTACATCTCCAATTCTATTAATAACCATGGCTTTAATAGCAGATTTATTGGCTTGAATTCTTGTATATCAAAAATTAATTAAAAGATAAGAACATAGTCCTACACCTTCTCAACCGATAAATAATTGTAGTAAATTATCAGCAGTAACTAAAATAAGCATAAAGAAAGTAAATAGCGATAGATAACTCATAAATCTAGGTACATGTGGATCGCCGGCCATATAACCAGTAGAGTATAGATGAACTAAAGTACTAACAGTTGTTACAACAATAAGCATAATACTTGTAACAGAGTCAAACATAAGACCAAAACTAACGTTGAATAAACCAACATCCATTCAAGTCCATAAGTGAACGTATGCAGCAGTTCCACATAGTCCATTTTCATATAGAGCAAAGTAACTTAAACAACATGTAAGAAAAATACAAGTTGTAGTAAGAATACCAGCACCTTTTTCACCTAATTGTCTTCCAAATAAGCCTGCAGAAACAGCGCTAAATAAAGGAAAATATAAAATTAAAGAGTACATTACATTTGCTAAATGGAATTGAACCATTCACGAAATTGTGCCGATCTATAATCGAGAAACAAATTAAACAACCAGAGGGGTTCGAACCCACGACCTCAATCTTAGAAGGATTATGCTCTACCAACTGAGCTATGGATGCTCACGAAATTCGCGAGGGCAAGAATCGAACTTGCTATAAAACAGGTCATGAGCCTGGGGGCGATACCATTTGCCTTCCTCGCATTAATCTACTTAGGCAAGATTTGAACTTGCGACCACTTAATTAACAGTTAAACGCTCTACCACTGAGCTACTAAGTATTAGCCGCCATCCCACCACCCCATTATTGAATTAATATTGGAGTGGTGGGATACGAGCTATGGGTTAATAAAAATCTGATTTAGGATATTCTTTTACCGCTTTAAAATCTTTATAAATAAGGTTTGAGTTTTTACTTCCAATTAAAAGAAGATTTTCTCTAACTTCCAAATCTTTAATCATATAACTATAAATAGTTCATGAAGATAATGGCATTTCACCCATAATTTTTGTTAATAAAAATTGTTTTTGAACCGAAGTTAAACTTTCCGATTTTCAAACGTAATTTAAAATAGGACCGACGAGATTTTTATTTTGCGATGCAATAGTAATTAAATCTCTTTGTAAAAGAAATAGTTTTCCATAAAACCCATGTAATTTACGATGAGTACCTTTACGTCTACCTCTTCAGGGATTTTTATTAAATTTATTAGGTAATTGTAATCGAGGATTTATTAAATAAGCTCAATGTTCAATTATAAACATTATAATATTTTTATCATTACATATAATATTATAATGATGTTTTAAAAAATTTAATCGATCATATTTTCAAAATAAATAATCGTGATGATTTCAAAGTCCAGATATATGTAATGGAAATTTCATAAAATTATTTTGTATTAATTTTCGATAATTAAAATTCAGTCCTCCTCCAAATAAATATATTGGTAAGAGTTCTGTCCCCTGATTTCGAATGTTATCATAAAGAAATGTAACAGAACTTTTACGAAATCCTTGAGATCTTTTTTTAGTTAAAATAGTACCTAAACTTTTCTCAAAGTGAGAAAATGGTTTTGTCTTAAAATGATGTAACGTTTTTATAAATAGAACCATGAAAAATAGTTAAGAAAAGCCAGCCCGATCTTAATAGATCGGGCTAGATTGAGAAACTTACGCTCCTCATCAATAAATACAACAGAATAGGAAAATTCAAACGTAATCTACGAAATGTCAATATCAAATCGCAGCTTCGAACCCATTATGGTGATGTTTAGTGAAATGGTGACCTAGAATTCTAAAGAAACATACAATTAAAAATGATGTTCCAATTAAAACGTGTAGTCCGTGGAATCCAGTAGCAACAAAGAATGTTGATCCATAAACAGAATCAGCAATTGTAAAAGAAGACTCAACATACTCCATAGCTTGTAATCCTGTAAAGATAACTCCTAATACAACAGTAATAAATAATGAAATAATAGTATGATATCTGTTACCAGAAATGATCGCATGATGAGATCAAGTTACAGTAGCTCCAGAAGTTAATAAAATAGCAGTATTTAATAAAGGTACATCAAATGCGTTAATTGGAACAATACCAATTGGTGGTCATTGTGAACCTAATTCAATACCGGGTGCTAAAGAGCTATGAAAAAAAGCTCAAAAGAAAGAAAAGAAGAACATAACTTCAGATAAAATAAATAAAAGCATACCTCATCTTAGTCCTCGTTGCACAACAAATGTGTGATGACCTTGATATGTTGCTTCTCTAATAACGTCTCTTCATCAAACAATCATTACTAAAATAACGATAATCATAGAAGACATAAGTAGTAAATCTCCATACATATAAGAATGGAAATACATAACTCCACCTACAGTCATTCCTAGAGCTCCAAAAGAACCTACATAAGGTCATGGGCTAGGATCAACAAGGTGAAATGGGTGATAGTGTTTAGCCATATTCAAAAAGTGGTTCAATTTTATTCCATAGATGTGAATTATATCTAATAATCGTTTAAGATGTCAGAATAAGAATTAAGTCAAGAAATTTAAATGAGCTTAACGAGTAGATACTCATTTAGCTCATTTACCTCATTTAGTTTTAGGCTGTCCACCTTTAGTTTTACCTCCGTTTGGATGATCATGTGCATTCATAACACAACCTGCTACAGTCGGTCGAATACCTAATCATCTATTAGCACCAGCTTTACCTTGTTTTCTTAATTTATGTACCTTATTAGAACTTACACCAATAGTGGCGCATGTTTCTGAACATAAACTAATAATTTTTTTTGAAGGTAATCGTATTGTTGCTTCTGACCCTTCAATATTTAAAAGAGTTGCTGATGATCCCGCAGATCGACAATAAATACCAACATTGAAAATTTTAGTACCAGGAATAATATTTTTTAAAGGTTTAATAAAAGAAGATTCTACTTCTCTTTTATTAATATTATCTCCTGCAAGAGTATAGAAAGGTTTAAAATTAGAGTTAAAACATCGTGCAATTAATGCACTTCGATTAGGATCATATTCATAAGATAAAATATATTTTGGATCTTGATATCCATTAAAATCAATATATCTTAAACTTCTTTTATGTCTACCTCCCTTATGTCTACAAGTTATACTACCTGTATAATTTCGGCCGGAGTGATTCTTAGTTTTTATTTTAAGTGTTTTCTCCGGTAATAATTTATCTAAATAATTCAGATTAGGAATGACTCTACCTCTTAAAGAAGGAGTCGTAGGTTTATATTTTTTTAAGCTATTGATACTTGTACGTTTCATATTCCTCATTTTGTATAAATAGGTAATTGATGTTGTTTAATTGCAGAACAAATAGTATTAGGACTTACTCCTTTATAAGTAGTAGTAACCTTACGTGTTCTTTTAATACCATTTAATCTTCCTTTAATACTAATTTTAAAACCTGAAATTGGTTTAATAGTTGAAGATTTAGAAGATTTTTTTAGTAATGCATTTGCATATTTTCTATATTTTGAATAGTTATAATAATTATACATTCTAAGCTGGGATGGATTTGAACCAACGACCACTTAATTATCGGTTAAGCGCTCTACCAACTGAGCTACCAGCTCTCAGAAATTACTTCTTATTATTTTTTACTTCAATACAAAGATTTAGTACTCAGAAAAAATGAATGTAATGGTAAATAAAAATGGTTGTTTGAATAATGCGAAGTAATTGCAATATTTGCTCCACCTAAATGAGAATTCATAGGGGGTAAATAGAAAAAAGGGTGTAAAAAATTTAAATTTTCGATACCATAACTGATTTGACATGAATTACTATTTTCTGATCAAGAAGTTAATTTTGGTTCTAATATTTGTACTTGTCTTTTAATACCGGGTAAAAAAGAATACGTTAAATTTTTTAATAAAGAATTGAATAAGTAGGAACCACATTGTGTTGTACTATGAGTTCCAACAGGCATGTTTGGTCTAATTTTAAAGCTAGCAATTGATGTTTTTGTAACTTTAATTTTAGGTCTTTGTCCAATAATATTCATGTGAGTGTAATATAGGGGTGTGATTAATTTAGGATTAGTAATAAGACTATTTAAATTAGTATCAAATGTGATATGTTTTAATTTAAATTTCTTTGGATGTTTCAAAAATGGAAACTTTGTTAGAGAATCTATTTGGTGATTATACACTATAAACTTCGTTTAGAAATCGAAATGATTTTTTGCATACCAGTAATATTTTTTAATTTAGAACTAATTGGTCCTTTTATTCTAGAACCAATTGGTAAATAATCTCCTCCTTTAGTATTTACTAAAATAAGATGACTATCACCTCATGTTTGTAAATGAGAAATTAAAGAAGTTTTTACGTTAGATCTAATTAAAATCGCTTTAGCAATATGTCCTTTTCTAATTTTAGAATGCGGAATATTTTTTTGAATTGCGACCATAACTAAATCTCCTAAAACACCATACTTTTTATTTTTAGGTCTTAAAATTTTAATGACCTTAGCTTTAGTAGCTCCAGAATTGTCAGCTACATTTAATTGAGATAATGTTTGTACCATTGAGTGAAATGAAGATATTTATTATGTTCCCTTCATTAGTTTCTAAAACGAGTTCTCTTAACTAATTTTTTAAGAGCATATTTTAATTTAACAGGGTTTTTTTCTAATTTAAGTCATTTACCTAAAATATGAGCATCGTGAAATAAACTAGGAACCACTTTTAAAGAAATATGAATATTTTTATTAAATTTTAAAGTAAGTAGAGATTTTAGTAAACTAATAATTTTAGGTAATAATAAACGTATCTTATTTTTAGAAGTTCTTTTAGGAATAAAAACTAAAAATTTTAAAGATATTTTTTTTGGGAAATCGTGAATGAAAATTTCAGATGGAATCATGTTATAATTTGCAAAAATACCATTAATTGATTTTCTGATTCAAATATCTTGTCCAATATTTTGATTAATATTTCTAGAAGCCCAAGGTTGACTTATACCTATTTTTTTTGGATTCATTTAAAAGTTCTTTTTTTTTGTTTTAAATACTGGAGTAGTTCTAGTATTGAAAAATTCACCTAATCTATGTCCAACATGATCAGTAGTAATTAATAACGTTTTAAAACTACATCCATTATGGATTTCAACAGATGTATCAACCATTTCTGGCGTGATAATCGTAGCTCTTTTTAAGTTACTAATAGAAGGTTTTCATTTTGACCGTTTCATATAACTAGACACTAGTGGACTTGAACCACCGACCAAAAGATTAAAAGTCCTCTGCTCTACCACTGAGCTAAGCGTCTTTATTTTGACACTAGAGAAAAATAGAATTTTCTTATGTCAGGCCAGATGAAATCGAATCATCGTCTCTTACTCCCAAAGCAAGTATTATACCACTATACTATGGCCTGTATTTAGAATAAGTTAACCCTTTAGGGACTCGAACCCTATGCCTCCTCTGTGTAAGAGAGGCGCTCTAACCAAATGAGCTAAAGAGTTATTTTCCCGGCCTTAATCTTAAAAGATTAAACCGGGCGGGCGGTTTTAGAAGTCTAAAACGCCCGGACCTATCGATTATAATTAAAAATTATAGACCGAAAAGGATTAAGAAAGCGATCATTAGAGCAAATAGCCCTGTTGCTTCCGCAAGAGCGAAACCTAGAATACAGTATGTAAATAGTTGTGCTTTTAAAGATGGGTTTCTAGCGTATCCTTGGATCATTCCTCCGAATACAGCACCGATACCAGCTCCAGCACCTCCTACACCTGCAGTCGCAGCTCCAGCTCCGATTAATTTTGCAGCTTCAAACATTGAGTTTAGTAGTAAATTTGTAATTAGTGTTAGCCGTGGTCAAAACTGACCAGCTGTTGTCGAGAATAATAATTGAAATTATAATCTGTGCGAAAATGACTGGGTTTGAACCAGCGACCTCTTACGTGACAGGTAAGTGCTCTACCAATTGAGCTACATCTCCAAAATATATGAGTCCCTAATCTTTTGATACCTCAAATGATACTTAGTGTCAAAAGGAGTTGAACCTTTATTGGACGCTTATGAGACGTCAGTCTTAACCATTGGACGATGACACCTAAATATTTCTAAAGCCTCAGTCGTTATCATTATTCGAAGACTGAGTTAGAAATATACTTTTTTGAATCATTAACCTCTTAAAAGATTAATAAATTTAACTGAAATAGAACCTTTAACACGATAATAGGCAACTAGAATAGATAGCCCAATTGCGGATTCAGCAGCTGCGACAACGAGAATATAAAGAGCAAATACTTGCCCAGTAACGTCATCAATAAAAGAAGAAATAGTTAATAACAAGAAGTTAATAGATAGTAGCATTAATTCTACAGACATTAATAAAATAATAATGTTTTTTCTGTTGACAATGATTCCTACTATTCCGAGTAGAAAAAGGATAAAAGCAATTGTAAGGTAATTAATTAGCATAATTTTCGAATTTTATATTAGAGATTGAATCTAATAAAAATTATCTTCTGTGTCGGAGTTTTATATCAGACTCCACTACCCTGTGAGGGAATTCTACCCTGTAAGGGAATTGAACCCTTGTTAAATCCGTGAAAAGGATACTTCTTAGCCACTAGAAGAACAGGACATTAATTATAAAACACTTCCTAGAAGCCCAGTATATGTATAAATAATTAGATTATGGGTGACGGGCTCGAACCGCCACTACCCACTATCAAAAAGTGGTGGCTTACCATTAGCCGAACCCATAGTCGAATGGAATTTTAAAGTTATCAAATCTTAAGTTGTTTCATTGAATTGAACCAACAACGGGATTAAATTTCAACTCATTTCCATTGAATTTAGAAAGAAATCGGTGATAAATTATTCCGAGAATAATCTGTGCGAAAATGACTGGGTTTGAACCACTCCATTAGCGAATTGATTGATCCTTAAGCTTTTTTACCACTTAAGATCTATCAATGAAAGTTGTCTTAAAAGGCAGTTTTTTAGATACTGATGTTAACGCTGCTTTTGCAAGTAAAGGTGAATGACATGACAATTCAACTAGTACTGAGCCAACATTAATTTTAGTAATTCAATGATCTACAGAACCTTTTCCTTTACCCATTCTTACCTCTAGAGGTTTTTTTGTTACAGGAATATGAGGAAAAACTCTAAATCATAATTTACCTTTTCTTTTTAGAACTCTTTTAATAGTCATAATTGCAGAATGTAATTGTGCATTATTTAATAATGAAGATTGTCTAGAAACTAAAGCATAATTCGCATAAACTAGATGCGTTTTAATTTTATTTATTTTGGGTCTTTTATAAAGATGATGTTTTTTAAATTTTGTTTTTCGGGGTTTTAGTAACATTTTTTTGATTAATTAAGCTGATTTTTTTCTACCATATTTAGAACGTGATGTTTTTCTATCATAGACACCTAATAAATCAAATTTACCTCGAATACATTTGTATTTAACTCCAGGTAAGTCTCGTGTTCTACCACCTCGAATTAAAACCACACCATGAGATTGTAATGTGTGACCTTCTCCTGGAATATAAGCATTAACAGTTTTTTTAGTAGATAATCTTACTTTAGCAACTTTCCTTAATGCAGAATTAGGTTTTTTAGGTTTTTGAATAAAAACTTTTAAACATATACCTTTAGCAATGGGTTGTCCATTAAATCCAGGTACACTTGATTTTTTTAAAGCTTTTCTTCTAGGTTTACGAATAATTTGATTTAACGTAGCGATGGATTTACTCTGGATTTGAACCAAAAAATAAATTCTCCCTTGGGTGAAAAATGGGGCTCGAACCCACGACCACTGCTACCACAAAGCAGTGCTCTACCAACTGAGCTATTTCCACCCTAATAAGCCAGATTGGGATCGAACCAACATTGGATTCCTCATGAGGGAACTGCTTAACCATTAAGCTACTGGCTCAACGCTCAAAGGTTTTTTTATGTTTTTTTGCTCAGAGCAGAACTTGAATCTGCGACTTAACCCTTTTCAGGGGTTCACTCTACCAACTGAGTTATCTGGGCATATTGAGACGGTAGCATAATGGACTTTCGTGTTCAGTTGGGTACGGGTCTTTTCTCAGGGAATTCGTGCTACCGTATATTTATCTTTTAGGCAGAAGTCGAATCTGCACGTCCACTAAGGACAACTGATTTTAAGTCAGTCTTGTCTACCAATTCCAACACTAAAAGAAAAAGAGTATGATTAACTTTTAAGCTCTTTTAGGTCTTGTATTTGACATAGAATATGGAATAGTAATATCTTTATTTTTACAAAAATGTGTCACTAATGTTTTATTAATACCAATTTTCGTAAATTGTTGCGGTAATGTTGCAATAGGATATCTTGATGGTTTTCTTTTGATAATTTTTTTTCAAGCTCCTTTTTTTCATTTTAATTTTCTTCTTAATCTTAATTTGATTTTTTTATTTAAATTAGTGCAGAATGGAGACTCAGTGTAATTAACATTTTCAGTTTTTTTTAATTTCTTGATTCAAGATTTATGTTTACGTCTTTTAAATTTATTTCAACTTTTAGGATAATATTCTAAATGTTGACGATAAACCATTAGAAACGGAGATGTAGAACTACGTGTTTCCACGATTGATCCAGCTGTAATTAAATGATGTTTATTAATAACTTTTTTATTATCAACAAAAATAACACCTTTTTTAATTAACTGTCTAGCATGTTGAATATGATTAGCATATCCAAGTCTAACTAATATTACATCTAATCGTCTTTCAACATTTCTTAGAAATAAACCATGATATGTATCAGGTCAGAAATTTTTTAAGCTTTTATATTTAGTCAGAGTTTTATTGTCTAATGAATAAAAATTTTTAATATTCATTAAATTTTTAAAATTCTTTTGATAAAAATTATATTTTCTTTTTCTTTTTAAGTTTAAAACAGATCCTGGAATAATAACACGTTGTGTTCTTTGACCATAAGTAGATTTATTTTTTTGTTTAACTAAATGAAAAAGATTTTGAGTTAATTTAGTAGGAACATTTTTAACGGATAATCTAAGATCACCAGCAACTTTTAAATTAGGATAAGCTAAAGTTTTTCTTTCGCTTATAATAACCTTATTTTTAATATATAATGAAGCTGTTTTCTTTTTATTTTTAAAATTCCTACTTATTCTATTGTTATTAGCAACAAGATTTGTTATATTATTCATAGTAAATTAAGAAGTTGTAATAGTACCTTTTTTAATAGCCTTATTTTTAAGAATCTTAAAAAATAAATTATCAATTACAGATACATTTGGGGCTCAAGCATGTACAATATTTCCTTCTATATAAATATGCACACTTTCTGGTATAATAGAATCGCAAGGTTGTTTTTTACCTATTTTAAGCGATAAAATAGTCTCATTAATAATGTCAGCTTTAAATCCAACACCATGTAAAACTAATTTTCTATTGTAACCAATCGAAATTGTTCGAATAGCTTTTTTTAACATATCATTAAGACGCATTTCATTTTCAAAAAGAAATCAAGTTGATAACTTAGTGATTTTATGTTTAATACAACACATATAATTGTCTTCACTAATACTTTTTATAGTAAGTTGAATTTCTTGTGGAATTTTTTGTTTAATTGTCATTGATTAATAAGAAAAATTAACTTAGAACGAGCTCTACCACCAAATTATAAATAAGATAGGGTAGAGGCTAGTTAAAGTTAGATTTAAAAAGATCTTTTGCTCTTTTCTCCAAAGAAGACTTAAGCAATAGATAATTATAGTATAATTAGCTGGTATTAGTATAACTAAGCTGAGTTATTTTCATAACTTACACACGTTACCTATTAACGGATTAGTCTGATCCGAACCAAAAAACATATCAAAAGTAAACTTCAGGCTTAGCAGCATCCAGCCTTTATTTTATAGTTCGTAGCTACTCAGCGATGCCTGTTAAACAACTGATACACCATTGGAACTGACTTCCAAGTCCTTGCGTACAATGGAAATCTCTTTTTTGTTTTAAATTAGTGTTGTAGATAGAATCCAAGCTGTCTTGCGCGGAATTCACTATAGTTTCTTATAGTTCCGGACTATATCTTCATCCTTATTAATAAAGGATGCTTAACGTATTATAACTTTAAGGATTTTAAAGCTATCTATTATAAATATAATAAGTCTCTACAGGGAGTTACTTTGCTTCTTTTTTTTTAATCTCTGGACGATTACCAGTTTCCCAAAAAATTTTAGCTGTTAATGACGTTCACACTCTAGTTTTAGAGTCAGTGTGTTCCGCAGTCTTATCTACTAATTGCATTACCTTAAAAAGATCTGCTCGTGATTCGACACTTTTTGAACGTTCAATGATATCTATTACAATTCGTGCTAGTTTTTTTTTAATTTTAAGATAAGGTTCTATTAGTAATAATAAATCCCTAACTTCATCTCTAGCCCCAATTGTTCAAGATCAATTAGATGTATTTCGATTATTTAGATTACCATGACCCAAAATATCACCCATTTTTTGTAAAAATCAGGCTCGTCTACGGTCTTGGTAAAGTACAACAGTACATCGAATTTGAAACTTATGTAATCGATCATGTGCAGGAGTAATTTGAGCCAGTATACTACCGTCTCCATCTATAAAACCAGCTAGATAAATTAAATCGTCTCTTGATATTTTATTGAATTTATTTAATTTCTTTGTATTATTTTTCATTATATAAGTATACTCTTCCCTCGGTATTACCAGATTTAAGGTTTCACCGATATAAGTCAAGTTAAAGATTAATATTACTATTAATCAGCGCAGCATTTTTTTTTATTCCTTACATTCGGAAAAAGTTCATTTTTGGTTTACGCTTTGAACTCAAATCATGTACCGTTTTAAAGGACGAACAGTCCTACCCTTCCTAGCGGCTGCACCAGGAGGATACGGCAATTCAACATCGAGGTGGCAAACAGCAGGGTCGATAAGGACTCTTGCCTGCTATAACACTGTTATCCCTGGCGTAACTTCGTTTATGATCGCATCCTAAAACTAATATAGAAATGCGGGTCACTAGATCCGTCTTTCGACCCTGTTTGACTCATCAGTCTCACAGTCAAGCTCATTTATGTTCTTACACTCTACGCATCATTTCTAATGAAGCTGAATGAACCTATTGAAAGCCTTTGTTACATTTTAAAAGGCTACCGCCCCAGTAAAACAACCTTTGATACCATTTTCAAATAATAGATTAGTCGTATCTTAAACTTTAAGATTGGTATTTCATCTTGCGTCTAATCAGATATCTAGCGATATGGATTAATAGACTACCAATTATAACTACACGTAAAGAGAAAATAGACATGGTAACATAGCTGTAAAGCTGCCAGGGTCTTCTTGTCCCACAACACTTACCAAGTATCTTCACTTGGAATCCAATTTCACTAGGTCTATCTATGAGACAGATGAGCCATGGTTACTCCTTTCATACTTTCCAACAATTAATTGGATATTGATTGCGCTACCTTAGGACCCTCAGGGTTAGGGCCGCCATTAAGCTGACCTTATATACTTAAAGTATTTTCGATTGCAGCCATTGGGCAGGAGTCACTTCAAATACAACGACATACGTCTTCGCTTAAAGCTGTGTTTTTGGTAAACAGTCCCGGCTCTCGATTTTATGCTCCCAAAAGGGTCCTCTTATTGCGAACGTACGAGGACATTTTGCCGAGTTCCTTATAGATAGTTCTCCTATCGCCTTAGTATTCTCTACCCGCACACTTGAGTTAGTTTTAGTACAGTAATTTTCCCTTCTCCATTTTAGAAACTAAAACGAGGAGGTATTCTATCTTCTTTCTTGGTTAATACGCGGATCAACGTTAGAATAGAATGAACCCATCGATAGTGATTTTCATTTATATCTTAGGGGCTGTCTAGTAAACAGTTTGATCATCATAAATCTGAAAAACCTTGTGCTTCCGGCGGATTTTTTTTCAAAATCTTATAGTTACTCATATTTGCATTGTCGCTTTTGATTTTTTATTTATTACTTTGCAGTAAGATTAAATTAAATTACAAAACGGTCTCCTACCATCCCTCTAATAAGAAGGACTCTATGTTTCGGTTAAAATATTAAGCCACCTAAATTTTCGGATTATATGAACTTCTCGTTTGGTGAACTGTTACGTTATCATTAAAAGTAGCTGGTTCTAAGCTTACTTACCGATTGTCTTAATTCACATAATGCCTTTCACACTTATATTTTATTAATGACCTTAACATTAGATCTGGGTTGTTTCCCTCTTGTCATAGAACCTTATCGCCCTAAGACTGTCAATATAGTTATTTATTTTTATGAATTATGAGTTTGAATAAGTAAAGTACAACTCGTAGAGAAGCCAATGACTTAATCAGTGCTTTACCGCATAAAAAGAACACTATACGCGATACCTAAATATCTTTCGAAGACAACCAGCTATATCCAAGTTCGATTGGCATTTCACCGCTTTTCAAAGGTCATCCGAGCTTATTGCAACAAACAACGGTTCGGTCCTCTAATCTTAATTGATCTTCAACCTGCCCTTGAAAAGATCACTTGGTTTCGGGTTTATAACCTTATACTACACGCCCTATTAAGACTTGTTTTCACTATGACTTTCATCACGCATAAGATTATAACTTGCAAATCCATTATACAAAAGGTACGGAATTTTACTTCCTGCTTTAAGTTCTCGATTTCAGCATTTCTTTCACCCTGTAATACAGGTTTTTCAATTTTCACTCACGTTACTTTTTCACTATCGGTCTAAATATGTAATTAGCCTAGGAGGTTAGTACCCCCAAATTCAAGTCAGAATTGACTCTACTCAATATTAATTATTATCTTTATTCTACGTAACTCTTTTATACTCTATGGTGCTATCCGCTTCGAATAATTTTAGATATACAATAATTAATTGGGCTTTGAAGAGTTCGCTCACCGCTACTATCTCCCTCTCGATTGATTTCTTTTCCTTGTGGTAATAAGATGTTTCAGTTCCCACAGTTTATTTAAAATTTGGATTTCTCCATAGGAAATATAAGAATTAAAATTTCTCCTCTTATAATATCGCATTATATGCGTCCTTAAATCATATTTAGCCAAATCATCCGTCGATAAAACTTGATCATTTATACTATTAAATGTACGGAATACCGGACTCGAACCGGTGACGTCTGTTTGGAAGACAGAAATACTAACCACTATACTAATTCCGCCTATTTTCTTTCGGTAGAAAACATAATAAACATTTAGATGGGATCGAACCATCAACCTTATCATCCGAAGGGACACGCTCTACCAATTGAGCTATAAATGCTCATGTATAAATAAAGCTTTGAACTTTATTTAAACTCATCCGACGCCACCTTCCGGTAGCGTCACCGTGTTACGACTTATAATCGATCGGAGGAAGTACTTTACAACATTTCTACTTATGGCCTTAAAAAGGTAATCATCAATAGTCCTGAAGCTTGGGCAACTTCCAACCTTTCCATCATTGACGGGCGGTTTGTACGAACGGAATATAAAGATTCACCGGAACGCATTACTTTCCGATTACTAACCAATCTAATTTCATATACCTGGTTCCAAGGTATAATCCAAACTGAGCACACGTTTAAATATTGAACTATTATCACTAATAATTGAATTATTGTCGTATGCATTATGTCACATGTGTAGCCCTTTCCATAAAAGCCATAAGGACTTGACGTGATCCCCACCTTCCTCCATTTTACAACAGCGGTTGATTGCGATTAAACACAACCCAGGGGTTTCATTCGTTTTGCGGACTTAACCATACATTATAAAACACGAATTGACGACAGCCATGCAGCATCTGAACAAAATACTAAATTTTATACTAGGAAAGGTAAGGTTACGCGCGGATCGTCAAATTAAACCACATGAGCCTCGGACTTTGTTCCGAACCGCCAAATAATTTGAGTTTTAGTCTTGCGACCGTAGTCTTCAGGTGGTATGTTTAACGGGTTACCTACGGCACTAAAAAATAATTCTCTAACACCTAACATACATCGTTTACAGTCTGGACTACACGGGTCTCTAATCCGTTTTGCTCCCCAGACTTTCGTACCTCAGCGTCAGTTAAAACCCAGGTTATTGCCTTCGCATTTGGTGTTCCTACTGATATCAACCCATTTTATCGGTACATCAGTCATTCCATAACCCTCTATCTAACTCTAGATGTACTGTTTCTATTTCCCTACTAAATTTCATTCTAGAATTTAAAAATAGACAATATACATCCGCCTACGCACACTTTACACCTTAAGTTATAGAATAACGCTTGGACACCATGCATAACCGATTCTTCTGGCACATGTGTTGGACTGTCCTTTAACTAAAAGATCTTTCATTATAAAATCTTTTATGTTGATTACTATATGACCCTTAAGGTCAACATCAATTTGTACATAGCTTCCTCAGGCGTTAGCCCATTGGGAAATATTCGCTACTGCTGCCTGATATGGTCAGTTACGCCCTTGTTTCAGTGCGTATGTGGCTGAACGTGCTTTCACACCAGCTAAGCATCTTTGCCTTGGTAGTCTTTTACACCACCAACTAGCTAATACTCAAAGAGCCACTCTCTTATCGATTCTCAATGAATCTTTTAAGCGGTATTTACTTTATCCCGCAACAAGAGGTACGTTCTCTTCTTATCCTCACCCGTACGCCATGACTTGCTGTAATAAAATTACAACGAGTATCATTCGACTTGCATGTATAAACCCTGTACGCAGCGCTCATTCCGGGCCATTATTAAACCCTAACTAATAAATAAAGGATTGAACTTTAATTTATTTCTTTATCATATAATTAATGACAATTAAGCCGTGGGCAGACTCGAACTGCCATTAGCGACTTTGCAGATCGCCAGAAACAACCAAGAATCACGGCCACCCTATTATAACATAGGTTATGGAAATTCATTGTGGAAATTAAGGGAGTCGAACCCTTGACCTCTTACGTGCAAAGCAAGCGCTCTACCATCTGAGCTAAATCCCCCTAAATTTAACAGTGACTTGCTAAATTATAAACAGTGTGTGAGGGATTCGAACCCTCGGAAGGTATAAGCCTTCGCTACCTTTCAAGGGTAGTCCGTTTGACCACTCCGGCAACACACTGAACTTTCATGATCGCCATCTTACAAGGTAAGATGGCTGGCTATGAAAATTGGAGTTAAGTAGTAATTAATACAATCGAAGATACGAAGATTAAGAAACCTAAACTTAACGGTAAATAACTTTTTCACAGTAATTGCATTAAAGTATCATAACGCATTCTTGGAAATGAAGCTCTTACTCAAATAAACACGAATGTAAAGAAAGTAGTTTTAATAGCTAAATTTCAGTAACCTGGAATTGTAAGTCATGGATGGATTTCTCCATTTGTGAAAGGAATAATTGGTAATCATCCACCACAAAATAATAGTGCTGTAATTAAAGACATTTGAATGATATGCGCATATTCCGCCAGGAAAAATAACGCAAAAGTCATTGCTGAATATTCTGTATTAAATCCTGATACTAATTCACTTTCTGCTTCAGCATGATCAAACGGAGCACGGTTAGTTTCAGCTAACGCACACACGAAAAACATACCAAATGCTGGAAATAGTGGAACACAATATCAAATATCTTTTTGCGACTCAACAATTTTTGTAAGATTTAACTCACCGGCACAAATAACTACTGAAAGCATAATTAAACCGATACAAACCTCATAACTAATCATTTGAGCTGCTGCTCTAATAGCACCAAAGAAAGAATATTTAGAGTTACTACCTCATCCAGCCATTAAAATGGCATAAACAGAGATACTACCTACTGCGAATAAATATAAAATAGATACATTTACATCACAAAGTACTCCTGTTTCTGAATAAGGAATAACAGCTCAACTAATTAAAGCTAAGATTAATCCTAAAATTGGGGCAATAATAAATACTGCTAAATTTGAATGTGTAGGTAAAATTGTTTCTTTGGAGAATAATTTTACTCCATCTGCTAATGGTTGTAATAGCCCGTAAATACCGACTACATTAGGACCTTTTCTTAATTGCATAGCAGCTAATGTTTTTCTTTCAGCAAGAGTTAAATAAGCAAGAGCAATTAATAAAGGAACAACGATTAACACAATTTTAAGTAGTGCTTCTAAAACTAATCAAAAAGTCATTTTTTCGAGTTAACTTTTAAAAGCCGTAGTAATAGCAGGTTTTAATCCTTCTTCTACAGTAGACATAGATAATGGAATTTCAACGCTAGTTCCGGCAGCATTTTCAATAAAAGAACCTAACAAACCTAGGTGTGAAGATAAAAGAAGATCTCTAGAAACAACACTGTCGCTTTGAGATGAAGAAACTACGCTATCTGCTTGAAATTTTCGAGCTTTCATTGTTAACGAGATATGTGGAATAACTTGAGTAACAATTACGTAGTGGAAAAGACATAACGTAACTAAAAGTCAAAAGTATTGACTAAAAAAAGATTCTGTTGCTAGTTGTGGCATTTAAATTTTTTGTTTTTTTCTAATTAGATTAGATTAATGTAAATGAATAGAATCATTTAGATAAATTGTAGTCAGTAAACAGAATACGTATGCTTGAATTAAAGCAACTCCGATTTCTAATACTGTAATAAATAGAGCAATTGCTAATGGGAATAGTCCCGCTACAGCAATCATTCCACCGGCTGTTAACATTTGTCAAATGAAACTTGATAAAATTGCAAATAATAAATGTCCAGCTGTAATATTCGCTGCTAGTCGTAGTCCTAAAGAGATAGGTTTAGCTAGATGGCTAATAAACTCAATAACTACTAGGAATGGCGCCATTGCCATTGGAGCTCCTGCAGGCATGAACATTGAAAAATAATCCAGTCCAAATTTACCAAATGCAATGATTGAACATCCGAAAAATAATGAGAACGATAATCCAAAAGATACCGCACCATGGGATGTAGGTGTAAATGTGTAAGGAATTAATCCAATTAAATTCATTAACGCTAGGAAAACGAATAAAGCTAGGATGAAAGGGAAAAATCTTGCCCCACCATCTGGAATATTTTCTTTAACCATATCATCAACTGTTGTATAAACAATTTCTAATACTGATTGATATCTTCCTGGTACTACTAAACCGTTGTTAGAGTTAGTATTAAATAAGAATAAGAAGATAAATAAAGGGATAAACATAAAAACTGTTGCATTTGTGATAGAAATGTCTAAGTTTCCGAATGGATGAATTGTAATAAGTCTTAAAATTTCGAATTGATCAAAAAAAGAATATGACATTTTAGTCAAGGATTATCCATTTAAACTAACTCACATAACTACGTTACCTCCTACTTTTTTACCGCAAGATGACGTAATTCAACCGTGCTCACTATTTGAAAGAATATAAAAACCTACTTTTTGACGGATCAGAGGATCTGTTAATAAATCATTATAACTTTTATATACTGCACGAGATTTTTTTGAAATTAATTTCAATGAAGAAATTGTTGTAAATTCAATTTCTAATTCTAGTGTTTTAATGTTTTCATTGATTGTTTTAAATTTTAGATGCCCCGACGAACGAAGCACATTTAAAATTTCTTTTGTTTTTTTTGTATTAAACAAAGTTAATCTAGATGATTTACGATTTTTAAATCGTATGATAAAGTCTGATAAGTGATCGTTTGCCATTTTAATAGTTATCAAGATGATTTTTGCACTCCGGCTAATAAACCTTCTTGAGCGTAGAATTTAAATTTAATTCTAGAACATTTATATTTTTTAATAAGACCTCGCGATCTTCCTGTTAAAGTACAAACTTTTCTAATAGATGATTTTAACGAAATTTCATTTAATTTATTTGCCGATTTTGTACGAATTGATAAATCTAATATTTTATTATGACTTACTAATTTATGCAATAAATGCGAATTTTCTTTTGATCCTAAAATTTCACTTTTAACTTTTTGCTTAGAAATGTTTTTTTTAATATAAGGATAGTGAGACTTGAACTCACACGCATACTATGCATTGACTCCTAAGGCCAACTCGGCTACCAATTTCGACATATCCTCGGGATTATAACAAAATAATCCATAATATAATATATATTAAATGTACCACACAAAAATATCCTTAAATAAATGTAACAATCATTAAATACTTCACAATACATTTTTATTACAACTCTTCTTTACTTAAATTTAATCATTTATGATAAAACTCTTTTTTTGAAGTTTGTAAACTATATCTACTTAAATAATTCTCTAAAATTACAAAACTATTTAAACCATAAATTCTACAACGAAATGTATTATCCGAATGGTTTTTATTTGATAAACTTACTGAATTCGGTAATTCTAGTGTAACAATTATACATTCTAGCAATTCTTTTGACCTACATGTTAGGGTTAATAAACGACTCTTTTTACTTCTTACATTCCTACATGCATTATCTGGATTAAATACACTACAACCATCTAAAAATCCTGACAATCATGCGTCCGAAAGAAAATTATAATTAACTACTGGGCTTACACAACCACTTCATCTATTAAAATCCATTCTAAATTTTACACTTCTAATTCTACCAAAAAGAAATGAAATTAAAGACTTAATTTCTTTCTTTGATCTTATTTCATAGTATATATCATTTTCTCTACCTTTGCACTTATTTATACTTCCAACACCTAAAAAAAGAGCGATTGTTTTTAAAATTCAGATATCATCTTTACACATTTTTAAGCTAAAATATCTATTATCATTAACACCATGAAAATAACCTTTACATTCCAAAAAACCTACTAATCAATTAATGAAATTTTTACGTAAATTACTTTCACGAATTGAAATATTTTTTTCACTTAAACTTGGTACTTTTGAAAAATATTTTTTACCCATTTTAAAAAGAGACTTATCTCTCTTATTTCATAATGGGTTAAGTTCTAGAATTCAGTATCTTTCATGCTGCGGCTTTTTTAATGGCACTACGAATATACACGTGAAACCTTTTTTATTAATATCACGTCTATGTTCTTGTATTCTACGTTTTAAATTATGAGTTTTACCTACATATAATATTTTACATGAGTCTGTCAAAACATATACATAAGCCTCTTTTCTATGTGAACTATCTAACTTTAAAATAGGGTCTAAACCCGTTAGAACTTCTACATATGGCATTTTTAAATCTAATTCAAATGAATTAAATAATGGACTTAATTGAAATTTTTCTATTTTAATCATTTGAATAAATCTTTTTTAAATTTGACTCTGAATCTAACTTAAAAATCAAAAATACTTAACCTATCGCCATTTTCTTAAGAAAATGGCTACACGCTAAGTATTTAAATTTATACAAGTGATGAAATAATAATATTCGTACTAAATGTAACCAGTGGTCCTGGATAAAATAAGAACGTTAAAATAATTCAACTTGTACTACCTAAAATAATAGATTGAATAAATGAAACTTGTAATTGTGTATTAATTGGATATAAACAATCTCCAATATCTTTCATATGGAAGAATTGTGTATCTTTAAAGAACATTCATTTAATAATTCTAAGATAATAGAATGATGCGATACATGACGCTATAATTGCTAAAATTGCTACTGCATAAAATTCACTATTAATTGCTTCTAATAATACTAAATACTTAGAATAGAAACCTGCTAATGGTGGTACTCCTGCAACTGATAATAGCGTAAATGCGAATGTAAATGCTAATACTGGGTTATATCTAGATAAACCTGATAATTGAGTAATAAAATTACCGTGCTTAAATGTTGCTAATACAAATGTAAATGTATTAAAAGACATGATAATGTATAATACTAGATATACAAAAGCCGCATGTAAACTTAAGATTGTATTTGGTAAAACCGCAATTAGTAAAAAACCAATATGAGTAATCGCTGAATACGCTAATAGTCTTTTAAGTTTAGCTTGGTTTAATGCACCAATACTACCTACAAATAATGACGCTACTGCTGTAAATGCCACTAAAGGTTGTAATTGATCTCATAAAGGTAAAAATGGACCTGTAACTAGTAAAATAATTACACCTAGAGTTGCGATTTTTGGAACGATCGCAAAAAAAGCTGTTACAATTGTAGGCGCTCCTTCATAAGTATCTACAATTCATTGGTGAAAAGGTGCTGCCGCTACTTTAAATAATAACGCAATTAACATGAAAATTGCACCAATAATTACCTCTGTATCATTAACTGAATATCACAGGATTTGAGATAAACCATCGAATGATGTCTCTCCTGTAAATGCGTATACTAGACCCATACCAAATAATAACAATCCTGAACTTAAAGCACCTAATAAAAAATATTTAAGCGCCGCTTCTGTTGAATGTTGACTATCTCTTTTAATACCTGCTAGAACATAAAAAGATAAACTTAATAACTCAACTGCTAAATATAACATAATTAAATCATTTGATGAGATTAATAACATCATACCTAATGTTGATAAAAGAATTAACATTGAGAATTCATAATCTAAAATCGAATCTGCAATTGTAGATTCCATAGATAATACTAAAATAAGTGCACTACTTAATACTAAAACAAGTTTAATACCTGTAATATATTCACTAGATGCTAGATAACCATTACAAATTAATAAGTTTGATGGACCGCTAAAACCTAATTGTTCAATTAATAATAACGCTGAAATTAATAACACTAAAACTACTAATCAATGAAGTTTTTGAAGTGATACTACTCTAGAACCAAATTTAACTAATACAACACCGTAACCTAAAAGTAATGTTGAACCACAAGCGATAAATACCTCTGGTAAAATTCAATAAAAATTAGTTAACATCTATTTGTAATTAACAACTGTTTTGTCATATTCTGTAGAAACCTGCGCGAAAAGGTCTTGACGTTTAACTGTTTGTTCATGGTATAAACATAACACGATAGCTCCAATCATTGAAACTAATAATACTAAACTACTTACTAAAAAATATAGTCAGTACTCATCGTATAATAAAACTCCTAATTGCTCAATATTACTAATTGAAACAATGTTTGAAAAATCGAATACTGATCAACTTGCTTGTCAACCATTTAATTCCGATGTAAGAATAAAGTAAATTTGGTATAAAAAAATAAAACCAATGATAAGACCAATAGGTACATATCGGGCCGTATTTTCATGGATCTCTACAAGTTTAATGTTAAGTAACATAACCACGAATAGAAATAGGACTGCAATTGCTCCTACGTAAACAACAATAATAAGTAACGGTAAAAATTCTATTCCTAATAATAATAGTAGGAAAGACGCATTTACGAAAGCTAACGTAAGTCAAAATACCGAGATAATCGGGTTTGACGCTGTAATAACTTTACTCCCGGAATAAATTGCCGAGACGCTTCATAATCAAAATAAAGCTAATTCCATTATAAATATAAAATATCACTTTGAATCATATTTTATAACACCAATAATAAATATTACCTTAAATATACCACAAATATATAACCTAAAGAAAATATAAAAAAAATTAAATACTTTACAAGCACACCTCAAACACATGGGTCAACCAGTCAACCACTATTTTTAAGTCTAAAACCTAAAATTAAAACTCTAACACCTCACCCAAAACAAATAAAATAAACAAAATAACAAACACAAAAATTAAACTACCTCTAAAAACCCCAACAAATGTATCTCACATTCTAAGATGTAACACTTATTTTACAAGATTTCTACGGGCACCCTTACTAAAAACACCTCTTTTACACTCTTTTATACTCTTTTATCCCGGAAAACACAACATAGAATAAAGGCGCCCTGTAAAAGAATCATTTTAAACTTAAAATAAACTCCTAGACTACTTTTTAAACCTAAATTACCTTCTTAATTCATTTTTTTAAACACCTTTTAACAATAAATACCCTTCTTTGCCTTAATAATAACTCTAATTATAACCTTATATTACTAAACTATACTGCCTCCTTACAGTCGGCTATACTTACCTACGGGTAATACCCT
>Ga0209713_10000284_pt1 | contig 28249 bp, 27 predicted proteins | sample ArcOceMetagenome_3_FD_187444 | JGI IMG/M metagenome (GOLD analysis project Ga0209713, IMG submission 187444) | Marine eukaryotic phytoplankton communities from Arctic Ocean - Arctic Ocean- Svalbard ARC20M Metagenome (SPAdes) (version 2) | ecosystem: Environmental > Aquatic > Marine > Oceanic...
AAATTTTGCCTCTGTAAAAGAGACTTTAAAAAAAAATGTCACAGATATGTACTAGCCTACAGGGTAGTGTGTATAGTATAGTGTATACCCGACTGTAAGGAGGGGGTTAAAGGTGTATAGTATAGTGTATACCCGACTGTAAGGAGGGGGTTAAAGGTGTATAGTATAGTATAGTGTAGTGCCCCCATAGCTCAGTGGTAGAGCATCAGTTTTCTAAACTGTTGGTCGTAGGTTCAATCCCTTCTGGAGGTTTTCAATTACTTCTTAATATTATACTATTAAATTAGTGATGTCAGAAGTAATTTGTGTAAGATTATTATTTATTATCTTTGAATATATAAGTATTGTATTTAAAGTTATCATGCTTATTATATTGTATAGTAAGTGTTTTTTTTTTGTTTATGGAATCATTTTTATTTTGATTATGAAGCTTAAGTGCGATTTTTGCCGGTTCAAAAGTGATTTCTAGTAATAATCCGATTCACAGTGTATTCTGATTAATTCTAGCGTTTATTAATGCGGCGTTTTTATTATTATTATTAGGTTTAGAGTTTTTGCCTATTTTATTCTGTATTGTTTATGCTGGTGCAATTGGAATTATGTTTTTATTCGTTGTTATGCTTCTTAATATTAAATTAGTTGAGATTAGTGAGAATGCAACTCGTTATTTACCAATTGGGGTAATTATTGGTTTTATTTTCCTATATCAAATTTATTTTGTATTTACTAGTGAAGTTACTAACTACGGAACTAGCTGAGAAGTGTATGATTTCTCAAGTTTAGTTCAAGTATCTAATATCGAACAGATGGGTCAAGTTCTTTATACAGATTATTTTCTTTATTTTCTTGTAAGTAGCCTTGTATTACTTGTGGCTATGATCGGAGCGATTGTGCTTTGTTTATACCACGAAGAGGGTATTAAAAGACAAGATATTTTTAGCCAAGTTGCCACGGAGTACGATAAAACAGTAGTAAATTTTAAATAATGTTAGAAAATATAAATTGAATATTACCAGAAGTTTTTCTGGCTATTACAGCTACAGTATTATTAGGTTATGGTACAATCTTATCTAAATTAGGAAGTCAAGTAAGTCAGTTAACAAAAATTAACTGATTAACAATTATTACCCTTTTATTTAGTGCAGTATTATTGATTGAACAATTAGGTTTTGTATCAAGTAACCAAGTTTTAGTTGGAGGAGGTTTCCTTGTTGCTAATGAGTTTATTATTGGTATTAAATTAATTTTAGTATTAAGTAGTGCATTAGTATTAATATTAGGATTAAAGTCTCAAGTAGAAGATAAAATGTTAGACTATGAATTTAGTCAATTAATTTTACTGTCAACATTAGGTATGATGTTATTAGTAGGATCAGGAGATCTTATTATGTTATACTTAGCGATTGAGTTATTAAGTCTTTCTTTCTATGTATTAGCAAGTATTAAAAGACACAGTCAGCATTCAACTGAGGCAGGATTAAAGTATTTCCTATTAGGAGCTTTATCATCAGGATTATTATTATTCGGAATGGCTTTAGTTTATGCATTTACTGGTGCAACAAGTTTTGTTGCGATCAGTGAGTTTTTATGATATAGTTCTTCAAGTACAGAAATTTTAATTGGAGTAACATTTATTATTATTGCTTTATTATTTAAGCTAGCGGCAGCGCCATTTCATATGTGAGCGCCAGATGTTTATGAGGGTTCACCAACAATTGTAACGGCATTTTTCGCAATCGTACCTAAAATCGGTACATTAGGAGTATTAATTTTATTATTAACAGGTCCATTTTTATCATTATTCAATGAATTACAACCTATTCTTTTATTTTCTGCATGTTTATCATTAATTGTAGGAAGTGTAGGAGCGTTAAATCAAGCAAAAATGAAAAGACTATTAGCTTATTCTGCAATTAGTCACATTGGATTCTTATTAGTAGGATTATTACCAAATAGTTTATTAGGTATTCATGCGTGTTTTGTGTATATTTGTTTATATATTGTTATGTCATTCAATACATTTGCGTTTGTATTAGCTAATTTCAGACATGGTAATTTTATTACTCAATTATCAGGATTATCTAGACAAAACCCAATTTTAGCATTTACATTTGCATTTACATTATTATCTATTGCTGGAGTTCCACCATTAGCAGGATTTTATTCAAAATACCTGGTGCTTTTACAAGCAGTTAATAATGAATTTTTTGGTGTAGCATTAATTGGTATTATTTGTTCTTGTATCGCAGGATTTTACTATTTAAGAATTATCAGATGAATGTTTTTCAAACATGATTTAACATTCCATTTAAAAGATATAGGTGATGCATTATATCCATCTAATACTAATGTATCTGTATCTCTGGTACAGTCATTGATTCTTGGATCAACATTGTTCATTATCTTAACTTTCTTAGTTTACCCAACTCCATTCCTAACATTTTCTCAAAGCATTATTTTTTCTAGTTTAATTTAAGATATAATTTTTATCACTTAAAAGAGAGGATTTTAGTTCTCCCTTATCACTTAAAAGAGACTTTAAAAAAAATGTCACAGATATGTACTAGCCTACAGGGTAGTATAGTGTATGTTATGTATAATCCCGACTGTAAGGAGGGGGTTATTGATTAAAAGGTTTTTTGTTGTATTTATATACTCCCGACTGAAAGGAGGGGGTATATAATATGATACTAGCATGATGACAGAGCGGTTTAATGTACTAGCCTTGAAAGCTAGCGTAGGTTTGATATCTACCCAGGGTTCGAATCCCTGTCATGCTGTTGTAAAGTATCGTAGGATTATATGTTGTATTGATACTTTAAGGGGATTTAGCTCAGTTGGTAGAGCGCTTCATTTGCATTGAAGAAGTCGGCAGTTCGACTCTGCCAATCTCCACTTTAAGAGGGTGTGTCGGAACGGTAGACGAGCCTGGTTTAGGTTCAGGTGCTTTTTTGAGCGTGAGAGTTCAAATCTCTCCATCCTTAGATTAAAAAAAATATTTTAAGACAGAAGTTGGGTGGTTTTAAATTTTCATCTGGAGAAAAGAGAAGATTAATGTTAAAAGTAATAACAAATAACAAAATTTTACCATTAAAAACGCGAAGTGTTTCAGCGAGTTCTCTTCACACGGATATCGTGTCAGATAAAAAGAAGTCATTAACAACATTTCGTAAAGTATGTGTTCTTACAGGACGTAGTCGAGGATTAATTAAGAAAGAAAAAGTGTCTCGTTTACAGTTTAAGAAATTAATTGAGTCGGGTCTACTATGTGGTGTTAGAAAAGCATCATGATAGGATGGTGAGGCATTATTAGCTAGTTTATTCATGAAAGAAATCTCAGATTTTATTATTCGATATCGAAACCGTCGTGGTAATCGATTAAAACTAAAAAATACAAAGTGATCTCGTTCTCTTTTGCGAGTATTAGAGAAATCAGGATACTTAAGTTACAAGTTATTAAGTAGAGATTTAAAAGTGTTAGAAATTGAAATTTCTAGTAGTCTTATCCGTAATATGAAATTAAGTAGTAAAGGTTCTCGTTTAAGTTATATAAAATATAAGGATTTACTAGTTGATAGTAATCTAAAGAAAACGTCAGGTTTTTACATTTTAACAAACAGTGAGTGAGGATTTTTAACATCTTCTGATGCATTACGTTTAGGGGTAGGTGGAAAGATTATTCTTAAAGTAGATTAATACGTACGGCATTTCATTTTGCCCTATTATGAGTTCAAACTCGTTATCAAAAGGTTTTTCGTATTTTGATCAATTCGAAATTTTAAGATTAGTTGAAGTTCACCCATTCGGTAACTTTGATATTTCAATTACAAATTCAACGGTTTTCATGCTGTTAGCGTTGGGTTTCTTTGTATTTATGTTTAACAGCAACAGTAATAACGGAGCAATTATTCCGGGTAGATATCAGTCATTAATTGAGATTTTATATACTACAATTTATGATATGGTTAAAGAGAATTCTGGATCAGAAGGATTAAGATACTTCCCAGTAATGTTAACTCTTTTCTTATTTTTATTAATTATGAATTTATTTGGATTAATTCCTTATACATTTACACCTACATCTCACGGAGCAGTTTCATTTGGTTTATCTATTAGTATCTTTGTTGGATGTAATATTATTGCATTTTCAAAGCACGGTTTAGATTATATGTCAATGTTCTTCCCTCCAGGAGTTCACGCAGGTATTGCACCTTTCTTAGTTGCAGTTGAATTAATTTCATACTTCGCAAAGCCAGTATCTTTAGGATTACGGTTAGCAGCGAATATTACAGCAGGTCATTTATTATTTGCAATTTTAACTAGTTTCATTTGACAAATGTTATGTGCTGGTGGAATGGTAGCAGTAGCTGGATTATTTCCATTACTTATTACATTCTTCATTACAATTCTTGAAATTGGAGTTGCAGCTATTCAGGCTTATGTTTTCTGTTTATTAACGATCATTTATTTAAATGATTCATTCCATTTACATTAATAGAAGTTAAAGTACTATGATTGTAGTCTATTTATCCAAATTAGATTATAATTTATTATTAAAGAACTAATTTTTTGTAAATTAACACGCTAAAAATTAGTAAATAAGGTTGATATTACAATCCTTATAAAAAAATTGTAATATTTTTATATATGCCACAATTAGCAATCGAAACATTTGTAAGTCAGTATTTTTGACTTATTACTATTTTAATGACTTTTCATTTCATTGTATCTAACAGTGTAATTCCTAATGTAGTTACTACATTAAGAGCAAGAAAAGTTACAACTTCTGACGAAGAAGAGTCAGAGGCTACTGAAAGTGCAAGTCTTGCCGAGCGAGATGGTATCTTAGGAGGTACTTTTGGTATTGTTGGAGATGTTACATCATCTAACACAGGTATTAAAGGAGCATTAGAAGGATCATCTAAATCATTAGTTTAATAGGTGTAATTCTTTAATTTTGTTTTTAGAAGCTTATTCAACTTTTTTGTTTTGTTTTGCTTCGTTATACTATGATATATGTATCTCTTAACGAAAGTGAAAGGCATACATATATCTTAGATCTATCTATATTTTTTAATAAAATGTTACTTATCATATTAGAACAATTCATCAAAATATTAATTATTGTTGTACCTTTACTAGTTGGAGTGGCTTTCTTAACGTTAGCGGAGAGAAAGACATTAGCATCTATGCAAATTAGAAAAGGTCCCAATGTGGTTGGAGTGTACGGGCTACTTCAACCGATAGCAGATGGAGTAAAATTATTCGCTAAAGAAACAATTTTGCCAACCCATTCAAATCTGGCTATTTTTATTTTAGCTCCAATTCTATCTCTGATTTTAGCATTAATTTCATGAGCAGTAATTCCATACGGACCAACGGCAGTTCTTTCAGATGTAAATATCGGTATTTTATATTTATTCGCAGTTAGTTCATGTTCTGTTTACGCTATTTTAATGGCTGGTTGAGCATCAAATTCTAAGTACGCATTTTTTGGTGCAATTCGAGCAGCAGCGCAAATGATTAGTTATGAAGTATGTATTGGACTTATTATTTTAGCAGTTGTAGTTTGTGCAGGAGATTTAAATTTAAGTAAAATCGTATTAGCACAAGAAGACTGTTGATTTATTGTACCATTATTTCCAGCAGGACTAATGTTTTTTGTTTCAGCACTAGCGGAGACAAATCGTGCACCTTTTGATCATGCGGAGGGAGAAAGTGAGCTGGTTTCTGGTTTTAATACAGAGTATTCAGGTTTCACATTTGCGTTATTTTTTTTAGCAGAGTATGCTCATATTATTATTATGAGTTTAATTACAGTCTTATTATTTTTTGGAGGATGATTACCTATCTTACCAGGTACGGATTTTATCGCGCCAAGTGTTCATTTAGCTCTTAAAACAACATTCTTTACGTTTTGTTTTGTTTGAGTTAGAGCTTCATTCCCTAGAATGAGGTATGATACACTAATGCAATTATTATGAAAAAGTTATTTACCTTTATCTATGGGTTTCTTACTTTGAATTGCAAGTTTGGTTTTCATTTATACTTAATCCTTTCTGAGGATAATATGGTCTAAGTCTAAATCCAAATTTTATTTTAAACATTGTCTCTTATAGTGATGGGGTTTAAGCTCGGCTAACACTTTGTAAGATTTGTTAGTTGAGAATTGCACATATAACGATTGGAAGTTGGCAGACTCATGATCTGTCTTATAGGAGGTTCGAATCCTCCATGTGCTAATCTATTTTAGTTCTCCCTTATGAAATTATGACTTAAAAGAGACTTTAAAAAAAAATGTCACAAATATGTACTAGCCTACAGGGTATAGTGTATGTTATGTATAGTCCCGACTGTAAGGAGGGGGTTATTGATTAAAATGTTTTATTGTTATGTGATATGTTGTGATGTAATATTATGTTTAATTGAAGTTATATGTCATACGTTATAAATAAGAATACTAATCTCTAAAATGAAAAAAAGTTAATACAAAATAAATAATCTACTAATATGGACATGTTTAGAGCAGAGATGTCAAAAATAAAAGTTAAAAAAGGACGAAAGAAAAGTGCTTCTCAAATTTTAAAAGATTTAAAGGAAGAATGGTCGTCGTTTTCATTAACAGATGAAAATCGAGTTAAATCTATTGAGACAGAATCTCTAGGTATTATAAAAGAAGAAAAGCACGGTTATGAGCTTAAGGTTCATAGGGTGGGATTTGGTTATGGTAAAAGTATTAAGGTTTCAGATATAGATGTTAAAGGTTTAGTAGATGAAATATATTTTAATTATATTGTAGACTTAGAAGAAGAAGATTATAAATTATTAGATAATGAGATTGGTTATGTACTTGAATATTGAACAGTGGAATATCAGCGTTTGTGATCAGGTTATTTAAAGTTAGAAGATGCTAAATCAGTATTAATGAAAGAACTCTGTCGAGTTCAAGATGATATTGAATGTAGTGATTGAATGTTGTTATTAATAGATATTCAAGAAAAAGTTAAGAAGGTTAAAATTAAACCTAAACCTAAAGTTAAACCTAAACCTAAAAAGAAAGTGTTTAGGCGTTCAGGACGTCCTATTGTAAAACACGAATATATTTTAGATTTTAGAAAATTTTTACGTATCCGAGGTAGGGTAAGTAAGGTTAGATTAAAGGTTTTTAAAAATTTATGAAAAAGTTATCATAATTATCGTTTTTCTCTAAGTTTAAAAGACCATATGATAGTTAAAGATTTAACTTTAAAACTTGTAGGGATATATTATATTCGTAAGACAGGTTTACGTTTAAAAGTAGTTGATAAAAGGTTTATTCGTACAAGATATCGTACAAATCGTAAAGTTTATCGATACTCGCGTAAATATATGAGTTATAAGTAACTCGATGAGTTAGGTAAAGATTATGGCATTCATTTAGGCCTGCAAAGCTTATAGTGAGGGTTCGAGTCCCTCCTTTACTTCTTATTTTTAAAGTTTGTTTTGTTTTGTTTTGATTTTTTTAGAAAGGTTGTGTTTGATATTAGCACAGAGCGAGCGCTAGGCGTGGGACTAATACATGCAAGTCGAATGAAACTGTGAGCACTTGTGCTGACAGCATGGCGAACGGGTGAGTAATAGCAAAGAATGTACCCTTAGGACTGGGATAAAATAAATACCAGTATAAATTTAACTAATAATAAAGGAGATTTGATCTCCGCTTAAGGAGCGGCTTTGTCCGTATTAGCTAGTTGGTAGTGTAAAGGACTACCAAGGCGAAGATGCGTAGCTGGTATGAAAGTACGTCCAGCCACATCCGTACTGAAACAAGGACGGAACTTACAATGTGAGGCAGCAGTAATGAATCTTTTCCAATGGGCGAAAGCCTGAGAAAGCTACACGCAATACCTGTGGTGATGTTTTTACTGATCATATCACGTTGATACAGGGAAAAAAGGTTTCTATAATGAAGAAATTTTTAAATGAGAGGACAGCCCAATATGCGTGCCAGAAGGATCGGTTATACGTGATGTTCAAGTGTTGCTCTATAACTTAAGGCGTAAAGGATGTGTAGGTGGATATAGATGTCTTATATTTAAAGGTTAGGTAGAAAGCTTATTCTGATTAAGAAACACTATATCTAGAGTTAGATAGAGGATTGTGGAACGACCAAGGTATCGATAAAATGAGTAAATCTTGGTAAGAACACCAAAGGCGAAGGCAACAATCTGGGTTTTAACTGACGCTGAAACATGAAAGTCTAGGTAGCAAAGACGATTTGATACCGTTGTAGTCTAGACCGTCAACGATGTAAACTAGGTGTAAGATATAAATTTTGTGCCGTAGGTAACCCGTTAAGTTTACCGCCTGAATACTACGACCGCAAGGTTAAAATTCAAAATAATTGGCGGTTCAGAAGATAGACGGAGGATCATGTGGTTTAATGCGACGATCCGCGCGAAACCTTACTTTCTCTAGCTTATGTTTAATAATATAACCAGGTGATGCATGGCTGTCGTCAGTTCGTGTTTTGAAATGTATGATTTATTTCGGTTAACGAACGAAACCCCTACACAATATTAACTAAGAAGTATTTTGTGAACCGCTATTGTAAAATGGAGGAGGGAGGGGATTACGTCAAGTCCTTATGTCCTTTATGAGAAAGGCTACACATGTGATATAATTGCTACTACAATAGTTTACTAGTCAGTAATGACACGTCAATACATAAAAGTAGCATCAGTTCGGATTGAAGACTGAAATCTGTCTTCATGAAGTAAGATTCGTTAGTAATCGAAAAGTAGAGCGTTTCGGTGAATCTTTATATTCTGTTCGTACAAACCGCCCGTCACTACCGGAAATCTTAAATTGTCTGAAGTGAAATTCTTATTAAGATCTTTTAGAAGATAAAACCTTAATACAGTAAATTTTAGCACGATGATTTTGAAATCGGGTAAAAGTCGTAACACGGTTGCCGTACCGGAAGGTGCGGCAGGATGAGATACTTTATCAATTAATTTTTGTTAAGTATTATTTTTGGAGTTCCACCATCAAAATGGATTAGGAACTCTGTAGCGAGATTAGTATATCTGGTAATATTCCTGCCTTCCAAGCAGAGGAGAAGGGTTCGAGTCCCTTATCTCGTACGAATTAAATATACGAATGAATATGCGGGGGATGATTTGGGTAATTAATGATAGAAGGACGAAAAAGTTTCGAAATAATAAGGTAAAGCAACTTTGACCCTTATTTTTCCTATGGAGAAATCCAATCTATACAAAATACCTTGTGAACTGAAGCATCTTAGTAACAAGAGGAAATGAAATCAATCGAGAGTAAGGTAGTAGCGGTGAGCGAAGCCTTATAAGTCTAGAATTTAAATCAATATTGTTTAAGAATAAAATTACAATATAGGGTAAAAGAGTCCCGTATAAACAACGCGATTAAAATTTAAACAAGTAGAACTCATTAGAGTTCGAATATGGTGGAGCCATCCTCCAAGACTAATTACATGATTACACCGATAGTGAAGAAGTAACGTGAGTGAAAATTGAAAATTCTGTATACAGTACTGAAAGAGAACTGAAACCGAATATTCTTAAGCGCATCTATAAGATGGTACCTTTTGTATAATGGATTTGCAAGTTATAATATTATGCTTGGTTAATACCTTAGTGAAAACGAGTTTTAATAGAGCAATTATAGTATAATATTATAGGACCCGAAACCCAGTGATCTAGTCAAGGGCAGATTGAAGCTGACTTAATTTTCAGTGGAGGATCGAACCAGTGGTTGTTGCAATAACCTTGGATGACCCTTGATTCGGAGTGAAATGCTAATCGAACTGGGATATAGCTGGTTATCTTCGAAACGTATTTAGGTACGGCGTCTACAATTATTTTTATGCGGTAAAGCACTGATTAAGTTATTGGCTTCTCTTTGAGTTGTACTTTACTTCTTCAAACTCAGAATTCATAAAAACGTATGTGGATAGACAGACTCAGGGCGATAAGGTTCTGTGTCAAGAGGGAAACAACCCAGACCTAAAGTTAAAGTCATTAATATTAAACGAGTGTGAAAGGCTTTCTATAAACTAATACATTTAAGAAGTGGGCTTAGAAACAGCCACTTTCAACGATAACGTAACAGTTCACTAAGCTAATACTAGTCTCTGCTTTTTGTAGAGGTGTGTGTTCATAGGAACCGAAAATTCAGGTGGCTAATTTTTTAACTGAAACTTAGGCTTAGCACATTGAGCTGCTAAGGGTAGAAGATTATTGTGTAATTTGACTTATGCATCTTGTAAAAGATGAAATAGATAATCACAAGTAACAATGCAAATATGAGTAACTATAAAATCTTATAATAAAAAGATTCGCCGAAAACCCAAGGTTTTTCAGGGATATGATTAACATTCTGTTTCCTAAGCAGCCCCTAAGATTGTAATGTGAAAACAACTGTCGATGGGCAATCTCTTATCTGACGTTTATTCAGTAATAAACCGAGAAAGAAGATAGAGAATAACTACTGTACTAAAACTAACACAAGTGGGTGGGAAGAGTATTCTAAGGCGATAGGGGAATTATCCATAAGGAACTCGGCAAAATGTCCCCGTACGTTCGCAAGAAGGGGACCCCAAGATAATTGGGGAGCATAAAATCGAGAAGCGGAACTGTTTACCAAAAACACAGCTTTAAGCTAAGACGTATGTCATTGTATTTGAAGTGACTCCTGCCCAATGGTTGTAATCGAAAATGTTTAATAAATGTATAAGATCAACTTAATGGCGGCCCTAACTCTGAGGGTCCTAAGGTAGCGCAATCAATATCCAGTTAATTGCTGGAAAGTATGAAAGGAGTAATCATGCTTCTACTGTCTCATGGATAAACCTAGTGAAATTGGAGTCGTAGTGAAGATACTACGTTAAGTGTTGCAGGACAAGAAGACCCTTGAAGCTTTACTGTTATGTTGTCATGTTCATTTTTTCTTTGTGTGTAGAATAGCTGGTAGTTGTTAACGAGCCCACATCGCTAGATGTCAGGTTAAACGAAATTTGAAATACCAGTCTCATTGTTTTAAATGATACTAATAGGAATAGAAACAGGCATCAGAGACAGTTTTACTGGGGCGGTAGCCTTTTAAAATGTAACAAAGGCTTTCAATAGGTCAGTTCAGCTTCATTAGAAATGATGCGATGAGTGTAAAAGCATAAACTGGCTTGACTGTGAGATTGATGAATCGAACAGGGTCTAACGACGGATTTAGTGACCCGCATGTTATTTATGGCCTTACATGCGATCATAAGTTAAGTTACTCAAGGGATAACAGTGTAATAGCGGGTAAGAGTCCTTATCGACCTCGCTGTTTGCCACCTCAACATACGGGGCTTTTATTTCGTGAGATTTAAAGAAAGCACAAGCTATATGCTGGGATATCCTTTCATAGGACAATCAGCAGGGAAGTCCGCTGTACAAGATTATATAGATTATACTTTTCTAGACTATATAGTTATATTGTATATGACCCTTCAACGACTACACGCTTGACTCTCAGAAAAGTAACTATTTAAGTTCCGAGAATATGATATAGTCTGATCTATTAGGTAACTAATAGCTACTAGTAATTTGCATAATAATTTACTAGAGGTTAATAGAATGATTTATGATAAAAAGAAAACAAGAAATATTATTTGGATTACTGTTAGGTAACGCTAGTTTACAAAGTTATACTGGTGGTAAAACCTGACGAATACGTTTTACTGAAAGTACTCAATCAAACGTAGATTATTTATTTCACCTGTATTCTGTATTTGAAGAACATGTTAAAACACCCCCAAAAGAATCTATATCAGATTCTGGACACATTAAATGAACATTTAATACAACCGTAGACCCTCTTGGATTAAAATTTAGTAAACTGTTTTATAAAAAGAATAAACGTAAAAAAAAGATGCCATCTCGTAAGGATTTAGAATTATATTTAAGTCCAATTGGTTTAGCATACTGATTTATGGATACTGGAAGTTTTAAAAGTAATTGTGTAAGTTATTATTTATGTACAGATTGTTTTAATCTAGATGAATTAAAAGTAATAAGGGAGGTCTTTAAAGAAAAATATGATATAGATATAAATTTTCATAAGCAAAGATCTAATTATAGAGTTTATATTCCCAAGCGGGAGTCTAAGAAGTTTTATAATTTAATCGAAAAGCATGTTTATATTTCATTGAGATATAAATTAGGTAATCATTAAGCTATTAATAACATTAATGCGATGTTGAATTGCAATATCCTGCTGGTGCAGCCGCTAGCAAGGGTTGGACTGTTCGTCCATTAAAATTGTACATGATTTGAGTTCAGAACGTAGAAATTAGGACTTGTCGGTCCATTTAAGAACTATAAAAAAAGACTGCGTTGGTTGATGGTAACATTAACTTTAGCACTTGACTTATAACGGTGAACCCTGTAAAATGGCAATACCGCGGGAAGAGTTTGAAATAAATGACACAATATTATGAAAGAAATTAAAGAAAATAAACACCTTAAAACTCGTTTTAGTAAATTAAAGCGAGATACCTTAATCTATTTAGCCGGATTTATTGATGGCGATGGGTCTTTGTTAGCTCAAATTGTACATAGAAAAGATTATAAACATGAATTTCAAATAAGAATTTCAGTTTGTTTCTATCAACATAAAAAAAGAGCTTGATTTTTAAGATGAGTTGGTAAACAACTTGGTTATGGTACATTATCGAAACGTCAATCTTCAACATGAGTTTGAACAATTGTTGAAGATAATGCAGTTAAAGATTTAATTTTAGAAATCCTTCCTTTTTTAAGAATGAAAAGAAAGTTAGGACATCTTATACTTAATATTATTGATTCTAAAAAACGTGTTGAAACTAAAGCAGATCTCCTAAAGGTAATGAAATTAGTAGACGAGACTGCGAATCACACAGACTCTAAAAATAGAGTATGAACGTCATTAGCGGCTGAAAATTATTGAGATACAGGTGAAAAACCAATTTCATCGAGATCTAGTAAGAAATCAGCAAATTCCAACTCCCTGTAGAGACTTAGAACACATGTTCTAGATAGCTTTAAAAACCTTTTAGCTATAATACGTCGAGCTCCAGCCTCAGGACTTTACTTTAAAGTTTGGTCTGGATGAAGATATAGTCCGTGCTCCTAAGAAATTAAGAGACTAACACGCGTGAGACAGTTCGGATTCTATCCGCAATACTATTCTAAAACTAAAAAGAACTTTTCATTGTACGCAAGGACTTGAAAGGCGATTCCAATGGTGTATCAGTTGTTGTAAAAGGCATCGCTGAGTAGCTACGAATCTTATCTTAAGGGCTGGAAGCAGCTTAAGCCCGAAATTTACTTTTTTTACGTTTTTAATTTTTGAGTCAGACTAACTCTAACTATAGGCAATAGGTGTAATTTATGCAAATAGGTTAGCTTAATTGTACTAAAAAAGTATAAGTAATCCTCTTTTCGTAAGAGGACTATGATAAATATTTAAAATAGTATCTAAATTAGATTATTAGGTCATACGTGACACTTGTAAGTCTTTTATTAGATTAAAGAAATAAATAAATATATAAAAATTTGTATTTCTCTCAGGAGATTACATATATAAAATGAGAGTTGGATATAATAATCTTACTCTGATTAACCATCCTGTTTCTTTTAAGAGCACTTTTAAGAGCATTTTTAAGAGCAGGAATAGACGTAAGTCTTTAAAGTCAATGACAAAATTACCATTTAAATTAGAATCTAATATCGAACTAGTTTTAAAAAAGATAAATTCTATGCATATTTTCTTTCTGTCTAATACTACTACAGGATTATCAACATGATTTTACGCAAGTGAGATTAAAGATACAAAATCAATTACTAGAAGTATAAAAAAAGGTATCCAAACAATTTCAGTAGGTTATCAAAGAAAATTAGTATTAAAAGGAGTCGGTTTTAAAGGTTCAGTTAACGATAATGTGTTATCTTTAAGAATTGGTAAAAAAGATCCAATTGAATATATTATTCCATCGAATGTTTATATTACAATGCAAGGAACGCGAGTATTAGCTTGGTCACCAGACCTATCTACTATTAACAATTTTTTCCATAAAATTCTAAAAAGAACACCAGTTAGAAAAGGAACAATAGTTTATGAATAAAACAAAAAATAAATCATCAACAGTTAGTATGAATATTCCTTTAAACAAGCATATAACACAAAATCGTCGGGTATGAAGACAAGGTTGAAAAAAATTAGAAAATGCAAATACTTTAATTCGTTCAGGTAAAGTTATCCATAGTAAAAAAGCTATGTTAAATCCACATACAATTGTGGGTAAAAATTTAAGATATCAAATTGGATCTGTGGAAGAAAAATTATCTACAAAAAAGTTACATTTACTTAAATTATTAAGTAAAAAGTTTATTCCGTCAAGTGTCTGAAATATGTTTTGAAGTCGTTGATCAGGAGTAATTGTAAGTAATATGGGTAAAGATTTTGTTATGGAAAGAGGAAGACGATTTAGTTTCTTCAAGTACCGTTTTTTAATTAAAAAATCAATTAAGTCATACTATGCATTAAATAATAAAAATTTTAAAGAAATGAGCCGTAGAGGAAAAGAATGACCAACTACAGCTGGTTACAAATATATTTTTTTTAGAAATATGGAAAGACGTTTAGATGTTACCCTAGTAAGATTAGGATATGCGTTGCATTTAGAACATGCTAGAACTTTAATAAAAAAAGGAAAGATTTTTGTAGATGATAGAGTAATCACACAAGCAGACTATTTATTAAGTCCAGCAAGTACGGTAAGAGCAACTCAAAAAGACTTACCATTTACTTTACTTTACAGAGAACATTTAAAACATCACCCATTTACATGACTAAAATTTAGAAGAAGAAGATTTTTTCGTAAAGGTCGTCGAAAATTCTGAAGTTTACGTCGTAAAGGATCTTTAGCTAAAAAATTAAGTAGTTATCTAAGAGCCTCTAATAAAGGATCTAACTCTGATATGAATGCCTATGATGTTATGAATAAATTAAGATCTGGAAGTAATATTGAGCGATTAAAATTTAGAGAGGAAAGTGATTTACAAGTTAAAGATTACAAAATAAAATTTCTAAAAAATAAATTGAAATGGAGAAGTGGTGCTCCGAAACGTAAAATTCGTAAGAGAACTACAAAAATGCCTTTAACTCAATTAGCAGACCAATTAGTTTGTGTCTCTAGAAATGAAGCATTATTTACGCATTTTTACAAACATAAAGATATTAAACTACCTGATTCAATGCAGGTGTTAACATTTTAATTGTTACTTTCTAAAGAAATGTATACCTATTTTAGAAGGTAGCTAAGTCAGGGTGCTGGAACTGGTAGACAGGTCAGACTTAAAATCTGATGCCCATTAGGGCGTGCGGGTTCAAGCCCCGCCCTTGATAAGTATGATAGCATTTTAATTGCACTAGACCCGATCCCAACAGATCTCGAACGTCTCTACTTGTTATCGTGCGCTAAAAGCGACATTGACTCCTACAGTTTAAACTTTAGCTAACGCTTGAGGAATTCCCTAGGGGTCCTCCTTACAGGAGGGGGTATACTAAATACCCATGCCATGGAAGCTCAGTTGGTTGAGCGTTCGACTGAAAATCGAAAGGTCGGTGGTTCAAGTCCACTCCGTGGCACATATTTATTCCACGCATTATGTGTTGAGATGCGGCATTCCACATTCCAGAGGTCTTTAAATAGGTGGTACTAATCTGAGTTCGTAGCTCAATGGTAGAGCCCGTCCCTCATAAGGATAAAGATATCGGTTCAAGTCCGATCGGACTTAAAGGGGTAAGCGCAAAAAAGATTTATACTAAATGAAATTATCATTTAAACTTCCACAGTTAGAGACTTTAAGTGTCACTTTGGTCTGTGGCTTCATATTTTAAGTTCTTTAGTAGGTGGTAAAAAACCCATTTAAATTTAGATTAAAAAAAAATGTCACAAATATGTACTAGCCTACAGGGTAGTATAGTGTATACCCGACTGTAAGGAGGGGGTTAAAGGTGTTAGTAGTGTATTGTATTGTGTGGTGGAAATAGCTCAGTTGGTAGAGTGCTCCTTTGTGGCAGGAGCGGTCGGGAGTTCAAGCCTCCCTTTTCACCCATTCCAACTTTAAATCAAATAATGAAACGTCCTAGACGTAAAGGACCAAGAAAGTCTAGAGTTCCAGCATTTAAAGGACAACCAATAGCTAAAGGTATATGTCTTAGGGTAGTTATTAGAAAACCTAAGAAACCTAATTCAGCTTTAAGAAAGGTAGCTAAAGTTCGTCTTCTATCAACTAAAAAAACAGTTTATGCGTATATTCCAGGTGAAGGACATACTCTTCAGTCGCATGGTGTTGTAATGGTTAGAGGAGGTAGAACTCGAGATTTACCAGGAGTAAAGTACAAATGTATTAGAGGAAAATTTGATCTATTAGGTGTTTATGAAAGAAGAAATGGTCGATCGAAATACGGTAGAAAGAAACCTTAAAAACGTTAATGTCTATATTCATCCTTCATTTATTGTTCGTCGTACACTAGTCATTTAGCTGTTGTATAAGAGTTAGACCTATAGGTCTATTATTAAATATGTTATTAAAACCAAAAAAAAGAACGTTTAAAAAACATCATCGTTATAATCATCCAAGAACCATTAAAAGAAAAACACATTTAGTGTATGCCGATTATGGTTTAGTTTCTAAAGAGTTTGGTTTATTAAATGCAGCACAAATTCATGCTTGTATTATGACAATCAAAAGATCTTTAAAAAGAAAAGGACAGATTTGATTACGAACTTATCCTCATATCCCTGTGACCAAGAAACCTTTAGAGGTTAGAATGGGTAAAGGAAAAGGTGGGGTAGAGTATTGAGTTACTAAAGTTTCTCCCGGAAGTGTTATTTTTGAAGTAGCAGCTCCTTCAGGATTAATAGCTCGAACAGCTCTAGAGTCAGTATCAAAAAAATTGCCTTTTAAAACTTCTTTTATTAAAGTTAACTAAATTTTGATGATATTTCTCTCAGTATCAAATTTTAGTTAGGCAAGTTATGGGTTCGTCTAATGGCAAGACTCCTTGTTTTGATCAAGGCTAGTAGAGGTTCGAATCCTTTACCCATAAAGTCCCGTTATTCTAGTGGTTAAGAATCCTTCCTTTCACGATGGCAACAGCAGTTCAATTCTGCTACGGGATATTTATGCTTATAAACTATCTTAGTATTGCTTTTATCCTATTTCTTTTAGGTGTTCTAGGTATTGTAGTTAATAGAAAAAATATTATTATTTTATTAATGTCAATTGAGTTGATGTTATTAGCCATTAATTTCCTACTATTAACAGTTAGTTCTTTTATCGATGATCTTAATGGTCAAGTATTCGCTCTGTATATTTTAGTGGTAGCAGCAGCTGAATCTGCGATTGGTCTTTCAATTTTAGTGGCTTATTATCGAGTTAAAGGAAGTATCTCAGTTAAATTTATTAATTTATTAAAAGGTTAATTGAGTTTTTTTTAGACTTTTCCTCCTCATCCAAACTTAGAGGAGGGGAGTCGAACTACAACGTCAAGCTCTGTTCATAGAGTATTTTAGTTCTGCCTTATGAAATTATCACTTAAAAGAGACTTTAAAAAAAAAATGTCACAAATATGTACTAGCCTACAGGGTAGTGTGTATAGTATAGTGTATGCCCCGACTGTAAGGAGGGGGTTAAAGGTGTATAGTGTATAGTGTATGTTATGTATTCTCCCGACTGTAAGGAGGGGGTTATTGATTAAAAGGTTTTTGTTTTGATGTTGTCGTCCAACCGGTTAAGACGGTTGTCTCATAAGCAACCAATGAGAGTTCAAGTCTCTCCGACATTATATAATATTATTGTAACTTTGTAAATGGGCCTTTGATTGTGTTTCTGTGTCTGGGTTATATATAATTGGAGGTGTAGCATAATTGGTTAATGCATCCGCTTGTCGAGCGGACGACTGCGCGTTCGAGTCGCGTCACTTTCGCACAGCAGGATATTGAGATCCACTGCTAACTATTACTTTTATCAAAACAAATGTTTGATGCTGCTAAATTAATTGGAGCTGGGGCTGCCTCAGCTGGAGTTGGAGGAGCTGGAGCTGGAATTGGAGCTGTTTTTGGAGGATTAATCCAAGGATATGCAAGAAACCCATCTCTTAAACCTCAACTATTTACATATTGTATTTTAGGATTTGCGTTAGCTGAAGCTATGGGGTTATTTGCTCTTATGTTCGCTTTCCTAATCTTATATGGAATGTAATAACGTAATTTTTTAAATTACGGGATTGTTTGTTTTTGTTTATTTAAGATAGACTACAAATAATCCATCTGTCTATATGGCAGATGTGACCTCTTAGCTCAGTTGGTTAGAGCGCCTCCCTTACAAGGAGGAAGTCCTGAGTTCGACTCTCAGAGAGGTTATTAACAGTTTTTTGCAGGACATAGTTTCAATGGTAAAATGTACGCTTTGGGAGCGTTTGTTGTGAGTTCGAATCCCACTGTCCTGATTTCAGATTAACTGAAAGGGTATTTATTGTTAAGACAAACGTCTGTCGTTAATGTGAAGCCGACCTGTACGGCTGGATGTATAGCTCAGTGGTAGAGCAGGAGACTTTTAATCTTTTGGCCAGGGGTTCAACTCCCTTTACATCTATATTAAAAGGTCTAAATGAAAGCCTCAATTATCTTCAGTTTGTAGAAGTATGATTATCACGCCTAAAATGGTAAATTCAGAGTTTGAAGTATTTAACGGTAATTCATCGCGAAAAGTTAAAATTACAGCAGATCATGTTGGTCATCGTTTAGGTGAATTTTATGAAAGTAAAGTTCGTGCAGTTTATAGAAAAACATAATGAATTCAAAAAAACTAGGTATTAGTCATCCTTGGTACTCTCGTTCTATTTCAAGTTCATTAAGTTCAGAATTATGAATTAGAGAGTTTATTTCAGGATTATTTGTAAATTATAATTATTTAATTTCAGAATTATTTGTGCAAGTATATCCTAAGAAGGTAAGTATAAAATTTTTAATTTTTATCCGTAGAAAAAATCCGAACTGACTTTATTGTCTAGTTTATTTACCTCGTTTAATTAGATTAATTAAATCAGTTTTAACTCTTAAATACAATAAAAATGTATATATTAGTTTTAAAGTAGTTGGATCAGTGTTTGAAGATGAGAAAATTTTAAGTTCTTTAGTAGGTGGTAAAGTAGGTAAAAACCCATTTAAATTTAGATTCACATTAAAAAGAGTATTTGACACATTCAAACAAAAAGGTCATAAACGAAATTGAGAGAAGGTAATGTCGCGATTTACAGGTAAAAGACGAAAAAACAGAAACAGCGTAGGAGGTAGAGTTCGTAGACTAGAAATGGTTAGAAAAGTATCCCGTTGAAGTAATTATTAGTTGTACTGTTATTATAAGAAAAGATATCCATTTAAGAATGCTTCAATTATTAACGCGAGTAACAATCGCAGATAACTCGGGAGCAACAAAAGGGCAATTAATTAAAGTTTTAAAGCCTAAAAATAGTAAAGTAGCACTAATTGGTAGTGTATTTTTAGTATCTATCAAGAGAAATATTTCTCACTCTAAAATTCGAAAAGGTTCAATGTCAAAAGCATGTTTGATTAGATCTAATATAAAAACTAGAAGTTTATCAAATAGTTTGAAGTGGGACGAAAACCGAATTATATTAGTAAAATATGCAGCAAAAGGTAAAGATTTATTACCTTCAGGTTCTCGTTTCAAAGGACCAATCAGCTCAGCCATTAGATGTATTAATGGTAGTAAAAAAATAGTTTCAGTTTCAAAGAGATCAGTATAATTTGCTTTTGTTATATTGTCAATTTCGACATTCTACCTGCTAAATGCTAAAAAGAATGGTCGTTATTCTGTTACTAGTTGAAATGCCTGATGGTTGATGCCTCATGGCTGATGCCTCACTTCATTTAAAATATCAAAATGTATAATCATCATCACGACTCTATAAGTAAATTTCATTTTCAACACGGTTTAGATAAATGTAAATTTGACCATGCAGTTTTTGATACAAGTTTAAACGAGTTAATTGTGAACAATAAGTTATTGACACCTTTATACTATACACACTTGTCATTAATTGGTCAGAAGCCTCTCATTAAAAAATCTAAAAAATCGATAGCTAATTTTAAATTGAGACCTAATATGGTTATTGGTACTATGACAACATTACATCCAAGTTCACGTGCGTTTAAAAGTTATTTTAAGCATTTACATTTATGTTTTCTGCCAAGTATTAAAAGACAAACAGAAGATTTAGACGTAAAATTAGGAATTATTGGTGAAAGATCATCATGAAGGTCAAAATCAGAATCTTTAATGACTAGATCTAAGAATAATGTTAATAAAGGTCAAATAAGTATTGGAGTTTCAGATTTAACTTTCATTTATTCATTTTTTCTATTGCCATCATTATTTTATAATTTAAATAATTTAGGTGGAGGAGATATGACATTTACATGTTCTATGTCAAATAAAAGTAATATTAGTTATGTTCCAGTGTATAAGTTTTTTTTCAGTTGTAACTCTTTATATTGAAATTAAGAGTAAGATCGTTTGTAAAAATTCATCCGGCTAGCGCCTAATACTGGAGAGGTCTTGTAGCTTAGTGGTAGAGCACCAAACCGATAATTTGGGGGTCGAAGGTTCAATCCCTTCCAAGACTATACGTGAAACGTAAAGAAACAATAAGAAAGCTAAAGTATGTTCCAATGACAAGAAAGTTATTAAAAGCAAAAAATTCATTTAATAATCGATTGGATAAGAGTAAATTAACTATAGACTCAACTCGTCAAGTACATGGATTAAGTATGTCCGTAAAAGGTAGACTTCGTGGTGTACGTCGAAGTAGAAAACTAGAGTTAATTGAAAAAGGAGTATCAGCTAACACGTTAGCAAAAGAGCATAAGTTTATTCAAGTGCCAATTTCAACAAAATGAGGAATATGAAATCTAAAAATATCAGTGAGTTAAAAAGGTATAACCCAACAACACCATCTTTAAGAGGTCGAGTTATTCCTAATTATAGTTCTGTAAGTAAAGTGTTAAGAGATAAAAATCTAACATCAGCGATTAAAAATTCTTCAGGTAGAAATTCTACAGGTCGAATAACATGTAGACACAAAGGTGGTCGACATAAAAGATCATTAAGATATATTGATCTTAATCGTAACGCAGGTTATTATTCAAATGCAAGCTGTTTATCTTATGAATACGATCCTAATAGATCAAGTATGATTGGAAGATGTTTTACAGGTTCATTTAAACCTTTTTATATCATTGCACCTACAGGTATGAAAAAGGGAAGCTTAGAGTGTTCATTATCACTTCGTAAAAGAAGAGGTATTCAATCTGAGCATGCTGGTTCTAGTTTATGTCTTCGTGATATAACAGCAGGTTCGACAATTTATAACATTAATGGTAAATTATGTCGTTCTGCAGGTTCTGGTGGTGTATTACTTAAAGTAGATGAAAAAGAAGCATTAATTAGACTTCCTTCAAAAGTAGTAATTTCAGTTAAATCTGAAGGTTATGCTACTTTAGGAAAAGCTTCTAATTCAAATCATAAGTTAAGAAAACAAGGTAAAGCAGGTGCTAACCGATGGTTAGGTATTCGTCCAACAGTTCGAGGTATTGCTCAAAATGCAGTAGATCATCCTAATGGAGGAAAAGGTAACGGTGGTTCACAGCCAAAAACAAAATGAGGTAAGTGAGCTAAGTGAGTATCTACACGTCGTAAAGGTTCTAAAGTAAAATTTTAATGACGTCTTTATTTTTATAATTGACAATTTAAGGTGAGTTTATCCTCACCTTAAACTTTGTTTATTGTTAATCTATAACGCTCTTTGGACTTCTTTTGGTCTGTGGCTTCATATAAAAGAGATTTAAAAAAAAAATGTCACAGATATGTACTAGCCTACAGGGTAGTGTGTATAGTGTAGTGTATACCCGACTGTAAGGAGGGGGTTAAAGGTGTGTATTGTATAGTATAGTATAGTGTATACCCGACTGTAAGGAGGGGGTTAAAGTTGTGTTGTGTTATATAATATTGTATGTTTACTGTTCTATTTGTCCTATTTAAGCGTTATTAATGCAGCAGATTTGTAATTACTGTGTTGTTTTACTTAAAGCTTATATAAAAATTTATTTAATATGGCTAAACATTATCACCCATGACATCTTGTCGATCCATCTCCTTGACCATACGTTGGTTCATTTGGAGCATTAGGAATGACTATTGGTGGAGTTATGTACTTTCACTCTTACCAGTACGGAGATTTATTATTATCATTAGGAATGTCTATCATTATTCTTGTTATGTTCGTTTGATGACGAGACGTAATTCGAGAGGCATCTTTCCAAGGACATCATACTTATGTTGTTCAAAGAGGATTAAAGCAAGGAATGTTATTATTCATTGTTTCAGAAATCATGTTCTTTTTTTCATTTTTCTGAGCTTTCTTCCACAGTTCATTAGGTCCTGCAATTGAAATCGGAGGTGTTTGACCTCCAGTAGGAATTGTTCCAATTTCAGCATTTGACGTACCTTTACTTAATACAGCAATTTTATTAACATCAGGAGCTACAATTACATGATCACATCATTCAATGATTTCAGGAGATAGATTTAATACTATTTTCTCATTATTTTTGACATTAGCGTTAGGAGTAGTTTTCACAGGTCTTCAGGTACTTGAGTATTTTGAAGCACCATTTACTATTGCTGATTCAGCATTTGGATCAACATTTTTCTTAGCGACTGGATTCCACGGATTCCATGTTTTCGTTGGAACAACATTTTTAATGGTTTGTTTCTCTAGAATTTTAAGTCATCATTTTACAAAACATCATCATAACGGATTCGAAGCCGCTATTTGATATTGACATTTTGTTGACGTAGTTTGAGTATTCTTATTCATCTCTATCTATTGATGAGGTGCGTAATTTAGAACTTAAGTTTGTTTGGAGGGTGTGTTTGCGCCCTCCTTACCTCTAATAAGAGGTATGTTGTTTTGTTTTCGTTTTTTTCGTTTTCATTTTCAGCAGTTCGTGCCTATATATGATAAGTAACCCAATAGATTTTAGTGTTTTAAGTAGTTTAAATTTTTTATTAAAAGTTTCTTCAAGAAAAGATTTGTTGCCTTATGTATGAGCAAATGTTTTTCAAGTAGGAAGTAAAAGTAAGAAGTTATGTATGCGAAAGCATAAAAGATATTTAGGTACAAACAATATTTTGCGATGAAAAACGTTACACAGTAAGCTAAGTTTTTTTGAAGGAGTAATGTTTTGTAGTATTTTTTGTTATAGTAATATGACATTAACAAAATTAAATAGTATAGCTTTTTTATTTAGTTGTTCTTCTTCGGGAGATTGTACGCGTTTATCAGGTTATTATTTTTCATATGAAGTGACTTATTTATTTAAAAAAGATAAATTAAAATTCTTAAAAGGTTATCATAATATTGTATCAGATAAAGAATTATTAAAGTATTTATTAAGTAGAATGTCAGGATTTTCAGATAGTTTACCTTATAATTGAAAGCGTCCGCCATGAAAAACGCGAAAAAAAGGAAGTATGCAAAGGTTAGATTTTTATTATTCAGATAAGGTGGTTGTTTTTAATTTAATTCGAGATATGGTATTAAAGAATAAGAGTTTATTTATGCCATTGTTAGATTTAATTAAGAATTATATTCCTACGTTATATTGTTCACCTCCTATTAAAGTGAATCGTTGTTTGTTAGAAAAGCGAGAAACTGTAAATTTTGTTTGAAATGATTATTATCGTCAAGAGCTTTTATTGCATATTTTTTCAAGCTTACCATTATGTTACTGATCAATTTATTCTCATTTAATTTCAGATATTAGTATGAGAAAGTCATTATTGTTATCAAGTAGTTCACATTTGGTTTCAAGTAGTAATCGTGCATTAATGACTATGGTTGGAGATGGAAATTTTTATTACAAAGTAACAGCAAAGAATCTAGATAGTTTAGCTGGTGGTTATGTTAAAAGAGGAGACTATTATTAGTATTCTGTAATGTTTATATCAGTTATCTGATAACTCAGTTGGTAGAGTGAAGAGCTGTTAACTCTTAAGTCGTGGGTTCGAGCCCCGCTCAGATAGTTATTTAAAACTGGGTCATTGTTTGGCTTCTTTTTAAAAAATTTTTTTGTATGTATACTTTAATTTTATTTATCCCACTGTTTAGTTCATTTACAGCAGGTCTTTTTGGTCGATTTATCGGAGAGAAAGGAGCTGGTATTTTTACTACAGTTAGTATTCTTTTAACATTTTCAATTTCTTGTTTGGTGTTCTATGAAGTAGGTCTTTGCGGAAGTGCTACTTATATAGATCTTTGAACGTGACTAGATACCGGTTTATTACAGGTATCATTCGCGTTAATGTTTGACCAAGTTACTTGTGTTATGCTTATTGTTGTTACTTCTGTGAGTTGTTTAGTTCACTTGTATTCAACAGAGTACATGAATGGAGATCCTCATTTACCTAGATTTATGAGTTATTTAAGTTTATTTACTTTTTTCATGTTAGTTTTAGTAACATCATCTAATTTACTAACATTATTTATTGGTTGAGAGGGAGTTGGACTATGTTCATACCTTTTAATTAATTTCTGATACACTCGTATTCAAGCTAATAAGAGTGCTATTAAAGCGATGGTTATTAATCGAGTTGGAGATGTAGGTTTAGCTCTAGCAATGTTTGTGTGTTTCGATACATTTAAATCATTAGATTTTTCAGTAATTTTCGCAATGGTTCCATACGTAGTAGATAATGAGTTTTATATGTTGGGTTATTCATTTAATTCACTAACATTTATTTCAATTTTATTATTTATTGGAGCTGTAGGTAAATCAGCGCAGTTAGGTCTGCATGGTTGATTACCAGACGCTATGGAGGGTTAATAAAGTGCGGCCCCATTTATTAGTAATAATAATTTGCAAATTTCGCTATATGCTGGAATACTCGTTAATAATATAGTACTCCCCTTTTTGACTAAGGCTTGTAAAAATCTATATTATTGAGCAATCAGCAGGAAACGATTATTTTAAGATCTAATAATTAAAAATTTAAGTTAAACACTCGTAGAGTTAGTTATGTTTCGATAATGTTTAAATTTGATGCTATTAAGGAGAATAAAGGGATCCTCAGAGACTACACGCGAAAGATCCTAAAGATATACAATCAAAGATTATTTTTTGTTATTTTAGGATTATGATATAGTCCATTTGTTTTAAAGAAGTATTTTATATTTAAATCTTAGCCCACACCAGTTAGTGCATTGATCCACGCAGCGACCATTAGATAACTAGTGGCCCAATAATGTGAGTTATTGGTAAACTTTTCACTGTATGCGGGAACCTCCTTAAGTTTACAATCCTTATTAAGTTACGATACTAGAAATAAGGTAAAATTTGTAAAATTGGACAATCCGCAGGAAACTAAAAAAAATGAAAAAAATAATAAACAATAAAATTTTAGGATCCTCAGAGACTATATGTGAAACAACTTTTAATTTTGACGATTACAAACCGGTGATGCCTGAGCATAAGAATAAACTAGATAAGGAATTTCTTATTTATTTAATTGGATTCTTTGAAGGAGATGGATCATTGTTAATGAATTACCAGCGTAAGAGTATTGAATTTGCGTTAGATCACCATTCAAAAGACTTTGCTTTTTTAAGTAACTTGCGAAAGAGTTTAGGTTACGGACGAGTTATTAAATATAATAATGGTAGAATGGGACGACTTTTTATAGGTAATGAAGAAAACCTATTGAGGATAATTCACCTTTTAAACGGTAATTTATGTATTCCAGCGCGCCGTGAGCAATTTGGTAAATTTTTACTTATGTATAATGAAAAATATAAAAGAAATATTTTGTTTAAAAATTATGGTCCTAAGGTTAGTTTAGATACAGCTTGATTGTGTGGTTTTACTGATGCTGAAGGATGTTTTATGTTAGATATACGCCGTAAGAGAAATGGTAATGTGTCATGTCAGGCTAGATTTAGTATTACGCAAAAAACAGAACCAATTATAAAAGATATTTATGATCTTTTTAGAACTAGTGGCGCTGCCTCTAGTAAAAATACTCGGTTGGATAAATCATGGTATGGTTATGAGTTTTATGTGGGTAATAAAAAGAGTCGAGTGGAATTAATTCGATACTTCCAACGTTATAAGTTAAAAACAAAAAAGCGTATTGCATTTTTAATTTGGCGTAACGGTCATGATCTAATGTTAAAAAAAGTCCATCTAACAGTAGAAGGTTATAAAACATTAGAAGGTTTGTGTAAAAAGATCAAAAAAATAAATACAAAGTTGAAGATAGAGTCCGATCTTGACAGAGATGTCAAGTCTGTTCCGTCTAAGGTCTAAGAGAGATGGTTCGAACATAAATGGGTTACAGCAGGAGTATTTCTATTAGTTAGATGTTCTCCTTTAATTGAATTTTCAGAAACAGCACTTGTTATTATTACAGTTGTTGGAGCTATGACAGCATTCTTTGCAGCTACAGTAGGTTTAGTTCAGAATGATATTAAAAAAGTTATTGCTTATTCTACATGTTCTCAGTTAGGTTATATGGTTTTTGCTTGTGGTATTTCAAATTATGCAACAGGTTTATTCCATTTAGCAAATCACGCGTTTTTTAAAGCGTTACTGTTTTTATCAGCAGGTTGTGTTATTCACGCTATGGCAGACGAGCAAGATATGCGAAAGTTAGGAGGTTTAATTAAAGCTATCCCTTATACTTATTCATTAATGCTTATTGGATCATTATCTTTAATGGGATTCCCATTCCTTACAGGATTTTATTCTAAAGATGCTATTCTTGAGCTTGCATATGCTAGTTATACATGTCACGGTACATTCGCTCATTGACTTGGAACAATTTCAGCAGGTTTTACAGCGTTCTATTCAATTAGATTACTTATGTTAACATTTATTTCTCCAGCTAATGGTCCTCAATCGACATTAGAGAAAGCGCATGAAAGTCCATGACAAATGTCATTACCATTATTAATTTTAACTATTGGTGCTATTTTTGCAGGTTATCTTGGTCGTGATATGATTATCGGAGCTGGATCAGATTTCTTTAAACATGGAATCTTTGTGTTACCAGAACATTTAAATGTATTAGAAGCAGAGTTTATTAGTACTACGGTTAAATGAACTCCTGTTATGTGTAGTATGTCAGGTGCAGCGTTATCTTTCGTTTTATATAGTTCACCATTAAATGGTATCTTTGCGAAGATTTACACTCCTATTGGAAAAACAGTTTATACATTTTTAAATAATAAATGACATTGAGATTTTGTATTTAATATGTATTTAGCAAAACCAGCGTTATTATTTGGTCATGATGTTACTTATAAAATTATTGATCGAGGTTTAATCGAGCAAGTTGGTCCTACAGGTCTAACAGCTGTATTAAAAAAATTAACGACTTCTTTTTCTAATATGCAATCTGGTTTAGTTTATAATTATGCTTTTGCAATTTTCCTTGCTACAACAATTATTTTAATTTTTGTTCCTACTGGAACAGTAGTAAGTTCTTGTACAGAGTTACAATTATTTTTAATTTTACCAATTTTTGCTTATATTATTCAAAGTAGAGAAACAGCTTAATCATTATCTTGTGCATGATGCTAGTTGATGCTAGTGTAATGTTTATGTTAATGTTTAAATTTGGACAGTAAGGTGATAACTATATATTGATATTATTATCCTTATTGTCCTAGTAGTGCACTTATAGCTCAGTTGGTAGAGCAATCCGCTTCGGATGGATAGGCCGTGGGTTCAAGTCCTGCTTGGTGCTAAATTAGTCATTGTCATTCACATAAGAAAGGGCAAGATATCGAGTAAAGTCTTTTTTTAGATGAACTTCTTTTGGTTTGTGGCTTTATATAAAAGAGATTAAAAAAAAATGTCACAGATATGTACTAGCCTACAGGGTAGTATAGTGTATAGTATAGTCCCGACTGTAAGGAGGGGGTTAAAGTTGTGTTATGTACTAGACAAAAGTATTGGTATTGAGAGTATTTAGCGAAGTAATATTTGTTATTTATATTTATGTTAAGCATTTTTAAATTAGACGTATCAGAAGCATTACAGCTTGGTTTCCAAGACCCT
>Ga0209713_10000285_pt1 | contig 28154 bp, 15 predicted proteins | sample ArcOceMetagenome_3_FD_187444 | JGI IMG/M metagenome (GOLD analysis project Ga0209713, IMG submission 187444) | Marine eukaryotic phytoplankton communities from Arctic Ocean - Arctic Ocean- Svalbard ARC20M Metagenome (SPAdes) (version 2) | ecosystem: Environmental > Aquatic > Marine > Oceanic...
ATTTCATGTAAAAGATGCAGAATTTAATCCTACAGGTAAAAAAGGAATGTTTGGGGGTTATAACGATTGGAAAAACCGCGCAGGACGCTACCGTTCTCCGGGAGATGGCCAAGTAGATTTTAAAACTGTCTTTTCTAAATTAACAGAATATGGTTGTGATGTTTGGGCTGTTTTAGAATGGGAATGTGTTGTTAAAAGTCCGGAGCAAGGTGCAAAAGAGGGTGTAGCTTTTATAAATAGCCATATCATAGAAACTACAACAAAAAGATTTGATGATTTTGCCGGCGGTGCAGATATAAATAAAAAGGAATTGAGAAAAATTTTAGGAATCTAAGTTGAAGTACTAATTGTTAATTAAAAGTTACGAATGTTTGCCATTCTATTACCTTAAAAATAAAAATATGAAAAATACACTACTCCTTTTTTGCCTATGCTCATGTTTATTTGCTTGTCAAAAAAATACAAAACAAAATAAATTAATACTTGTTGAAGAAATACAAGAGGAACCTACAAAACCAGCAGCAACAGAAATTTGGGAACCAAAACCAACCATTGTCTCAGTTTACGGTGCAAACAAAATTCCTTCGGATGCCATTGTACTTTTTGATGGTACTAATTTTAATGAATGGACTTCGTCCGCAGATTTTACCGCTGTAAAATGGATTTTAAATAGTGATAAAAGCATGACAGTTAAAGACAAAACTGGCGATATTCAAACTAAACGAAATTTTGGCTCTGTTCAACTTCATATTGAATGGCGTTCATCTAAAGAAATTAGAGCAAACGGACAAAATAGAAGCAATAGCGGTGTTTTCTTACAGAATAGATACGAAGTACAGATTTTAGATAACAATAATAATGATACGTATGTAAACGGACAAGTAGGATCTGTTTATAAGCAATCTATTCCTTTGGCAAAAGCATCTTCAAAAACTGGAAATTGGAATTCTTACGATATTATTTATCATGCACCAAAATTTGATATGAAAGGAAATGTTTCAAAACAAGCCACTATTACCGTATTGCACAATGGTGTTTTAATTCAAGATCATGTGACTATAAAAGGAACTACAGAATATATCGGTTGGCCTAAAAATAACACGCACGGAAAAGCGCCTATAAAATTGCAAGATCATGGAGATAATAGTGGAGTTAGTTATCGGAATATTTGGGTAAGAGAACTTTAACAAAAACGAACGACAGTTATTTGGTAGATTCTCTAGAGATAACTGTTGTTGGAATTACAACCGTCTTAGAAGGCTCTTTAATATTATTTTTATTATTTTGAATTTCTTGATGCAGTAACTTAAAAGCTGTTTGCCCAATTTCAAAACCTGGTTGATCTACTGTAGATAAATGGGGAGTGGTAATCTGTGATAAAAACCAATTACTAAAACCGATTACAGAAACTTGATTCGGAACGGCTACATTATGTTCTTTTAAAGCCTCCAATGCTCCTATTGCCATTAAATCTGTAACAGCAAAAATACCATCTACATCTTTATGACGCTCGCAAATTTTATTACCAACTATTTTTCCTGCGTTAAAAGAAAAGTCCTGCCCTTCAAAATCTATCGATTTATCATAGACAATCCCATTCTCTAAAAGTGCTTTTTTATAGCCTTTATGTCTGTCTATTGTTCCCTGAGATTTGAATTGGTTTCTAATAATTGCAATTTTCTTACAACCAGTATCTATTAAGTGTTGGGTAGCCATTTCTGCTGCCTTTACATCATCTATTACCACTTTATTACAATCTATAAGCTTAGATATTCTGTCATACAACACAAAAGGAACCCCTTGATTAATAACACCTTTAACGTGATTAAACTGAATAGTGTTGTCTGCAAGAGATAATAAAATTCCGTCTACATTTTTATCTAATAACAGTTCTAACTGCTTTATTTCACTCTTATAATCGTCTTTAGTTTGTGCAACAATTACAGAATACCCATACTTTTCTGCTGTTTCTGTAACACCACTAATAATAGTAGAAAAAAAATAATGCACTATTTCAGGCATTAAAAGTCCTATTATTTTAGATTCTTGACTTCGTAAGTTTTGAGCAAAAATATTAGGCTTGTAATTTAACTTATTGGCTAAATCTTGTACCTTCTTTCTAGTACTAGAACTAACATCTGTATAATTATTTAAGGCTTTGGAAACGGTAGATTTCGACATTCCTAAAATTTCAGAAATCTTAGTTAAACTAACTTTAGACATATACTTTAATTTATTTATAAATTATGTTTAATGCAAATATTACAGGATAAAAATAAATTTACTACAAAAAATTGATCGAATAATTACTAAACTTTAAACAATTTAATACTAAACTTAAATAAATTTACTACTAAACTTGAAGCAATTTACTACTAAACTTGAAGCAATTTAAGGTTTTTTAAGAGACTTATTCTATAAATAATTAAAATTTCACGAAACCGTTTTCGGTTGAAATTTTAACTATTTTTAACATAAAAACAAAAAATACTAAATTAAAATATTATTATTGTTTAAGATTAAGAGTTAAATTATTATGTTATTAATAATAAAAAGCTTCTTAATTACTCAATTAACAAAAACTAATTAATAACAATTATGAAAAGTAAAATTTTAAAAAATTTGTTACTTTCTTTCACTTTCCTTGTAGGAAGTGTAATGTATGCTCAAAAGGTAACAGGTACTGTTTCTGACGGTTCAGACGCATTACCAGGAGTTAGCATCCAGGTTAAGGGAAGCACTACCGGTACAGAAACTGATTTTGATGGAAATTATTCCATTAATGCAAATTCTGGAGATGTATTAGTCTTTAATTATTTAGGCTATAAGTCAGAAGAAAGAACTGTAGGTTCTGAAGCTGTAATTAATGTATCATTATTACAAGACGCTACCTCTTTAGATGAGATAGTAGTTGTAGGTTATGGTAATACAACTAAAAAGGAAGTTACTTCTGCTGTAACAACAGTAGGTGAAGAACAATTTAACAAAGGTACAGTTAATAGCCCTTCTGGATTACTTCAAGGTAAGGTTGCTGGATTAAGTATCTATAATAAAGGTGGAAACCCAAATCAAGATGCAGTAATTAGATTAAGAGGTATTTCTACTGTTGGAGCGAACTCTTCTCCTTTAATTGTTATAGATGGTGTTATTGGAGCGTCACTAAACAATGTAGATCCAAGTGATATTCAAACATTGACAGTGTTAAAAGATGGTTCTGCTGCGGCAATTTATGGTTCTCGTGGTTCTAGTGGGGTAATTATTGTTACTACTAAAAGAGGTAAATCTGGAAGCACTCAAGTTTCTTACAGTGGTTCTGTAGCACAAGCTGCTATTCAAAACACAATAGAGGTAATGTCTGGTGATGAATTTGCTGCTGCTGGCGGTACAGATTTAGGTAGCAGAACAGATTGGTTAGAGCAAGTAACAAGAAAAGCGGTTACAAACGTACACAACGTTGCAATTGCTGGTGGTTATGATAGTACGAACTTCAGAGTTTCTGCTAACTTTAGAGATGCAGAAGGTATCTTGAAAAATTCTGGTTTTAATCAGTTTAACACAAGACTACAGGCAAGTACAAGAATTTTAAATGACAAATTAAAAATAGATTTTAATGCATCTTATACAAAAAGAGATTCAGAATTTGGATTTAATGAAGCTTTAAGATATGCTGTTTTATACAATCCAACAGCACCAATTTATGGAGTTGATTCACCATACCAATTTAACGCTGATCAATATGGGGGTTATTTTGAAACGCTAGGTTTATTTGATAGTTTTAATCCTGTTTCTCTTCAAAATCAGAACACAAACCAAGGATCTAGAAATGAATTCACGTATAGTACAAACTTTAAATATGACGTATCGGATAACTTTAAGTTAAATGCGATATATTCTCAACAAACATCTAAATATACAAATTCTGCATACTACAGAACTACTTCTTTGTTTAGAGGAAATGCTTCTAGCCCAACTCGTAAAGGTTTAGCTAGTAAAACTTCTGGAGATAATGAATTTAAATTATTTGAAATCTATGGAGATTATAACTTAGATCTTACAAGTAAAATTAATATGAAGTTTACAGGAGGATATTCTTGGCAACAAGAAAATAGCTCTAGCTACTTTTTAGAAGCAGGAGATTTTCCTAATGACAACTTAGCATATTTAGACGCTTTAGAATGGTCTCAAGACGTTGTAAACGCTGGTCAAATAAATATTAGTAGTGACCGTTCTCCAGACCAAAGAATTATTGCAATGTTTGGGCGATTGAACTTTACTTATGATGATGCTATCTTCTTAAATGCCTCCATTCGTAGAGAAGGTTCTACTAAATTAGGAGAAAACAACAAATGGGGTGTTTTCCCAGCAGTAGGATTAGGTGTTGATGCTAACAAGTATTTACAGTTTGAAGATGTAGAATTACTTAAAGTGCGTTTAGGATACGGTGTTACTGGTTCCTTACCTTCGCAGTATGGTGTGCAGTATGCTAGGTTTAACCCAGCTGCAGATAAACTAAGCACAGTAGCTATTACAGACGCAAATCCAGATTTAAAATGGGAAGAAAAAGCAGAAACAAATTTAGGTATCGAATTTAACAAAGGGAGATTCTCTTCAACTTTAGATTTATATACAAGAACAGTTTCTGATTTTATTTTACAAAGAACAGTTGATGTTGCTGTATATCCAACAGGGTCTCGTGTAGAAAACGGAGGGGATTTATCTACCAAAGGTTTTGAATTGGCTTTAAATTATGATGTAATTAAATCTGCTGATTTAAACTATTCTACAGGTTTAATATTGTCTAGTTATAAATCAACTTTAGATTCTTTTGATACTCCGGGATTAAGAGGTAACTTAGGTGCTCCTGGGCAAAATGATACAAGAGTGGTATTAGTTGCAGAAGGACAAGAAATTGGTGGAATATACGGACCTGTTTGGGACGGTACAATTACAGATGGAAGTCAAAACTTTGTGGACGTAAACGGTGATGGTACTTTGCAAACAGATCAATTATATGATAATGCAATTGATGCAGATGGTGATGGTGTAATTGATGGAGATTTAAAGAAACTAGGTAATGGTATTCCAGACTTTGAATTAGGATGGACAAATTCTATTTCTTATAAAAACTGGGATGCAAATATGTTCTTTAGAGGTGCATTTGGACATAGTATGGTAAATAACTTCAGAGTCTTTTATGAACCAAGAGTTGGTAGTCAAGGATCTTATAATTTTATAAACACTCCTTTGGCAGATGCTCAAATTACGAATGCTAAATTTAGCTCGTTATATGTAGAGAAAGCAGATTTTGTAAAGTTAGACAACTTATCAGTTGGATATACTTTTGACATTGCTGATGATAATAATTATCTTGATGGAGTTCGTTTATCTTTAAGTGGTCAGAACTTATTTACAATCACGAATTATTCAGGTTCTGATCCAGAGCCAGCTTTAGTAGATAACGGTGATGCAGGAAACGGAGATTACATTGGTGGAGCAGATCCTTTAACACCAGGTATTGACAGAAGATATAACTATTTCTCTTCAACTACCATTACATTTGGGATTAACATTAACTTTTAAATAAATAGAAATGAAATATACATATAAACTATTTACAATTTGTTTTGCACTTCTTACAATCAGTGCATGTACAGATTTAGATGAAATTTTAGTTGGTGAGGTAGGTGCTCCGTTCAACGGAACAGAACCAGCTTTTGGAAACTTTGACGGTGGAGGTTCAGGCCCTGCCGATGCAGTAAGTTCGGCTTATAATGCCTTAAGAGACGCTGGTTCAGCAAATCACGGTGGTTATTGGTCTGTACAATCTGTATCTTCAGATGAAATGGCAGTTACACAGAAAGGTGGAGATTGGTATGACGGTGGTATATGGATTAACATGCATACGCATGAATTTACATCTACAAACGGACCGTTAAATGGTGCGTGGGGTCAACAGTACTCAGCTATTGGTGCATGTAATACTGCATTAGCAGGAAGTTTAGATGCAAACCAAACTGCACAGGTAAGAGCGCTACGTGCATTCTTTTACTACCGTTTATTAGATATGTATGGTAGAGTAAAAATAGTTACAACACCAGGTGTAGATGCACCACAATCTACAAGAGCAGCAGTTTATAGCTTTGTAGAAAGTGAATTATTAGCTTCCTTAGGAATCTCTAGTGTATCTATGGCAATGGATTTATCTTCTAGCCCATTAGGAACATCAATGGATGCTTATAGAATTAATCAATATGCAGCTTTAGGTTTATTATCTAAATTATATTTAAATGCAGAGGTATATACAGGTACTCCTAAATATACAGAAGCAGCTGTTGCAGCTGGATATGTTATAGACAATGGTGGTTACATGTTAAGTGATTCAAGTATAACTGTTCCTAATGCAGGTAAAAGACCAGCAGTCGCTGCAGATCCAGATAATTTAGAAGGATATGCAGCATTATTTGCGCCTAACAATCAAAATAATCCAGAAATGATCTGGTCTATTGCTTATGATAATGTGACGGGTGGAGGTATGAATTTTGCACAAATGTCTTTACATTATTCTAGTCAATTTACTTGGAATATCGCAAATCAGCCTTGGAATGGCTATGCAGCTTTAGAAGAATTTTATAATTCTTATGACGCAGCAGATTCACGTAAAAAAGCAAACTTTATTGTAGGTCCTCAATTAGATTATGAAGGTTCTGCAATCTTAGATTATGCAGCATCTGGAGATTTAGCATTAGACTACATACCAGCAATTGATGAATTATATCCTAACTCATCTAGAAAAGCTGGAGCACGTTTAGGTAAATTTAGTTTCAGACAAGGTCAAGTTGATAATATGGATAATGATTACCCAATTATTCGTTTAGGAGATTTATATTTAATTCGTGCAGAAGGAAATGCAAGAGCAGCAGGTAACTGGAGCTTAGCGGAAACAGATGTAAATACAATTAGAGCTAGAGCGGGTGTGCCTGCAATAAGCGGAATGACTGCAGATGCTTTCTTAGCAGAAAGAGGAAGAGAAATGTTTATGGAAGTAACTCGTAGACAAGATTTAATCCGTTTTGGTCAATGGGGTAGCTCATGGTGGGAAAAAACAAATAGCGATGCGTATAGAACAGTATTTCCTATTCCACAAGAACAAATTACTGCAAGTAATGGTTCTTTAACACAAAACCCAGGGTATTAATTATTTGAATTATTTAATATTTTATTTACAACGGGTTACCTTAGGGTAGCCCGTTTTATCATAAAATAGTTTTACAAAAACTCCTTTTTAAAAAACAGTTGTTTTAGCCAATTTTTAACTAAAATAATAGTGCAAAAAACAAGCATTATTTTATATTTGATTACTTCTCTGCTAGCCAACTATATTCTCGCATTGGAAGTTTCTAACCTACTTTATGAATTTTAAAAAAGTCCTTTTTATTTTAATTTTAATACTTTTTTTTTCTTGTAAACATGAAGAAAAAGAAAGTACTTTATTTGAATTAAAGACTAATACAGGAATTATCTTTTCTAATGTATTAACAGAAACTGAAAGATTAAACCCTTACACTTATAAAAATTTTTATAATGGAGGTGGTGTGGCTTTAGGGGATATAAATAATGATGGTTTATTAGATATTTATTTTAGTGGAAATCTAGTAAATAATCAATTATACATCAACAAAGGAAATTTTCAATTTGAAGATATTACAGAAAAAGCAAACTTAGAGTGCAAAGATAGTTGGTCTTCAGGAGTTACTTTTGTAGACATAAATTACGATGGTTTTTTAGATATATACGTTTGTCAAGCTGGACCCCCAAAAGAAAAGAACAGGCACAACCAACTTTTTATAAATAATGGTGATGAAACTTTTACAGAAGAATCTAAAAAATATGGTTTAGACATTACTGGTCTTGGAGTACAGGCCAACTTTTTTGATTATGATAAAGATGGTGATTTAGATTGCTACTTATTAAACAACTCTATACGGTCTGTTGGAAATTATGATTTTATAAAAGATCAAAGAGACACTGCAACACCGCAAGGAAATAAACTATTAAGAAATGATAATAATGTTTTTGTAGATGTTACTGCGGACAGCGGTATTTATTCTAGTGCTATAGGTTTTGGTCTCGGTATTACAGTAAGTGATTATAATAATGATACTTGGCCGGATATTTTTATTTCTAATGATTTCTTTGAAAGAGATTATTTATACGTGAATCAAAAAAACGGAAAGTTTAAAGAAGACTTAACAAACCAATTTGAATCTATTTCTATGGGGTCTATGGGTGCAGATGCAGCAGATTTAGATAACAATGGTTTTACCGATATTATGGTTACAGAAATGTTGCCAAAAACAATTGAAAGACAGCGTACAAAAACCATCTTTGAAAACTGGAATAAATACAATATGAGTGTTAAAAATGAATATCATTACCAATTTTCCAGGAATGCACTTCATAAAAATATAGGTAATAATACCTTTTTAGAAGTGAGTAGATTTTCAAATGTACACGCCTCGGAATGGAGCTGGTCTACACTGCTATTTGATGCAGATAATGATGGACTAAAAGATATTTTTATTAGTAACGGAATTTATAAAGACTTATTAGATAGAGATTATCTAAATTATATGGCAAATACCGAAAAAATTAAAGAGATGATGCAGACGGATGAAGAAGTCATGAAGAAACTCATTAATAAAATGCCTTCTAAAGCCGTATCAAATGTAATTTATAAAAACAATGGCCATTTTAGTTTTACTGAAGAAACTAAAAATTGGGGATTACAACAACCTAGCTTTAGTAATGGTTCCGCATATGGCGATTTAGATAATGATGGCGATTTAGATTTAGTGGTGAATAATGTAAATATGCCTGCATTTATTTATGAAAATACCCTAGACACATTAAATTCTACAAGCATTACTCTTCAATTAAAAGGAGATTTAAAAAACACGCATGCTGTTGGTGCAAAAGCAAAAATATTTTACAATAAAACAGAACATAGTCTTCAAGAAAATTTTCCTTCAAGAGGTTTTCAAAGTGCTGTTTCTCCTAATTTAGTTTTTGGTTTAGGTAACTGCAAACAAATAGACAGCTTGCAAATTACTTGGCCAAACGGTTTTAAAAACACTATTAAAAATTTACTAACAAACAAAAGGTACACTTTTAAACAACCTAAAAAAGACTCAAAAAATATACCATTAAAACAAAAAACATCCTTTAATTCTTTAAAACTCGTTACTAATATTTTACAACATAAACATAAAGAAAATAAAACAGTAGATTTCAATAGAGAGCAATTATTACCTGAAATGTATAATAATGAAGGGCCTAATATAACAAGTGCAGATATTAATAGTGATGGAAATCCTGATTTTTATATTGGCGGAGCTAAAGGGCAAACGGGTGTATTATATGTTTCTCAAAAAGGCAAACGATATAAGAAAATAATCAAACCTTTTAATATTAACTATGCTTCTGAAGATACAGATGCTGTTTTTTTTGATAGTGATGGCGATGGCGATTTAGATTTATATGTATGCAGTGGCGGAAAATCTTTCTCTAAATATGATTTTTCTTTAAACGATAGATTATATATTAATAACGGAAACGAAAATTTTACCCTCTCTAAAACACCGTTGCCTTTTACAAATCCAATTAGCTCTGCAACAGTTTCATTTAACGACTTTGATAATGACGGTGATCATGATCTTTTTATAGGAGAACGCTTTAAGGTAGATACGTACGGCATTCCTGCAGATGGTTATTTGTTAGAAAACAAGGGTAATAATAAGTTTATAACTTCAAATCAAAAGGCATTAAAAAACATTGGTTTAATTACAGAGGCTGCTTGGGAAGATTTAAATAATGATGGTATTAAAGAATTAATTGTGGCAGGCGAATGGATGCCCATTTCAATATTTACAAATACCAATGGGCAATTAATTAATACAACAAAAGAATATAATTTAAATAATTCTTCTGGCTTTTGGAAAACCTTTAAAATAAGAGATATAGATGCAGATGGAGATCTAGATATTATTGCGGGAAATAAAGGAGAGAACACCTTTTTTAAAGATGAAATAAGTATGTTTATTTCCGATTTCGATAATAATGGTAGTTTAGAACAAATTATCTGCTACAAAAAAGGCAATAAATATTACCCTATTTTAGATAGAGATGAGTTAGTTGGACAAATAGCAAGCTTAAAACAAAAGTTGCTTTTTTATAAAGATTATGCCAACGCCACCATGAGTAGCATTTTTTCTAAGGAGCAACTTCAAAATGCTATAAAACTAGATATTAATACAGTTCAAACAACTCTATTTATAAATAATAAAAGCATATTTACAGCAAGCGCATTGCCTAATGAAATTCAATACTCAAATATAGAAGCGATTGAAACTTCCGATATTAATAATGATGGAATTTTAGATATCTTCTTTGGCGGAAATCAATATTTAATTAAACCTCAATTCGGAAGACAAGATGCCTCCAAAGGCTGGTTACTGTATGGTAATAAAAACAAGTATAAAAAAGTAGTTTCTTTAAAAATAAAAGGTCAAATTAGAGATTTTAACATTGGTGAAATCGATGGTAAAAAATATCTATTCACTAGTATAAATAATGATAATTTACAAGTTCATGAAATTCAATAAATTTAAAATAATAATATTAATTTTTTCAATTGTTCTCCTAACGTCTTGTCAGTCTGAATACACAAAGCTTGTTAATAAAGAATTAGCAAGCGGAGTAAAAAACGATACTATCCTATTTGATTTAAGTTTTGGAAACACCAAAAAAGAATTCTATGAAATTTGCTGGGAATTAAACAAAAATGGTATCGCAACACATGGTGAAAACAATAATTATGTAAAAACAATTTTAGGTTTAAAGGATACTTTAAATAAGATAAAAAAAATAAAATTAATGTTCTATGCTCGATTCAGTGAAAAAGATATTATTCGAGGAATAGACATGAAGTTTACCTATACTGCATGGGCTCCATGGAATAAAGAGTTAACAGCAGAGAAGCTATTTCCCTCAGTTAAAGACACCTTGTTAAAATGGTATCCTGGAAATTCGTTTTTAAAACTAAAACAAGGAACTCTTGTGAAAATAGATGGTAATAGACAAATACAATTAAAGATAGCGTCAGACAAAGAAGTTTCTGTGCTAATTGAAGATTTATCTTACAAATACAAACTATTGGTAGATTAATTATATGAAAAAAATATATTCACTTTTATTATTTGGTTTTTTAGTTTCATGTAATGAAACTGTAAATAAAGAACCTCAATTTGAGTTATTAACTGCAAAAAAAACAGGTATTAACTTTAATAATGATTTGGTATCTACAGATGTTTTTAATGTATATAAATATCGAAATTTTTATAATGGTGGCGGTGTTGCTATTGGCGATATAAACAACGATGGTTTACAAGATATCTATCTAACATCTAACCTTAATGAAAATAAACTATACCTAAACAAAGGTGATTTCACTTTTACAGATATTACAATCACTGCCAATGTTGGCGGTTCTAAAGCATGGTCTACGGGTGTTTCTATGGTAGACATTAATGCAGACGGCTTCTTAGATATATATGTATGTAATTCTGGTGATGTTGAAGGAGATAATAAACAAAATGAACTGTTTATTAATAATACTGATGGAACCTTTACAGAAAAAGCTGTAGAATATGGTTTGGCAGATCTTGGTTATTCCACACATGCTTCTTTCTTTGATTATGATAAAGATGGTGATTTAGATGTTTACTTATTAAACAATTCTTACCAAGCAATTGGTAGTTTTAATCTTACAAAAAATGAACGACCAAAACGTGATATTTTAGGTGGTGATAAATTATTTCAAAATCAAGGTAACTATTTTGTAGATGTTAGTGAAAAAGCAGGTATTTACGGAAGTATTATTGGCTTTGGTTTAGGTATTACCGTGAGTGACGTGAATAATGATGGTTGGGAAGACATGTATATTTCTAACGATTTTTTTGAAAGGGATTATTTATACATCAACCAAAAAAACGGAACCTTTAAGGAACAACTAACGGCATCTTTAAATTCTATTAGTGGTGCTTCTATGGGAGCAGATGCTGCTGATATTAATAACGATGGTTACAACGATATATTTGTAACTGAAATGCTACCTAAAGAGTATGCAAGGTTAAAGACAGTAACTACTTTTGAAGACTGGAACAAATACCAATACAATGTAAAAAACGACTATTACCATCAATTTACAAGAAACATGTTACAAGTAAATAACCAAGATACATCCTTTAGTGAAGTAGGGCGGTTTAGCGGTGTTGAAGCTTCCGATTGGAGCTGGGGAGCGTTACTTTTTGACATGAATAACGATGGCTTAAAAGACTTATTTATAGCCAACGGAATTTATAAAGATTTAACCAATCAAGATTATTTACGATATGTTTCTAATGAAGAGGTACTGCAATCACTAGTAATAGATAACAAAGTAGATTTTAAAAAACTAATTGATATCATTCCTTCAAACAAAGTAAAAAATCACGCATACATAAATAAAGGAAATTTAACATTTAATAGAGAAAATAATGGATTAAATACAGAAGGTTTTTCTAATGGAGCTGCATATGGCGATTTAGATAACGATGGTGATTTAGACTTAATTGTAAACAATGTAAACATGCCTTTATTTGTTTATAAAAATAATCTAGATAAGACAGCTACTAAGTATTTAAAGGTAATTTTAAAAGGAGATGGTTTAAATACAAATGCTATTGGTTCTAAAATAACATTAACCACAAAAACAGCTACTTATTCTTTAGAACAACAGCCAGCTAGAGGTTTTCAATCTTCTATGGACAATAGGCCTAATTTTGGTTTTAAGGAACTAGATAGCTTAAATTTGACAATCAATTGGCCTTCAGGAAAAATAACGAAACTACAAAATATAGCAGCAAATAAAACACTTACTTTATATGAAAAAGATGCCCAACAAGTTAAAGTAAAAGAACCAGTTGTTACTCCAGAAATCTTCTCTAAAAATAATAATACAATTAAGTTTACTCACAAAGAAAATAATTATATCGATTTTAATGTAGATCGATTATTGCCTTTTATGAGAAGTACAGAAGGTCCAAAAATGGCAGTAGCAGATGTAAATAATGATGGGACAGAAGACCTGTTTATTGGCGGTTCTAAAAATAATATAGCGTCACTATTTATTCAAAAAAATAGTACTTTTATAAAAAAAGAGACAAGCGATTTTAATAATCAAAGGGCTGCAGAGGACGCAGAGAGTATTTTCTTTGATGCAGATAATGACGGAGATTTAGATTTATATGTCTGCAGTGGTGGTGTAGAAACTTCTAAATATTCTGCCAATTACTTAGATAAACTGTACTTAAATGACGGTACAGGAAACTTTACATTGTCTAATCAGAAACTACCAACAACCGTGCAATATCATAGCAGTAGTTCTGTCATAGTTGCAGACACAGATAATGACAACGATTTAGATATTTTTGTGGGAGAACGAACCATACCAAATTCTTATGGAATGCCCGGTTCTGGTTTTTTATTAATTAATGATGGTACAGGAAAATTCACAGAACAGTCTACTAATTTAGCGCCTGAATTTAAAAATTTAGGAATGATTACCGACGCTCTTTTTATAGACATTACAAAAAACGGCTACAAAGATTTAGTAGTTGTTGGAGATTTTATGGGTGTGGCAGTTTTCGAAAATCAGCAAGGAAAGTTTAAGAGAACTGAAAAAAATATGCTTTCAAACCTAAAAGGATGGTGGAATACGATAGAAAAAAGCGATCTAGACAATGATGGCGATTTCGATTTAATTCTTGGAAATCATGGTTTAAACAGCAGGTTTAAAGCAAGCACTAAAAACCCTATTAAATTATATGTCAACGATTTCGATAAAAACGGATTCTTAGATCCAATTTTATCATTTATAGACAAAAATGAAAAAGAATATCCGTATGCATTGCGCCACAATTTAGTAGATCAATTAAAATATTTAAGTAAGAAATTTCCAGATTACGAGTCTTTTAAAACAGCAACCATTCAAGATATTTTCACACCAGAACAATTGCAGGAAAGTAGCATTTTAGAAGCCAACACCTTGTCTTCCGTAATCCTTTTCAACGAAGGTGCTTTTAACTTTACCGTACAAAAGCTACCTTTAGAAACTCAATTTTCTCCCATTTACGCAATTGCAGCATCAGATTTTGATAATGATGGCGACCAAGACATTCTTTTAGGAGGAAACCTAGACGGTGTAAAACCAGAGTTTGGTAGGTACGATGCCTCTTTCGGAAATTACCTGGAAAATACAGGAAACCGTGTTTTTAAATTTCACCAAAAAGGAAAAGGTCTGAAAGTTAATGGCCAAATTAGAGATTTAAAAGTATTGAAAAATAAAGTTTTTATCACAAAAAATAATGATTCATTAGAAGTTTACAATTATGATTAAAAGGTTCGTATTATTTTCTTTGATTATTATAGGATGTTCTAAAGAACAAACTAAAAATCAACCTGCAGAAAAAATGCTGTTTAATGACGTAGATAATACTATTTCTGGTCTCAATTTCTCAAACGACTTAAACGAGAAAGGAAATTTAAATATTATTGAATATTTATATTATTACAATGGTGGTGGCGTGGCGTTGGGCGACATTAATAACGATGGATTGGATGACATCTATTTAACTGCCAACCAAAAACCGGATAAATTATATCTTAATGAAGGAAATTTAAAGTTTAAGGATATTTCATTAACAGGTAAAATAAATCAAGACAGCACCTGGTCTACAGGTGTTACCATGGTAGATATTAATAATGATGGTTTTTTAGATATTTATGTTTGTAAAGTTGGTAATTATAAAGGTTTAAAAGCAAAAAATGAACTTTACATAAATAACGGAGATAATACTTTTAAAGAAAAAGCCAAAGCATACGGCTTAGACTTTTCTGGTTTTTCTACACAAGCATCCTTTTTTGATTATGACCAGGATGGTGATATGGATATGTATTTATTAAACCACTCTGTACACTCTACTTATTCTTATGGAAATACAAAATTAAGAACAAAACCAAATGCTTTGGCTGGCGATGTATTATATGAAAACACATTAGAAAAAGGGGAAATAAAATTTATTGATGTTACAAAAAAAGCAGGTATTTACAATAGTGCATTAGGGTACGGACTAGCAATTGCAACATCAGATATAAATAATGATGGATTAATAGACATCTATATTGGTAACGACTTTCATGAGAATGATTATTTATACATTAATAATGGGAATAAAACATTTACAGAGTCTAGTGCCAAATATTTTAACCATACCTCAAGATTTACAATGGGTGTTGATATTGCAGATATTAATAATAATACAAAATTAGACCTCATCACCTTAGATATGATGCCGTATAAAGCAGAAGTATTTTTAAAATCTGGTGGAGAAGATTCTGATAAGATTAACGAAATTAAAAAAACCTTTGGCTTTCAACAACAATATGCAAGAAATCATTTACAACTAAATAAAGGAACTTATTTTACAGATGTTGCTTTGTTAACAGAAACATATGCTACCGATTGGAGCTGGTCTCCTTTACTCTTGGATTATAATAATGACGGTTTTAATGATCTATATGTTACCAACGGAATTTACAAAAGACCGAATGATTTAGATTATATCAATTATATAAGTAATGTAGATTTTGCTAAATATGAATCTAGTAGGCAAGATACTCTAGAACAAAAGTTAATTGAAACAATGCCAACGGTTCAGTTAGAAAATGTATTATTTCAAAATAATGGAAATTTAGATTTTGTAAAAACGAGTATTAATAACAAACATAAAACTACCTATTCAAACGGAGCGGCATATTCAGATTTAGACAATGATGGCGATTTAGATATTGTAGTGAATAACCTAAACGAAAAAGCAACGCTTCTAGAAAACAAAACAACAGATAGTAAATACATTACTATACGTCTATTAGAAAAAAACAAAAGCATAAATACAAACGGTGCAAAAGTATATCTCTATACAAAAAATAAATGTTTTTATAAAGAACAAACAACCGTTAGGGGATTTTTATCAAGCTCTACAAGGAAAATACACTTTGGCTTAGGAATAATTTCTAAAGTAGATTCTATAAAAGTAATCTGGAATGACGGCACAAAAAGCGTTCAAAAAGAAATAGCAACCAATCAAGAAATTACAATTCAAAAAGGTAAAACCACAATACACCCCTACAAAGAAACACCTGTTATAGCGCATCAAAAATTTGACTATCAACACAAAGAAAATACCTTTTTAGATTACGAAAGAGAGGCATTAATGCCAGAGAAACTATCTTCAGAAGGCCCATCAATAGTGCAAGCAGATTTTAACGCAGATGGCTTAAAAGATTTATTTATTGGTGGTGGTCGAGGTCAAGAACCTGTATTATATTTACAAACGAAAATAGGAAAATATAGACTTAAAAACACTACAATTTTTAAACAAGATAGCATGTACGAAGATGCAGATGCAATTGCTTTTGACATTGATGCAGATGGTGATTTAGATATCTATGCGTTAAGCGGTGGAAATGACTACAAGGAAGGGGAACCAATGCTGGAAGACAGGGTTTATATAAATGATGGAGTAGGTAATTTTACAAAATTAAACGCAAAATTATTAGCAACAAATGGAGGCTCTGTTTCTTCCTTTGATTTTAATAAAGATGGATATCAAGATTTGTTTATTGGTAATAGATCAATTCCTGGCGCTTATGGCTTAACACCGTTTAGTTTTATTCTCAAAAATACAGGAGATAATAACTTTCAGGTAGTGCAAAAAAGGCGTTTTGGTATGATTACAGATAGTAAATGGGCCGATTTAGATAATGATGGTTTTGCAGAATTGATACTCGCAGGAGATTGGATGCCAATTCGTATTTTTTCGTATACCAAAGAAGGCAAGTTTGAAAACAAAACAAAAGAGTTTGGATTGGACAAGAGCAACGGTATGTGGAATGTAATTAAAATTGCAGATCTAAATAAAGATGGATTTTTAGACATTATTGGAGGTAATACTGGAGAAAATTTTAAATGGAAGGCCTCCGAAAAAAAACCCGTAAAAATGTATCTAGATGATTTCGATAACAGTACACAGCTAAATCAGATTATTTTTTACGATTATTTTGGAACGGATGTCACTTTTGCTTCTAAAGATAAATTAACACAGCAAATGCCAATATTAAAAAAGAAATTTACAAGTTATAATGCTTTTTCAAAGGTAAATGCTATTACCGATTTATTTGACAAGGATGAACAAGAAATTTTAGAAACTAAATATATTTACGAATTAAGATCTATGTTTTATCTAAATGATGGCAACAATCATTTTGCAGGAGAAGCCCTTCCTAAAAAAGCTCAAATAAGTACTATTGAAGATTTTTACATCGATAACGATGAAATTATATATACTGGTAATTACAACGATTTTGTAACTGAATTAGGAAATTTAGACGGGAATCCGGGTGGAATATTACGTTTTTCCAACAATACAATTCAAGAACAAAAAAGTTTACAATTGCCTAAAGAGTTTAGTGGAAGAAAAATTGTAAAACTATCTAAAAACAACTACTTAGTCCTTTCTAATAACGGAAGTTCTTATATTATTGACACACAAAAATTAGACAAATAAAAGATGAAAATTCATAAAACCATAAGGTATCAACAAATTTTTTATGTATTTATATGCATTGTATTTTCAGGTTGTAAAACATCAGCACCTATAGAGATAACTCCTGAAAATTACCACGCTTCTGTAGATAAAGTTACAGAAATAATGATTCATGATATTTTTTCTCCCCCTGTAGCAAGCCGAGTTTTTGCATATCCAAATATTGCAGCCTATGAAATATTAGTGCAAAAAGATTCAGTATACAAAACTTTGTCATCTACCTTAAACGGACTTTCTCCCATTCCTAAGGTTAAAAAAGAAGTTAACGTAAACCTCAACTTAGCAGCAATCATTGCACACTTAGAAATAAGCAAGAAATTAATTTTTTCTGAAAACAAATTTGAAGTCCTACAAGATAGTTTATACACGCACTGGCAGCATATAAATAAAACTGAATTTGAGCACTCTAAAAAATATGCACTTACTGTTGTAAAACATATTAAAAAATGGATGGATGCCGATAATTACAATCAAACGAGAACAATGCCAAAGTACACTGTCGATACGGATGATGATTCGAGATGGCAACCAACACCTCCTGCATACATGGATGCAATAGAACCTCATTGGAATAAAATTAGACCATTTTTATTAACGGCTGCAGACCAATTTAAACCAATAACGCATCCTAAATTTTCATTAGAAAAAGATTCAAAATTTTATAAAGAATTAATAGAAGTATATAATATCAGTCAAGAAATTACTAAAAAAGGAGATGCTTCAGAAGAAATAGCCATTGCTCAATTTTGGGATTGCAATCCTTATGTATCTGTTACCAGAGGGCATTTTATGTTTGCAACTAAAAAAATTACACCTGGTGCACATTGGATTGGAATTGTTAAAATTGCTGCAAAGAAAACGAATGCCAATTTCATGGAAACTGTAAATGCCTATACCAAAACATCTTTAGCTATTGCAGATGGTTTTATAAGTTGTTGGGATGAGAAATATAGAAGTAATTTAATTCGTCCAGAAACGCTTATCAATCAGCACATAGATGCAGATTGGCAACCTATTTTACAAACACCTCCTTTTCCTGAATATACTAGCGGACACTCTGTTATTTCTGGTGCTGCATCTGTAGTATTAACATCTATTTTTGGAAAGGAATTTGCTTTTGACGACACCACTGAACTTCAGTTTGGATTACCTATTAGAAGTTATACTTCTTTTTACGATGCTTCTAGCGAAGCTGCATTGAGCAGAATGTATGGTGGTATTCACTACAGAGCAGCCGTGGATATTGGTTTAAGTCAAGGAAAAGAACTGGGTGCATTTGTTTTATCACAGTTAAATAAATAAGCTTTATTTCTCGTGAGTAATAATAAAATAAATATAGTAGATAGAAACTGGTGGAAAGAAGCCATCATCTATCAAATTTATCCAAGAAGTTTTAAAGACACTTCTAATAATGGAATTGGAGATATTAAAGGAGTTATAGAAAAACTAGATTACATTGAAGGTTTAGGTGTTACGATGGTTTGGCTAAACCCTATTTATGAATCTCCAAATGATGATAATGGTTATGATATTAGTAACTATCGTGCCATTATGAAAGAGTTCGGTACTATGGATGATTTTGATGAACTGCTTCAAGGATTGCATAAGAGAAACATAAAGTTTGTAATGGATGTGGTCGTAAATCACAGTAGTGATGAGCATGACTGGTTTCAGCAATCTAGAAGTTCTAGAACCAATCCTTACAGAGACTATTACCATTGGTGGCCAGCAGAAAAGGGAAAACCTAATTACAGGTGGAGTTTCTTTGATGAAAAAAGTGAAGCATGGAAATATGACGCACAAACAGATGCATATTATCTGCATTATTTCTCTCAAAAACAACCCGATTTAAACTGGGAAAACCCAAAAGTACGCCAAGAGGTGTATGATATTATGAAGTTTTGGGCAGACAAAGGTGTAGACGGATTTCGTTTAGATGCTTTTCAGTTTGTAAGTAAAGACATTTCGTTTCCGCCATTGCCAAAAGGCTATGACGCTACTATACCAAGTGTGATAAAACACCACGGAATGGGACCTCATTTACACACCTACTTGAAAGAAATGAATGATGAGGTCTTGAGTAAATACGATGTTTTTGCGGTTTCTGAAGGTGTTGGAAGTTCGTTGGAAGACGCTCACGATATTGTAGATGAAGAGAGAAGTGAATTGCAAATGGCCTATCATTTTGAAAGTACAGACTTGGTAAGTTCTTTAGAGAAGTGCACACTAGCAGACATAAAAGAATGTTTTACAAAATGGGATACCTCTTTTGATAAAAAAGGCTGGCTATCTATTTATTTATCCAATCACGATCAAGCTAGAATGGTCAATCGTTTTGGAAATGCCAAACCAGCATTTAAAGAAGTTTCTGCAAAAATGCTAAACACTTTTATTTTAAGTATGAAAGGCACACCTTATACGTATTATGGTGATGAATTAGGCATGACAAATAATGGCTTTACAAAGATTGAAGAATACCAAGATATTGCTGCAATTAACGGATACAAAAGCTTAGAAGCAAAAGATGGAAATTTAGCCTTGTATTTAGAAAAAATGAATCTATTATCTCGAGATAACGGACGTACACCAATGCAATGGGATGCATCCGAAAACTCAGGGTTCTCTATAAAAAGACCTTGGTTACCTGTAAATAAAAATTACAAAACAGTAAACGTTGCAACCCACGAAAAAGATATAAATTCTGTTCTAAATCATTTTAAAAAAATGGTGTCAATAAGAAAAGAAAACTTGGTTTTGGTTTATGGAAAATATACTCTTATTCAAAAGGAACATGAAACCATATATGCATATACGCGTACTTTAGACGAAAATAAAATGTTAGTATTGCTAAATTTTTCTAAAGAAAAATCGAGTATTACGCTATCCAATTTAGATGAAAGTATAACAGTTTTAATAAATAATTATAACACTGTAGCTATCTTTAAGAATACTATAGAACTAGCATCTTATCAAGCAGTAATTATAAAAATATAAAATAAAACCATTATGAAAATAAAAAAACCCAGCCTCTCCTTTTGGCAGATTTTTAATATGAATGTTGGTTTTTTAGGAATCCAATATAGTTTCGGATTGCAACAAACAGCCATTAATCCGATCTTTTTATATTTAGGCGCACCTGAAGATATGCTGCCAATTTTAAATATTGCGGGTCCTGTTACTGGTTTATTAGTGCAGCCTATCATTGGTGCTATGTCAGACAAAACATGGTCTAATAAATGGGGAAGAAGAAAACCTTATTTTTTAATTGGAGCCTTACTTGGTAGTTTCTGTTTGTTCGCATTCCCTTTCAGTCCGGCTTTATGGTTTGCTGTAGGTTTATTATGGATTTTAGATGCTGGAAATAACATGGCAATGGAACCTTACAGAGCTTTTATAGGTGATAAACTACCAGAAAAACAACTTAGTCTTGGTTTTCAAATGCAGAGTCTTTTTGTAGGTGCAGGTATTTTACTAGCAAATGGATCTATCGTACTTTTTCAATATTGGTTTGGCGGAGATGCTACAGAAGAAGTAGGTGTTATTCCACAGTGGCTGTATTACTCTTTCTTTATTGGTGCTTTTTTATCTTTAGTCACCATTTTGTGGTCAGTTATAAAAACACCTGAGATTCCACCATCTGTCGAAGAATTAAAAGAAATTAATACGATTAAAGCTTTACCAATTATTCAAAAAATGGCCAAACCTTTTTCAGAAATAACAGCAGCTATAAAAGACATGCCAAAATTTATGTGGAAAATAGGGGCCGTCTATTTATTTCAATGGTATGCCTTATTCATTTATTGGCAATTTACCACGCCCTTATTTAAATTAACAATGGGGTATTCAACTTCCGAAGCAGCATCACAAGCAGCAAAAATGAGCTTAACATACAATATTGTAACAATGGTTGTTGCACTTGCTTTAGTGCCATTAACCTTAAAATTTGGCGGTAAAAAGATTTATGCGATAAGTTTAGTTGGTACAGCAATTTCATTATTCTGTATTCCTTATATTTCAGACCCTCTACTTGTTTTATTGCCAATGATACTATTCGGCATCGGTTGGGCTGCAATGATGGGAATACCTTACACTATGGTTTCAAAAATTGTACCTCAAAATAGAAGGGGCGTTTATATGGGTATTTTGAACATGATGATTGTAATACCAATGTTTATTCAAACCCTTACTTTTGGACCTATTTATAAATACTTATTGGATAGTGATGCTATAAATGCTATGCTTTTTGCAGGTGTATTTTTTGCAATTGCAGCGCTATTAGCAATGCGTTTGAACGAAACTGCAAAGAACAAGTAATTTTAACTCATACTTTTTACTATGAAAAATATCGGCATCAAAATAGCACTTTTCTTAAATTACTTTGTTTTTGCATTTCTATTGAATAGTGTAGGAACTGTCATATTACAAGTGCAACGTAGCATGGATGTTTCTAAAGGTAGCGCAAGTGTTTTAGAAGGGTTTAAAGATATTCCAATTGCCATTGCTTCTTTTATTTTAGCTTCCTTTTTACCTAAGATAGGATTGAAAAAATCGATGCTATTGGGTTTGGCTTTGGTCTCTGTTTTTTGTTTTATAACTCCTTTCACAAGCGGATTCTGGTATTTTAAAATCCTATTTCTAGTAATTGGTGTTTCTTTTGCTTTAATTAAAATTGCTGTATTCGCTACCATTGGTTTAATTACAAACAATCAAAAAGAACACGGTAGTTTTATGGGGATTTTAGAAGGTGTTTTTATGGGTGGTATTTTGTTAGGAAATATTGTTTTTAGTCTTTTTATAGATGATGCTAATCCGAAATCTACCAACTGGTTAAATATTTATTGGTTTATGGGTAGTGTTTCGTTCTTGGCTTTTGTTGTGCTTTTTGTTTCAAAATTAGATGAATCAGGGGCAACCATAGAAAAGCGTAAGTTCTCGGAAGACTTTAAAGAGATGTTGTTATTAATTGTAAAACCATTGACACTCATTTTTATCATCAGTATTTTTCTATATGTGTTGATAGAGCAAAGTTTCCAAACTTGGTTTCCAACTTTTTATACAGCTATTATACACGCGCCCGCAAGTATGGCCGTGCAGGCAGGAGCTATTTTGGGTGGCACTTTTATGATTGGTCGTTTTTTAGGTGGCTTTATTCTAAATAAAGTGAAATGGATTTACCTACTAAGTTTTTGTTTAGTAGCCTCAGCAATTTTAATAGTGCTCGTTTTACCACTCTCTGGAAATTCGAGCACTGAAGGATTAATAACTTGGACAAATGCACCGGCAGTGGTTTATCTGATGCCTTTAATTGGCTTATTTTTAGCACCTGTATATCCTACTATAAATTCAACAATTCTATCTTCTTTACCAAAACACATGCATAGTTCTATGGCGGGTTTAATCGTGGTGTTTTCTGCTTTAGGAGGTACTACAGGTTCTATAATTACTGGAAATGTCTTCCAAAAATATGATGGTGCTACCGCCTTTTATTTGTCCTTAATTCCACTTACCGGAATCCTAATTTCTATTTGGATTCTATATGCTATGTCTAAAAAAAATACTATAATTTCAGAATGATCTTCACACTACAAATAAGAGAAACCTTAAAAAACCTTCTCATTCAAGAAGATACAGATGGCGATAAAAAAATCACCATTGAAGATAAGGGGCCAAAAGAGTTTATAATTAGAGTAACTTCTGGGAAAAACTATCCAATAAAGGGCACGTATTATTTGTCTAATTTATTGCAAGAATTAGTACGAGCAAAAAATAAAGGGTTAGAGATCTTAGAACTTGACATTGCTAAAATAGAAGAGCCTCCTGTTGCCAGAATTTCAAGAAGCATAAAGGATTATTATTGGCAAGGATTAACAAGAACTATGGATGAAAAAGGGATTGAAGCACTACTTTCCGATACTAAAAACGATACTTTAACTAGTGATATTTTAAATATTTATGTTCCTTTTGAAGATACTATTGCATTACAATATTACCAGCAGTTAGAAAAAAAATTACCCATAGAAACCATTCAATTGCCTGAAATAATTACCCCAGAATTTGTGAAAAGCATCAACACAAAACCTGGTATTTTAGCGTTGAAATTAATCAATGAAAACGGTAATATACAAGGGATTCCTTTTGTGGTTCCAGGTGGACGTTTTAACGAAATGTACGGTTGGGATAGTTATTTTGAATCTGTAGGTCTAATTATAGATGGTAAAGTAGCTTTGGCAAAAGCCATGGCAGATAACTTCCAATATGAGGTTGAGCATTATGGTAAAATTTTAAATGCTAATAGATCTTACTATTTAACAAGAACACAACCTCCTTTTTATACCTCTTTAATCCGAGAAGTATTTGAAGTAACACAAGATAGAGAGTGGTTAAAAAGTCATTTAAAAACAGCTATCAAGGAATATGAAACCGTCTGGATGGTGGAAGGAAAACGATTGACCAAAAACGGCTTAAACAGATTTCTTGCAGACGGCCTTGGAATGCCCCCAGAATGTGAAGAAGGGCATTTTGATGCTATTATTAAGCCAGTTGCCAAAGCGTTAAATATTTCTATTAAAAGTTATATTGAAGGCTATCAAAATGGAGAAATAAAAAACACCGAACTAGCTGTTTATTTTTTAAACGATAGATCGGTTCGAGAATCTGGCCATGATACTTCGTATCGAATTGATGGTAATTGTTCTGAATTAAACTTGGTAGATTTGAATGCCTTTTTATATAAATATGAAACGGACTTTAAAGAAATCATCGCTTCAGAATTCGATAATAGTTTTAGTTGTAACAATCGAAATTATACGAGTAATTTTTGGAATGAAAAAGCTAAAAAGAGAAAGCAACTCTCAAATACCTATTTATGGGACGAGGAAAAAGGAATGTATTTTGATTATAACATAAAGACAGCAAGTAACTCTACTTTTGTTTCGGCAACCACCTTAACTCCTTTATGGGCAAAAATGGCATCCAAGGAACAGGCAGAAAAATTAGTAAAAACCGCCCTTCCACTTTTAAAAATGGAAGGTGGTATTGCAGGAAGCACGCAAGAAAGTGCTGGTGAAATATCAACAAAAAGACCACAAAGACAATGGGATTTTCCGAATGGTTGGGCACCGCATCAAATGCTAATTTGGAAAGGATTATTGCATTATAAATATAAAGAAGAAGCCCAAGAGCTTATCTATAGGTGGTTGCTTATGATTACCAAAAATGCAGTAGATTACAACGGAACCATCCCAGAAAAATATGATGTAGTTTCTGCTACACATAAAGTTTTTGCAGAATATGGCAATGTAGGTACAGATTTCGAATACATTACCGATGAAGGTTTTGGTTGGATGAATGCGTCCTACCAATATGGATTAACATTGTTAAATAAAGAATACAAAGAACACTTAAATAAATTAACTACTCCAAATAAACTATTTAAAAATGATTAGAAAAACTACATTTATATTCATGCTTTTTATTGCTTTTACTTCATGTAAAACAGCAGTAAAGGAAACCGTAATTTCAATTCCAGCAGTATCCGAAGAAATGATGGAAACGGCTATTATTTATGAGGCGAATATTCGACAATATTCACCAGAAGGAACGTTTAATGCCTTTACAAAAGACATTGCAGGGCTTAAAAAATTAGGAGTCAAAATTATCTGGTTAATGCCAATTAATCCTATTTCAAAAGTAAAAAGAAAAGCAACGGATGGTTCTTTTACAAGCGATATTAAAGATGAAACGAAACGTAAAAAATATTTAGGTAGTTATTATTCCGTGTCTGATTACAAGGCAATTAATAAAGAATTCGGAAATAAAGAAGACTTTAAAAACCTCATAGAAACGGCGCACAAAAATGGAATTTACGTAATTGTAGATTGGGTACCCAATCATACCGGTTGGGATCATCCCTGGATTTTTGCGCACCCAGAGTGGTACACACAAAATAAAAACGGAGAAATTATAGACCCTATCAATCCAGATACAGGTGAATCTTGGGGTTGGACAGACACTGCAGATTTAAATTATGAGAATAAAGCCATGCAAGCAGAAATGATAAAAGACATGAAGTATTGGCTTACAGACTTTAATATTGACGGGTATAGAATGGATGTTGCCCATAAAGTACCACCAGCGTTTTTTAAACAAGTTACTGAAGAATTAAACGCCATAAAACCTGTTTTTATGTTGGCAGAAGCAGAGCAACAAGATTTGTTTGAGAATGGTTTTGACATGCAATATGCTTGGGAAGGACATCATATTTTAAATACGATAGCTAAAGGCAAAGCAAATGCTACTACAATTATTAGTTATTTGCAAAAACAAGATAGCATTAAAAATATAAGTGATATTAAAATGAATTTTATAACCAATCATGACGAAAATTCTTGGAGTGGAACTGTAAAAGAACGCATGGGAGATGCAAGCAGTCTTATGACAACACTTGTATATACTTTGCCTGGAATGCCTTTAATATATAGCGGGCAAGAATATGATTTAGACTATCAATTAAAGTTTTTTGAGAAAGATAGCATTCCTAAGACTAAAGGAGCTACTTGGAATTTATTAGAGAAATTAGGTGCGCTTAAGAAGAACAACAAGGCTTTAAATGGCGGTAAAAATGCTGCGAACTATTCAATCTTACATACTAATAATGAAAACGTTTTGGCTTTTAATAGAAATAAGAATGAGACCTCTATTTATTTTATTGGAAACTTGTCTAACGAAACGCAAAATTTTTCGCTAGCACTAGAAGGGTCTTTTGTAGGTGTTTTAAAGGATGAAAAAATTATTTTGGATACAAAAATAATTGAATTAAAACCTTGGGAATATTATTTACTAATCAAGTCACAACAATAAACTCTTTTTTAAAACCAAGTATTTAAAGATGCATTCTCTCAAAATTATTTTATCAAAATTTAAGTATTTTTCTGTTGCTTGGATCTTTGCTTCATTAAACTTTATTATTGGTACTTGGGTTTTATACATTCCACATGTAAAGGAAAAATTACAATTAAACGATTCTGAAATAGGCATAGCCTTATTTTGTTTTGCTTTGGGTATTTTATTATTTCTACCATTAGTGCCGTTTATTACAAAAAAGGTGGGTTTAGGGCGTTATTCTTTAATAGGTGTTGTTTTATTTGCAACTTCCTTTATATTCCCTTTGCTGGCTCCTACCTATATCCTCTTATGTGTTTCATTATTTGTTGCAGGTATATTTGTGGGATCTACAGATATTGCTATGAATGCTTTAGTCTCTAATATAGAAAAAAAAGATTCACAAAATTTTATGTCTGCCGCGCACGGTTTCTTCAGTTTAGGTGGCGCCATTGGTGCTACTTTAGGTAGTTTTTTACTAGCTGTTTTCACAAAACCAGCATATCACATGCTATTTATTGTCCTCTTTGTAATCATAACAAATAGTATTCTAGCTAAAAATTATTACAAAATTGTGGAAGAATCAGTTTCAAAAGAAAAGAAAAAGTATGATTTTAATGCCTTAAAACCCTTATTTATTATTGCTTTTATTGCTTTTGTTATTATGAGTAGTGAAGGTGCTATTGAGCATTGGAGTGGCTTGTATTTGAAAGAAGTAGTTGGCGTTGTGGAGCAAAATCGTATCGGATTTGGATTTATATTTTTCTCTGTTATGATGACTTTCGGGCGGTTTTTTGCCGATAGAATTAGTGAGAAAATCGGCTCTTTAAAAATAATTTTTTACGGCTGTATTATTGCTAGTATTGGGTATGCATGCATTCTTATAAGTGTTTTTGAAATTACTTTAGTTGGCTTCGGAATTTTAGGGCTTGGGCTTTCTGTTATTATTCCAGAATTATTTAGAATAGCAGGTAATACAACCGGTGTAAAAGCTTCTATAGGAATATCCTTTGTGTCTGGTATTGGATTTATTGGTTTTTTACTAGGGCCTGTTTTATTAGGATATATCTCGCATACCTTCAGTTTAAAATTGAGCTTTCTATTTTTACTATCTTTAACGGTTATTGTTTTCTTAGCACTTCTAATGAAGTTTAAACAGAAGATTATTCTTAAATAAATTGAACTCAAAATATTTTCCTAAAGCTATCTAAACATATATACTAGTAAAAAAAGTATTCGACAAGATGCAACAGCCAGGTATTTAGCGGAACTCTAATAGGTTAAGAATGAAAAAATGTACGATAAATAATGGTCTTTAAAAAATTTAGGGTGATATAAACTCTAAAACAACGAGAACAACTCATATAACAAACTCACTCTAATTTATTTTTTAAAAAAACATTATAAACCAATCCTAGTAAGATTAAAAAGATTCCGAATAAAGTCCAAAAATCATAAATTTCTCCAAACCAAGTAGCCCCAATAATAATCATAAAAATTACTTCTAGATAT
>Ga0209713_10000286_pt1 | contig 28140 bp, 20 predicted proteins | sample ArcOceMetagenome_3_FD_187444 | JGI IMG/M metagenome (GOLD analysis project Ga0209713, IMG submission 187444) | Marine eukaryotic phytoplankton communities from Arctic Ocean - Arctic Ocean- Svalbard ARC20M Metagenome (SPAdes) (version 2) | ecosystem: Environmental > Aquatic > Marine > Oceanic...
TAGAATACGTGATAGTTAAGATTTCCCTAAGCTCGGTATTATATAAATAGACATCAACCCTTTATTGAAAGATTAAAGTAGTCTTCATTTAGCAACAGAGCAGTTAGCCAAAGCTTGTCTAAAAGAAGATATCACTGCTGTTGCTGGGATAGAAGCCCGCGGATTTATTTTTGGAAGTTTAGTAGCTAGTCTCTTAAGCATTGGCTTTATTCCTTTAAGAAAGCCAACAAGCTGCTGTGTAGAGTAAACACTAAATATGGACCAACTAGCATAGAGGTACACCACGATGCTATACAACCAGGCGACCGTGTCTTATTAATTAATGATCTCCTCGGAACAGGAGGCACTGCTATGGCAAGTTACCAATTAGTCGAAAGACTAGGTGGAAAGATTATTGCTTGTGCTTTTCTTATCGAATTGACAGAGCTAGCTGGTCGAGAACGATTAAGCAATTATCCTATTCATACCATGCTTACTTACTAACAGTATCAGTTCCCTTTGAATCAGCAAGATTGAGCTTTTTTCTTAATCAGGTAAGATTAAGGGCTTTTCACAAACCCATAGGAAAGTAGATCAATGCACGAGCAAGCAATTATTGCACTATCTACCATAGGCGTAGTTGCCATCCTTTGCCAATGGTTTGCTTGGTGGGTCAAATTACCTGCCATTGTTTTTCTGCTCTTTGCCGGTATTATTTTAGGCCCCCTCACAGGCACATTAAATCCAGAAACACTTTTCGGTGACTTATTATTTCCTATGGTGTCACTCGCCGTTGCTGTCATTCTCTTTGAAGGCAGCTTAACCTTAAAGTTTGAAGAGATTCGTGATTTACACAAAGTAGTAAGGAATATGTTGACCATGGGGGTTGTGCTCACATGGGCTGCAATTTCTGTAGGCACACACTTAATCGTCGGCTTTTCTTGGGACCTTTCTATTCTTTTTGGCGCATTGATGGTTGTCACTGGGCCGACCGTAATTGTTCCAATTTTAAGAACCGTAAAGCCTAACCGCACCATCTCGAATATTCTTCGCTGGGAGGGTATTGTTATCGATCCTTTAGGTGCTATTTTAGCTGTCCTCGTTTTTGAAGTTATTTTATCCATTCAACTACAAGGCCATGCTTCTTTTGAACATACCCTTATGATCTTTGGCAAAACATTATTAATAGGTACCTTCGTTGGTGCTATCCCCGCCTACTTATTTGGTTTAATATTACGTAATCACCATATGCCTGAGTACCTGCATAATGTTGCTACATTAACACTAGTTTTTGCAGTCTTCGCCCTATCTAATTATTTATCAGAAGAGTCCGGATTATTAGCCGTAACAGTCATGGGCATATGGTTAGCAAATATGAAAAATGTACCTGTGGACGAAATATTAAACTTTAAAGAAAGCCTAAGTATTCTATTAATTTCAGGCCTCTTTATCCTACTCTCTGCTCGCCTAGACTTTTCTCAATTCACTGCATTAGGTTGGTCAGCAATCGGGCTTTTTTTATTCATCCAATTGTTTGCCAGACCCTTCAAGGTCATATTATCAACAATAGGCTCGGGCTTAACTTGGCAAGAAAAATTCTTAATTAGTTGGATTGGCCCTCGCGGAATAGTCGCTGCTGCTGTCACAGCTTTATTTGCATTGAGATTACAAGAACATGGCGTAGAAGATGCAGAGCTTCTAGTGCCTCTAGCCTTCAGCATCATCATAGGCACCGTGGTACTCCAAGGTACTACCTCAAAGTTTCTAGCTAGATTATTAGGTGTTGCTGAACCTGACGATAATGGTTTCTTAATTATTGGTGCTAACCCAGTTTCTCGAATGCTAGCTCATGCGTTAAACGATAATGATTTTAATAGCTTAGTTACGGATGATAGTTGGACTAATATTAAATTAGCTAGGATGGAGGGTCTCAAAAGTTATTATGGCAACGCTATTTCTGAACATGCAAGTAGACACTTAGATTTAGTGGGGCTAGGCCACTTATTAGCTATGTCCCCACAAAAAGAAAACAATGCGTTAGTTGGTCAACATTACCGTTCTGAATTTGGTAGCAACAGGATTTATTTTCTGTCTTCAGAACCTGACTCAGAAAAACAAGAGGAAGATCAAAACTCACGCACTTCAATCAACTACGGTCATCAAGTTTTATTTAGTCACGACACTACCTTCTCAAAGCTTGCTAGTTTAATCAGTCAGGGTGCACAAACTAGGCATACAACTATCAGTGATAGTTTCACATATCAAGATTATAAAGAGCAATATGGTAAGCGTGCTATTCCATTATTTTCTTTCAATGAGAAAAGACAGCTTCAATTCTTTACTAGTGAAATAGATTTCATTCCTAGCCCAGGAACCACTATTACAGCTTTAGTACAGGAACAAGCTGATGATTTAAAGCTCGAATGAACCCGCCATAATGAAAAAGGTACTCGTCATTGGCTATGTATGGCCGGAACCTAACTCTTCTGCTGCGGGTAGCCATATGATGTCTATTTTGAGGTTATTAAAAGAACAAAACTGGCAAATCCAGTTTGCAACACCCGCCCAAGAAACAGATCATATGACTGATCTTAATGCAGAAGGTATTACAAGCAAAAAAATTAAACTAAATTGTAATAGCTTTGATGTATACATTACTCAGTATCAACCCAATATCGTTATCTTTGATCGCTTTATGATGGAAGAACAGTTTGGCTGGCGTGTAGATAAACACTGTCCCAAAGCAGTTAAAATATTAGATACTGTAGATCTACAATGTCTACGTGCCGCTCGTCACATGGCATTTAAACAAGATCGCAATTTAACTAACTCTGACTTATCAAGTAACCTAGCAAAACGAGAAGTAGCCGCTATTATGCGATGCGACCTCTCACTCATTATTTCACCATTCGAAATATCACTTCTTACTGATCATTATAAAATTGATGCAACCTTACTTCATCACCTTCCTTTCATGATTAACCTCTCAATACTCCCTGACAAAACCACCTCTTTTAATGACCGCCAGAATTTTATAACTATTGGTAACTTTCGTCATGCTCCGAACTGGGATGCCGTCATACATCTACAATCACTTTGGCCAAAGATCAAAAAACAACTTCCTGAAGCTCAATGTCATGTTTACGGCGCCTACCCACCACCCAAAGCTACGGCCTTAAGTAATGAAAAAACTGGCTTTTTAATTAAAGGCTGGGCAGAGGACAGTCTTATTGTTATGGAACAAGCTCGTGTCTGTTTAGCCCCTCTACGATTTGGAGCAGGATTAAAAGGCAAGTTACTGGATGCTATGATCATGCAAACTCCGAGTGTAACAACACCCGTTGGCAGTGAGGGCATGCATGCACAATACTCTTGGCCAGGCTTTATTGCTGATAACTCCGATGAGTTTATTACCAATGCAGTGAACTTATATCAAAACCATTTAACTTGGGAGGTAGCTCATAGTAATTGTCACCCTTTATTACATGCACTTTACGATTCACGGATCCTAGGGGAGGCGCTTGTCTCGAAAATAGCTCTTATTGAACAACACCTGAGTCAACATCGACTAGAGAACTTTACCGGCGCAATGCTCAAGCATCACACAATGGCGAGTACACAATATATGTCTCAATGGATTTCGGCCAAAAATGACCTTAAGTAAGATAGTTAAACTTCATCTTTTAAGAAATGTAAAGCCAAGCTAATATTAGCTTAGATAGACAGCTTACTATGATCTAAAGTTACTCCTGATCCTCATATGAGCATTTTAGTTAACACTCATCTTTCACAGTGAAAAAGATACACATTAAGTTTAATGTTAAAATCTACTTATTCTTACAACCTTCTATTAGTTTCTATAATTTAACCGACCATACTTTATTCGATAATGACAAAACCTAAATCAGGACAATCAGACCAAGCTGATATCGCATTATTTCGAGAAGAAATAGGTGAGGTAGAACATATTGCTCAAGATAAAATCGTGCCTGTCACTAAAACGACTAAAATAAAATTAAGAGCCCGTCAAAATAAAGCTACAGACTTGCAAAGTGAATTATCTGATCTTTCTGACCCAACGACCGTTGTTGGCAGTGAAGAGACCCTGAGTTTCCGCCGCAGTGGTATTCAGGAGCGTTTATTATCTCGCTTGCGCAGTGGTAGCCTTAAACTTGATGCGGAGTTGGACCTACATGGAATGACTATCCCCATTGCTCATCAAGCTTTGTTAGACTTTATCCGTGACTGTGTAAATTACAATATTCGTGGTGCACGAATTATTCATGGCAAAGGCTGGAGCTCAAAGCACCATAAACCAATATTAAAAAGTAAATTGAACATTTGGCTACGTGAAATGGATGATATTTTGGCTTTTTGTTCAGCTCGAATTGAAGACGGCGGCACTGGCGCTTTGTATATCTTATTACGTCGAACTAACAAAAATAAATAGCAACAATCCCCTCTTTCTAACCCACCCACTTTCTTGCGTTCTGGAATAAACGTAACCATGGGCCATTATTACCCCAATCATCTGGAGACCATGAGTGCTGTACTGTTCTTGTCACGCGCTCAGGATGTGGCATCATTATAGTGACCCTTCCATCCGTTGTTGTAAGTGCAGTTATACCTTCTGGTGAACCATTTGGGTTATTAGGGTAACGTTCTGTTGCTTTTCCATAGTTGTCAACATAACGCATAGACACCAGGGCTTTTTTTATATCATCAGTACTATTAAATTTTGCTCTTCCTTCACCATGAGCTACTGCAATAGGCATTCTAGAGCCAGCCATGTTTTTTAGTAAAACAGATGGTGAGTCTACAATTTCCACCAGTGAAAAACGCGCTTCAAATTGTTCTGAAAGGTTTCTTTGGAATTTTGGCCAATGGTCACTACCAGGTATCAATTCTTTAAGCTGGGATAGCATTTGACAGCCATTACATACTCCCAATGTAAAAGTATCTTCACGGGCAAAGAAGTCTTTAAACTGTTCCCTTGCACGACGGTTATGCAAAATCGTGCTGGCCCAGCCTCGTCCGGCACCTAAGACATCACCATAGGAAAAGCCACCACAAGCAACCAAACCCTTAAAATCAGCTAAGTCAACGCGCCCTTCAAGAATATCGCTCATATGAACGTCTATAGACTTAAAACCCGCATGATCGAATGAAGCTGCCATTTCTATCTGGCCATTTACACCTTGTTCTCTCAAAATAGCCATTTTAGGCCTAATACCGTTTAAAATGAGAGGAGCAACAATATTTTCGTCTCGATCAAACAATAATGACACATTTAAACCAGGATCTGCATTATCTAGAATTGCATCAAACTCTTCCTTTGCACAATCAGGATTGTCACGGCTACTCTGCATTTGATAACTAGTTTCGGCCCAGTACTGCTGCAGTTTTGAACGCGGAGTATTAATGATTTCGGAACCATTAATGGCTACCACGATTTGTTGATCATCACGGAGCGTGCCTATGACATGACAGTAATGCTCTAAATCACGCTCCCTTAAAACAGCCAGTGCATTCTCAACATCACTATGACGTACCTGAATTACAGCACCTAATTCCTCATTAAACATTACCGGTAAAGCTTCACCCAACCCTATGAGATCTATATCTAAACCACAGTGGCCCGCAAAGGCCATTTCACACAATGTAGTGATCAGTCCGCCGTCGCTTCGATCGTGGTATGCCAATAAAAGACGGTCTTCTTTTAACTGCTGGATAGCATAAAAAAAGTTTTTTAAATCTTCAGCTTCATCTAGGTCTGGAGAGTAATGTCCCACTTGCTTATAGACTTGTGCTAATGCTGAAGCAGCTAATCGATTAAAACCTTTTCCCAAATCAATATAGATAAGGTCAGTATCACCGACATTTGTTTTTAGTTCGGGAGTATAGGTCTTAGCAGCATCAGAAACTGGTGCAAAAGCTGTAATAACTAAAGATAAAGGAGAGGTTACTGATTTAATTTCATCTCGCTCTTGCCAGACTGTTTTCATTGATAGTGAGTCTTTGCCAACAGGAATGGCAATTTCTAGCTTAGGACATAACTCAATGCCTACTGCTCTAACAGTATCGTATAGCAGAGCATCTTCGCCGTCATGTCCACAAGCAGCCATCCAATTTGCTGATAGTTTTACATCCCCCAACTTTTTAATACTTGCTGCGGCAATATTGGTGATAGCTTCTCCAATAGCCATACGTCCTGATGCAGGTGCATCAATGAGAGCAATCGGAGCACGTTCTCCAATGGCCATAGCCTCCCCTGCATAACCCTGATGATCTGCTAAAGTAACAGCACAGTCTGCCACTGGTATTTGCCATGGCCCAACCATTTGGTCCCTAGCCACTAACCCCGTTACACTCCTATCACCTATCGTAATCAGGAAGTTCTTACTTGCTACTGCCGGTAATTTTAAAACACGTTCTAAAGCTGAGTTGATGTCAATACCCTCTAGCTCTAATTCAGGTTTATGGAAGTCGTTATGTTGTACATCACGCAGCATTTTTGGTGGCTTTCCTAGTAATAAAGATAAAGGCATATCTACTGGCATGTTGACATTATCTGCATCACCCACTAATAAATCCTGTCGCTCTGTTACTTCACCAACGATGGCCCAGGGACAGCGTTCGCGCTCAGCAATAGCTTTGAAAATTTCCACTTCGTCTTGGGTAACCCCTAGTACATATCGCTCCTGTGATTCATTACACCAGATTTCCATCGGAGACATACTTGGTTCATCATTCGGGACTAGACGTAAGTCAAAGCGGCCCCCACGGCCACTATCATCTACCAGTTCAGGGAAAGCATTAGATAATCCGCCGGCACCAACATCATGAATAGCAATAATTGGGTTTTTATCGTCTAGTGCAACACAACGATCAATTACTTCTTGGCAACGACGTTCCATTTCTGGATTACCTCGTTGCACAGAGGCAAAGTCTAAACTTTCTTCACTCTTACCAGAAGATACCGATGATGCGGCGCTGCCACCCAAACCAATCAACATTGCTGGACCACCAAGTACAATCAACTGCACACCTGGTTCGAAAATATTCTTTTTAACATGCTGAGGCCTAATCGTGCCCATGCCACCTGCCAGCATAATCGGTTTGTGGTAACCACGGGTTTCCATACCTTTTGCTGAAGGGACAGCCGCTTCATAAGTTCTAAAGTAACCACATAAATTAGGTCGCCCAAATTCATTATTAAATGCTGCTCCACCCAACGGAGCATCCAACATTATCTCGCGCGCTGAAGCTATCCGCGTCGGCTTCCCATAACTCACTTCCCAAGGTTGCTCAAAGCCCGGGATCTTGAGGTTAGATACTGAAAAACCTGTTAAACCGGCTTTTGGCTTCGACCCTCTACCAGTCGCACCTTCATCACGAATTTCTCCACCAGCACCAGTTGCAGCTCCAGGAAAGGGAGAAATAGCTGTTGGATGATTATGAGTTTCCACCTTCATGATTATGTGCTGTTCTTCAGCTTGAGAGTGATATTGATTAGTCCTCATATCCACCTCGAACCGTTGACTAACTGGCCCTTCAATAACAGATGAATTATCACTATATGCGGTTAATACACCTTCTGGATTTTTAGCATGTGTGTTGCGGATCATGTTAAAAAGGGTTTCAGGCTGATGATCGCCGTCAATTATCCAATCAGCGTTGAATATTTTATGCCGACAATGTTCAGAGTTAGCTTGAGCGAACATCATCAATTCCACGTCATTGGGATTCCTACCCAAAGTAGTGAAGTTATCGACTAGATAGTCAATTTCATCTTCAGCCAAAGCTAAACCCATAGACTGATTGGCATCAACTAAAGCTGCGCGGCCACCAACTAAAATATCAATAGCCAGTAAAGGCCTAGATTGACTATGCATAAACAGTAGATCTGCATCTTCTTCGCTTGTGAAAATAGACTCAATCATCCTGTCGTGCAATAAGCTGCCTATACCCTGCCATTGTCCTAATGATAGTGAAGCTTTAGAGGTTACAAAAAATGCGATCCCACGCTCTATTCTCGCGACATTTTTGATACCGCTATTTAATACAATATCTGTAGCTTTACTCGACCAAGGTGAAATCGTTCCAGGTCTGGGCGTTACTAGAAAAAAAACAGTACCCTCTTCACTGGCGCTCTGCCTTACTTTTGCCTCAAGTAAGCTGGATAAAACCTTCTGCTCTTCTGTCGTGAGTTTGTGATCATCTGTGACTTCAATAAAATAACGATACTCACTGCGAAGTGATGCGATATCATTACTCATACCTTGAATTACGTTTAATAATTTCGCTAATCGAAAAGCAGAGTGCGCTGAACGCCCAATCATTTGTAACATAGTGTTCCTAATTCACATCAACCAATGCAATAATGATACTTTATGTCGCTTATCTACCCAAATAAATTACAACTAATAGCCTATGACTAATAAAGATAATCTCATTAGACCGGCGCTCTTTCGTCATTTAGTCATAATCATTTATGATCTCCTTCTACTGTTCTCTATCCTGCTGTTAGCGACATTTATTATTGTCGCGCTCAATAATGGTACTGCTATTGGACCAGGCAACCCTTTTTACATTGCTTATTTATTTATTGTCAGTTTTATTTTCTATGGCTGGTTTTGGACCCATGGTGGCCAAACTTTAGGAATGAGAAGTTGGAAAGTTACCTTGTATAGTCAGACTGGACAGGTTATCAGTTGGCGACAAGCAATGTTACGATTTGCTATCTCCATCGTAGCTTGCTTAGCGTTAGGAATTGGAATTTGGTGGCAATATTGTGGCAAAAAAAATCAAAGCTGGCCTGATCAAGCCTCTGGTACTTATCTTCATTATTCAAAAGACTCTAAAACAAAGCCTATGACCCGTCTCTCCTAACGAGACTCTGAATACAACCTTGTATATAAGCCGCCTTCATTGATTAAGTCATCATGATGACCTTGCTCGCTGATTCTGCCATCTTCAAAAACATAAACGTGATCCGCTTGGCGAACAGCACTTAAACGGTGCGCAATGATGATGGTCGTACGTTGCTTTAAAAAGTCGTTTAAGGCAGATAATAATTTCTGTTCTGTTTCCATATCAAGTGCCGATGTTGCCTCATCTAAAATAACTACTTTAGGCTCTGCTAGTAACATTCTAGCTATGGCAATTCGTTGTCGTTGCCCACCTGACAGCCTCACTCCTTTTCGGCCAATCTCAGTATCTAAATCATCTTCTAAATCCCACACGAAATCAGTCATTTGAGCGACATCCAACGCATGCCAGATATCTTCATCTAGATAGTCTCTGCCCATGGTGAGGTTTTCACGAATAGTGCCATTAAAAATAGTCGGATGTTGTAACACCGTTGATATGTTTTCTCTAACAGTTTGTAATCCAATTTTTTCAATGGGCACACCGTCAAATCTGAGTTGTCCTTGTTGATGAGGATATAAACCCAATAAGACTTGTACTAAAGTCGACTTACCGCCTCCGCTAGCACCCACCAGAGCAACTTTCTCACCAGCTTTTATCTGTAAAGTTACCCCTTTCAGAACATCTTCATTATCTCCGTAGCGAAAATGCAGATCTTCTATACTAATAGCAACAGTATGTTTACCAGAAAATGGGTTTTCGATACTTTTATACTGAGGTTCTTCTTCTAGATTATCTAGTTTATTAATTCGTGCTAATGCGGCTTTAGCTGCATACCATGCATATTGGATACCAATAACTTCATTAACAGGGCCCATCATGAACCAGAGATATCCAAATACCGCCATCATCTGACCAATACTGAGATCTGACAGCAAAACCATCAACATGGCTAAAGCACGGAAAACCTCAAAGCCTAATAAAAAAATAGTAAAGCTTAAACGGTTAGCGGTGTCGCTTTTCCACGTATAAGCAATTCCATGGTCTCGCACCAATTTAGCTTGCTCAGACAAGCGTTTCAAATAATGTGTTTCTCTATTTGCTGCTCTTACTTGCTGAATGCCTTCTAAAGTTTCTGTTAATGAAGACTGGAATACTTCAAACGCTTTATTTTCACGTTGTTTCAATTGTTTAACTTTTTTACCAATAATCACCGTTGCATATATTACAACTGGATTTAAAAGCAGTATAAAAAGTGCTAACTGCCAATGCATAAACAAAAGAATAATAGCTGTTCCAATAATCGAAAGTATAGCCACTAACAAACGACTGACAGATGTACCAATAAAGCTATCGATAGTATTTAGATCTGTAACAAGATGAGAGCTTACAGCACCACTCCCCAATGTTTCATACTCTGCCATTGAAATTTGCTGCAGCCTGCGTAAAAGACCATGCCTAATTCGGTAAGTAATATCTTTTGCAATAATTGTGAACTGGCGAGTTTGCCACACGTTAAAAATCAAGGAAAGCAAACGTAAACTCATAGTAATCAATAAAATGAAAACTAAGTAACGTGCGGGTTCGTGCCAAAACTCGGGAAGCGTTTGATTAATGGTATTTACAATAAAGCCAGGTTTATTTAATAAAACTTCATCAACCATTAGGGGCATAAGTAATGGGATAGGAACAGCACATAGAGTCGCTAGTATCGCAATAATATTGGCTTTGAATAATGCCGTTTTATGTTCTAAGGCAACACTAAAAATATAGCGGATATTATAGGTGTCACGCATAAAGTTATTATTCATAGACATGATTTAATTATCATTTACTCTAAAAACTCTTTTAATACCATTTTCATCTGTTCAGCAACTGCTAATGATTCACCTTCACTATAGGTGACTGTGCTTCCAGTCCCCCAGATCGGTGCTGGCCAGGCTTCATCTGTTTGATACCTTGCTACATGATGAATATGAAGCTGGCTTACTATGTTACCTAAAGCTGCAACATTCATCTTATCTGCAACAACTAACGACGATAGCTGTTTTGCAACAAAGGCAGACTCTGTTGACAATAAATATTGATCAGCATCACTAAGCTGAAATACTTCGGTAATATTCTCACGCCTTGGGACTAGAATGACCCATGGATAACGTGCATCATTCATTAGTAAAACATCACAAAGTTTAAGGTGCCCTAGATAGAAAGTATCTTGTTTTAGCTGATGGTGTAATTTATACATTACGTATCTGCCAAGTACTTCGTCACGATCTCATAAACATCAGCTGATAAGTCAGTCTGCTTTGCAATTTTTTCTAATGCTGCTCTCATCATACCTTGACGCTTTTTATCATATTGTTGCCATGAGTTAAAAGCACCCATTTGCCGAGATGCAATTTGAGGGTTTAGCTTATCAAGAATTAATATTTGTTCAACTAAAAACTGATAACCACTGCCATCTATGGCATGAAAGTTAACCGCATTATTTCTACAAAACTGTCCAATCAAAGAGCGTACATTATTCGGATTAGTGATATTAAAGGCCGGGTGGCTCATCAAACTTTTCACACGTAATAAAGTATCTTTCAGACTCGATTGTGCTTGAACAGCTAGCCATTTGTCGACTACTTGCCGATCACCTTTCCATTGCTCATAAAATGCACGTAACGCGTGTTCACGTTCAGGGCCCTGATGTTCTACCAATACTGCTAATCCCGACATCGTATCAGTCATATTATCGGATTGCTTCATTTGTTTAAGGCAGCGTTGAGCTTGCATCGGATCGCCCGTAGATACAAGGTAATCCAGACAAATGTTTTTTAAGCTCCGCTTTGCCATCTCTGCAGCATCAAACTGGTATTTATCAGTCGTATTTAGTGCGGTGTAGAGTATTGAAAAGTCTTCTTTTAAACTTAGAGCAAGTTCTCTTTTCATATAGGAACGAGCAATATGAATTGCATCTACATCTGCTGGCTTTTTTTGGCCTGCTAGATAATTTTCTGAGGGTAGTTCTAACATCTTAGCAGCTAGCGCTGGTGATGATAGCCCCCTTTTTAGAAGCTTACCAAACTGCTCAACAAGTTCAGTAGGCAAAGATAATGCTGAACCCTTACTCGTCTTTTCAGCAAGTTGCAGTAAAACGTTAATTAATAACTGTTGACCTGCATCCCACTGGCAAAAACTATCACTGTCATTAGCCATTAGAAAAGTTAACTCTTTATTAGTTCTTGGTAAGTTTACTTTCACGGGTGCTGAGAAACCACGCAAGAACGATAAAACAGGTTCAGATGGCACATTAATAAAGACAAACTGTTGCTTACTTTCTTTTACTGACAGTATTCGTGTCTCTGACACATTAGATGCCGCCTCACCATCTAATTGCACCTGGATAATATTACCCTTCTTATCTAATAAGCCCAATGCAACAGGAATATGGAAGGCCTCTTTATGTCGTTGCCCAGGGGTTGCCTCACAATGCTGATTGATGGTGAGCGTATAACGCTGCCCAGTTGAATCATACTCGGTTGCTATATTAAGTTGCGGCGTACCTGCCTGCGAATACCAACGTTTAAATTGAGTCAAATCAACTCTATTGGCATCTTCTATTGCTTTGACAAAATCATCTGTCGTTACTGCCTGCCCATCATGACGATCAAAGTACAGATCCGTACCTTTTCGAAAGCCTATATCACCGACAATCGTCTTAATCATGCCAACTACTTCAGCACCTTTTTCATAAATTGTGACTGTATAAAAATTACTGATCTCAATGAAAGATGCAGGCCTTACAGGGTGGGACATAGGGCCCGCATCCTCAGAGAACTGCATTGATCTAAGTTGATTAACATCTTCAATTCTCTGCACAGCAGCAGAGTTCATGTCAGCACTAAACTGTTGATCTCGTAGAACTGTAAAACCTTCCTTTAAGCTCAACTGAAACCAATCACGGCAAGTTACTCGATTACCTGACCAGTTATGAAAATACTCATGACCGACAATACTCTGAATTCTGTAATAATCTCTGTCTGTAGCTGTCTCAGGACTTGCAAGTACACAGGCAGAGTTAAATATATTAAGTCCTTTATTCTCCATTGCCCCCATATTGAAATCATTGACAGCAACGATCATGAAAATATCTAAATCATATTCCCTACCATAGCGCTCTTCATCCCATTTCATTGCTTGTTTCAGTGACATTAGAGCATGATCACATTTATGACTGTTTTCTACATCAACATATATTTCTAAGGCAACTTTACGGCCCGATGTTGTTACAAAACTGTCTTTTTGGATATGAAGATCGCCCGCAACTAATGCAAACAAATAGCTTGGTTTTGGGTGTGGATCATGCCAACTCACCCAATGCCGACCATTTTCAAGCTGGCCTTTTTGTTCTAAATTACCATTGGATAACATAATCGGCCAATCTGCTTTTTCTGCCTCAATTGACACTGTAAAAACAGCCATTATATCGGGACGATCTGGATAATAAGTAATTCTACGAAACCCTTCCGCTTCGCATTGAGTACACAATAAACGACCAGAATGGTACAAACCTTCTAACGCCGTATTTTTATCTGGGTGAATTAGAACTTCAATTTCTAAATCGAACTGTTCAGGCACTTTAGAAATCAACAAGGCTTTATCGGTACGTAAGTACTCATTTCCTTGAAGTTCACGACCATCTATTTTGATGGATTTTAATGTTAATTTTTCACCATCTAATACACAGTCCCCTCCTTGACCTAATGGGTTACGCCGCATAGAAAGCACACTTCTTACTGTCGTTTCAGCCCGCCCTAAGTCAAAATACAAAGCCACATTATCGACTAAATAATTGGGTACAAGATAATCAGCTAAAAAAGTTTCTTTTGGCGCAAGCTTGGTGGACATAACAATACACTCAATAATAATTAAAAATATTCTAAATTTCTATGGGTCTAACTTCATAGACAACAGCTTCACAAGAGAAAATGTATAAATAATTAGCCAATATGACAACGTCGCCTCTTGTTCACCCTACTACGACTTGGGCAAGGTAACACCCTGCTGGCCTTGGTATTTTCCATTACGATCGGCATAAGATGTTTCACACACCTCATCCGATTCGAAAAACAACATTTGAGCAACACCTTCATTAGCGTAGATCTTCGCTGGTAATGACGTAGTGTTGGAGAACTCTAATGTTACGTGACCTTCCCACTCAGGTTCTAGTGGTGTGACATTTACGATAATTCCGCAGCGTGCATATGTGGACTTACCTAAACAAATTGTAAGTACATTGCGAGGTATTTTGAATCGCTCTATCGTTCTCGCTAGGGCAAAAGAATTTGGTGGGATAATGCAAACATCTGAGTTAACATCAACAAAGCTATTCTCGTCAAAATTTTTGGGATCAACAATCACAGAATTAATGTTGGTGAAGATCTTAAACTCATTAGCACATCGAACATCGTAGCCATAGCTGGATGTCCCATAAGAAATCATCCTCCCATTCTCGCTTTCACGTTGTTGTCCCGGCTCGAATGGTGAAATCATGTTGTGTTCTTGGGCCATTCGTCGGATCCATTGATCTGATTTGATACTCATTTTGTAGTCACTTTAAATTTATTTTAACATTTGTCATCATAACTGATGTCTTTTAGCAGTGATATTGTTATTTAATCGTTCTGGATAACTATATTAGGGAATGCTGAAGAAAAATCCTTTGCTTGCTTGGCTAACCTTGCCGCAACTCGCGTTGCAATCAAACGATACGCTTTTGCAATCTCACCATCTGGGCTCACAGCTACTGTTGGTTCTCCATTATCCGCGTTTTCCCTGATACGAATATCTAAAGGCAAGCCACCCAATAAATCAACATCATACTGGGACGCCATTTTCTGACCCCCACCACTTCCAAAGATGGCCTCTTCATGACCACATTGTCCACAAATGTGAGTGCTCATATTCTCGATGATACCCATTACCGGCACATTAACTTTTTCAAACATTTTGAGTGCTTTTCTGGCATCTAATAGTGAAATGTCTTGTGGCGTAGTGACAATAACTGCACCACTGACTGGAACGCTTTGTGACAATGTCAGTTGAATATCACCAGTACCCGGCGGTAAGTCTATAACTAAGTAATCTAACTTATCCCAATTCGTATCATTGAGTAACTGTTGCAATGCTTGTGTGACCATTGGACCACGCCAAATCATTGGTTCCTCTTCATCAATCAGATAACCAATGGACATGCTTTGCAGCCCGTAACTTTCAATTGGCTTTATACTTTTACCATCTGTTGTTTCAGGTTTTTGACTTTTACCTAGCATCCTGGGGAGGCTTGGGCCATAGATGTCAGCATCTAAAATACCAACATTAGCACCTTCGGCAGCAAGTGCTAAGGCTAAATTAACAGAGGTCGTTGACTTACCTACTCCCCCTTTACCTGACGCAACGGCAATAATGTTTTTTATACCCTCAAGCCCTTTTACACCCTGCTGCACTTTATGTTTAATAACCTGCCAGTCAATTGTGACAACCACCGACTGTAAATTGGTTTCCTTTTTTAATAAATTCAACAACTCTGAAACCAGCTGCTCTTTATGTCCTTTAACTGGATAAGCCAATGTGATCAACACTGTTAACTTTTCACCATCTAGTTGGATGTCTGTCTTTGAGTGACTGTCTCCAAATGATACTAGGCTAAGTGGGTCTTCATAGTCGTTGATGATCTGTTTAATTTGGGCAGGGTTCAGCATTAATCACTCCGAATGTATAGTTAGGCATTTGATATGAATGTTATTTTATACTGCCTGACTCTTAACTTCACTCAATATCTCTGCTTTGACCACTATATTTCGGTTAAGTACCGGGCTTTCCTCAAAAAGTATTATTTATTTTGATAAAGGAGTTTATTCATCTTCGTGATATTTACCACACTGATATCTTTTGGGCATGCGCGCTCACATTCCCGATAATTGCTACAGGTTCCAAATCCTTGACGCTCCATTTCTACCAACATTTTTTTAGGACGCTGCCTATCAATTTCTCCTTGTGGCAGTGTAGATAAATGATTTACTTTCGCTGCAACATATAACGTTGCGGATGCATTTGGACAGACAGCGACACAAGCACCACAACCAATACAAGTTGCTGAGTCAAACGCACCATCGACCGTGTCTTTATCTATTGCAATAGTGTTAGCTTCAACAGCTGAACCCGTCCTCGAGGCAATATAACCGCCTGATTGAATTATTTTTTCAAAAGCTGATCTATCAACAATTAAATCTTTGACCACTGGAAAAGAGGTGGCTCGCCAGGGCTCTACCCACAACTCTGATTCATCTTTATAGTCACGCATATACAGTTGGCATGTTGTTGTCGAACGGGGCTTACCGTGTGCCGAGCCATTAATAACCAAACTACAAGAGCCGCAGATCCCCTCTCTACAATCAAAATCAAAAGCTACAGCATCATGACCATTTGATATGAGTTGCTCGTTTAATCCATCAAGCATCTCTAAAAAAGATGTACTTTCAGTAACATCTATTTGAAATTCTTCAAAGTAGCCCTGCGCTATGGCATTTTTTTGTCGCCAGATATGTAAAGTAAAAGTCATCGATAACTTCTTCTGTTTGGCCGCACGAATTCGAAATTTAATTCTTCTTTATATAAGGTAGGCATGCTGGGTTTCCCACTATATTGCCAAGCTGCGACATAGGAAAATTCTTCGTCATTGCGCTTTGCTTCTCCATCCTCGTTGAGATGCTCTTCTCTTGCGTGAGATCCGCAAGATTCTTCTCGCGCTATAGCATCAATACACATCAGCTCTGCTAATTCAAAGAAATCAGCAACGCGACCAGCTCTCTCTAAAGTTTGATTTAACTCCTCATTATCTCCCGTCACTTTGACTTGTTGCCAGAACTCCTCATTCAACGATTTTATCTCAGCTAATGCTTTTTCTAGTGCTACTTTCTCACGAACCATGCCGCAAGAATCCCATAAAATACTGCCTAATAGCCTGTGAAACTCATCTGGAGTTTTTTTCGGAAAAGGAGCGTTAAGCAATTTGTTTATCCTAGATTCATTAGCTTTTAGTACTTTCATAGCTTCGGGATAGTTTTTAGTTAAATCTAATGGCTTTTGCTCTGCTAAATAATTAGAAATCGTAGTAGGTAATACAAAATAACCATCAGCTAAACCTTGCATTAAAGCACTAGCTCCAAGCCTATTAGCACCGTGGTCTGAAAAATTAGTTTCTCCGCCTGCGAATAAACCATCTAGTGACGTCATTAAATTATAATCAACCCACAAGCCACCCATCGTGTAATGGACTGCGGGATATATACGCATTGGTGTTTCACTAGGGTTTTCATTAGTAATACGCTGATACATCTCAAATAAATTGCCATACTTTTCGCTAATGGTCTCTATCCCTTGTTCATTAATAGCTTCGGCAAAATCAAGGTAAACACCGAGTTTTTTCCCATCTATAGCATTACCAACACCACGACCTTCATCACATATCGACTTCACCGCTCTGGAGGCAATATCACGAGGGACTAAATTACCAAAAGCTGGATACATCCGTTCTAGAAAGTAATCACGATCCTCTTCTGCAATTTGTTCAGGCTTCTTAGCACAATCTTTAATATTTTTTGGAGCCCATACACGGCCATCATTTCGCAGAGATTCACTCATTAAAGTTAGCTTAGATTGCAGAGCCCCATGTTGTGGAATGCAGGTTGGGTGGATCTGAGTAAAACAAGGATTGGCAAAGAGCGCGCCTTGTTTGTGAGCTCGCCATGCAGCAGACGCATTACAACCTTTAGCATTAGTCGATAAGTGAAAGACATTACTATAACCGCCTGTACACAAGACAACACAGTCGGCTAAGTGACTCTCCAATCCACCGGTTACTAAGTCTCGCGTAACGATGCCTTTGGCTTGACCATCGATCATAATCAAGTCTTGCATTTCACAACGAGAACGATGGGTAATGCTACCTGCTTCAATTTCTTTGCTCATGGCTTGATAAGCCCCTAGCAATAATTGTTGACCAGTTTGGCCCCTGGCATAAAAAGTACGAGAAACTTGTGCGCCACCAAAAGACCTATTGGCTAAATAACCACTGTATTCACGAGCAAAAGGTACTCCTTGAGAAACTGCTTGGTCAATAATGTTATTACTTAATTCTGCTAAGCGAAAAACATTCGACTCTCGCGATCTAAAGTCACCACCTTTGATGGTATCGTAGAATAATCGCCAGACACTATCGCCATCATTATGGTAGTTTTTAGAGCCATTGATGCCGCCTTGAGCAGCAATACTATGTGCCCTTCTAGGGCTATCTTGATAGCAGAAAGTCTTAACGTTATAGCCCATTTCCCCTAATGAGGCCGCAGCGGAAGCTCCTGCCAGCCCTGTTCCAACAATGATGATAGTATATTTTTTTCTATTTGCTGGGCTGACAATTTTTAGGTTAAATTTATGTTGAGTCCATCTGTTTTCTAGACTGCCTTTAGGCGTCATACCATCTAATATAAAGTCTGTCATTGCATTACAAAATAAATATAAATTGGTAACAATGCAAAACCAGCAGCTAATGACAGTGTCACCAGCCATGCTAAAGATTGAGAAGTAACAGAAGTTTTTCCTAAGGTTTGCATCACATTAGCCAAAGAATGTTGTAGATGCATACTCAAAACAAATAAGCCTGCTATATAAAAAATGAGCATCCAAAAGGATTGAAACAATATAACCGTTTCTTGATGAACATCGACAGTACTGAAGCCTAAAGTTTGAATCACATGAATGATAATGAAAAACAACAAAAACAACAGACTTGCAGTAACTACGAAGGCAGGTAGCTTGACCTTATCGTGTCGATAATAGTTAACGCTTCTAGCATTGGCATTGATAACCCTTATTTTCAACGCTGTTCTAACATGCACCCCTATAACAACAACCATGACAGACAATACTAGCCATCTAATAATGCCAGCGTTATACCATTGATAAAATTCATTAAAGAGTTCTTTGGAGAAAAAAGTCAAATTCGATATCATATGGAATATTAAATAGCCAAACATCACAAGCCCTGCGATAGCCATTGTTCGTTTCTGCAATTGCATTAAATGCATTTCTTAACTTTCCATATCCGTAAGTATGTGGTCATTGTCTTGCCTAGGCTTTAGCTTTTCTTTTTCAATGGTACGAATACAACTATTTTGACGTAAAATCGCATCATCATTATGAACCGGGCTGTGCTGTTCAGCCTGTTGATATTCTGCCATCGCTTCAATGAAATAATCATAAGCAAAGGTTTGTGACATAGGCTGACTTACCAAGAACCTAGCCCGACGTTCACTGAGAATACCACTGTAGTAATATCGCTCATACATACTAGACAGCCGGTTTATGGTTGCTTTTATATCTCTTATTTGGGATTGTTTTTCTGTGTGATGTAATTGATCTGTTAGCGCTAAGATATAAATCACTAAAGCTTGCTGATTATCCTGCTCTATATTTAAGATATCAAGGCAAATACTTTCTGCAATTTCCGGCTCTAACAGGGAACGATATTGACGTGCTTTAACTAGCGCTAACTCTATTGCATCAACATGAATATCATGTGGTTTAAGTTCCATCTTTATCCTTCCGTCTAAGACTGAACAAACTCCAAAAATTAGTCGCTTCTTGTCTATCAGCCAATCTAATTCAAACTGTTTAACAATGCAAACCTTAAACAATCAAATCTTTGTTTTTTTTGTTGGCTCCAATGGTGTCAACGTGCACATTCTGGTATCTTTACCGCATTACTAACACCTCATACTCAACCGGTTAATCAATGCAAAGAAAAATTCTTGTTACTAGCGCCTTGCCTTATGCTAACGGTTCTATTCACCTAGGCCACCTTGTTGAATATATTCAAACAGATATATGGGTAAGATTTCAGAAAATGCAGGGCCATGAATGTCATTATGTATGCGCTGATGATGCTCACGGCACACCAATTATGCTAAGAGCTCAAAGTGAGGGCATTACACCTGAAACGCTCATTGCTAATATTGCAAAAGAACACCAGACAGACTTTAAAGATTTCTCCATCGGTTTTGATAATTTTCACAGTACTCATAGTGATGAAAACAAAGCTCTTGCTCAACAAATTTATCTTGCGAATCGTGAAGCTGGCCATATCACCACTAGAACGATCAGCCAAGCTTATGATCCCGAAAAAGAAATGTTTCTCCCTGACCGTTTTATAAAAGGAGAATGCCCGAAATGTGGTGCGAATGACCAATATGGTGACAATTGTGAAGTATGTGGTGCGACATACGCTCCGACCGATTTGATTAATCCAATTTCAGCAGTATCTGGTGCAACTCCTATTACTAAGGAATCTGAGCACTATTTCTTCAAGTTGGCTAATTTTGAGTCTGCACTAAAATCATGGACAACTGGCGGACATTTACAGGATGAAGTCAGTAATAAATTAGACGAGTGGCTTGAAAGTGGTCTACGTGACTGGGATATATCACGCGATGCTCCTTATTTTGGATTTGAAATACCAGATGCACCAGATAAATTCTTTTACGTTTGGTTAGATGCACCTATTGGTTATCTTGCTAGTTTCAAACATTATTGTGAGAGGACTGGTGTCGACTTTGATGAATATATGAAGCCTGATAGCACAACTGAAATGGTCCATTTTATTGGTAAAGATATCATTTATTTTCATGCTCTATTTTGGCCAGCCATGCTTCAGGGAGCTAATTTCCGTCTACCTAACAACATCTATGCTCATGGGTTTTTAACTGTCGATGGTAAAAAAATGTCTAAGTCGCGAGGCACTTTTATAAATGCTCGTACGTACTTAAACTATTTAAACCCTGAATATTTGCGTTACTACTACGCAGCAAAACTAAGTTCTGGTATTGAAGATATCGACCTTAACCTTGAAGATTTTCAGAACAGAATCAACTCCGACCTCGTAGGTAAAGTAATTAATATTGCAAGTAGATGTGCAGGGTTTATCAATAAAGGATTTGAGGGAAAACTTTCCAGCTCCCTCTCTGAACCCATTTTATTTAAAGAGTTTGTAGATAAATCAACCGCTATCGCTGACAAAATGGAAAACCGCGAATTTGGTCATGCCATGAGAGAAATTATTGGATTAGCCGATAAAGCTAACCAATATATCGATGAAAAAAAACCCTGGACTTTAGCTAAAGAAGAAGGTCAAGAACAACAGGTTCAGGATATTTGCACCATGGGTATCAACCTATTCCGTGTATTAATTATTTATTTAAAACCAGTCCTGCCCGAAACAGCAAAGCAAGCAGAAACTTTTTTAAATATATCTCCTCTTCAATGGGCTGACATTCCAAATCCTATACTTAGCCAGGATATAAACAAATTTAAGCCCCTAATGACTCGAGTTGAATCAGAAAAAATACAATCCATACAAGAAGACTCTTTAGAAACAATGTCCACTTCTACGGAGTCTTAATACTAGATGGCTGCTCGCTCTGGCCCTCCCAACTAGTAATTCTGATAAGCAGGAAATGAAATAACGGCTAGAATTGCAATAATTGCAACAACTATTATTAGTTCGGTGAAGGTAAAACTCTGTTCTGTATTTTTCATTATGATCCATTATCTTTTTATATAAATTAGCAAGTAAATATGCTGTTTCATTATGAGCGCTTATCCTTAAGAGCATTATATAATATTGTTTATGATGAGATTTTCTCTTTTTAACTGCCTATTTAGCAATAGCTACAAAATCATATAAGTTACATTCACATCAAATCACTCTGAACAACAAACCAATCTTTCAGAAATTCAATGGTTAACTAAATATAACTATTGGATCAAAATACTTATAATCATGTGCTGTCGCTACCGCTTGATGTGTGACTTTCCCTTCGTGAATATTGAGCCCTTTGAGCAAATACTTATCTTTTTTTAAAGCTGCCTTTAGACCTTGATTGGCCAACCCGATGATGGCAGCACAAGTCACATTAGTTAATGCATATGTCGCTGTATTTGCAACAGCACCAGGCATATTCGGGACACAATAATGAATAATATTTTGTTCAACAAAAGTTGGGTTTTCATGCGTTGTAACTCTTGATGTTTCAAAGCAACCACCTTGATCAATAGATACATCAACTAACACTGCCTTAGGTTTAATTAACCTTAGCATTTTTTTAGTGATTATTTTTGGTGCTTTTGCACCAGGGATCAGAACGGCACCAATTACTAGATCTGCATCATTAATGGCTAATTCAACGGCATCATGGCTGGCAAACAGTGTTTTCATTTGTGGACCAAAATGCGTATCAAGCTGCCTAAGTCGGGTTAATGATTTATCAATCACAGTAGTATCACCACCCAAGCACAGTGAGAGCCTAGCAGCTTGTTCGCCAACAACTCCTCCACCCAAAACAACGACTTTAGCAGGCTCTACACCCACAGCTCCGCCCAATAATGTACCATTACCACCTTGAGGGTTTTCTAAGGCATGAATTCCAGCCTGTATCGACATTCTCCCGGCGATTTCACTCATAGGAGCCAATAAAGGCAAGTCACCATTTCTCCCTGTGACTGTTTCATAAGCCATACAACTCGCCCCTGACTCGAGAAGATCCTGAGTTAATTCCCTGCTTGCAGCCAAATGTAAGAAGGTGAATAAAACTTGACCTGGGTGAAGCCATTGACACTCTTTCTTTTGAGGTTCCTTTACCTTTACGATTATGTCTGCTTGGGCATATATCTCTTCAGCAGAATCAAGGATGTCTGCACCTGATTGTCTGTACAACTCATCTGTCAGCCCTATTAGACCACCTGCATCAGACTCAACTAAGACTTGATGGCCTGCTCTGATCAGCTCATGAACACCCGCAGGAGTGAGCCCAACCCTACATTCATTGCTCTTAATTTCTTTCGGTATGCCTATCAACATTATTTTTCTCCAGTTTTATATTGCAAACTTTTCTGTTCTAATGGTAATGACAAACTTAAATCAAACAAATGTGAACCTTTGACTAATCAATTAAAACACGTCTCAACGTTGCCACTCCAGTTTAATTATCGTTTCAATGATGAATTACCTGCTGATATTGAGACTGACAATCATCTCCGTATAGTTGCAGCTGCTTGCTTTTCTTACGTTAACCCTAAAGCTGTCAAGGCACCGAAATTGGTGGCTTATTCAAAAGAAGTTGCCACGAATATAGGTTTATCTGACAGACACTGTGAATCTGACATATTTGTTGATGTCTTCTCTGGTAATACCCTATTGAAAGGCATGCAGCCATATGCTCAATGCTATGGAGGTCACCAATTTGGTCATTGGGCTGGACAGTTAGGGGATGGTCGAGCTATTAATCTAGGAGAGATCATAAATGATGCGGGCGAGCACCACCTATTACAACTTAAAGGGGCTGGTCCTACTCCTTATTCTCGAAATGCAGATGGTTTAGCAGTCCTACGCTCTTCAGTCCGAGAGTTTATTTGTAGTGAGGCGATGTACCATTTAGGTGTTCCAACTACTCGCGCGCTCAGTTTAGTTCTGACAGGTGAAGAAGTTATTAGAGATATGTTCTACGATGGCAATCCTAAACCTGAGCAAGGAGCAATTGTTTGCCGTTCAGCACCCTCTTTTTTACGCTTTGGTAGTTATGAAATCTTTGCAGCTCAGGGAGATCTTGACACTTTACGTCGTTTAGTCGACTACACCATCAAAACTGACTTTCCACATCTTGGTAAGCCCTCTATTGAAGTTTATATCAGCTGGTTTAATGAGGTGTGTGAGCTTACCGTTAAAATGGTCGTTCACTGGATGCGAGTAGGTTTTGTCCATGGCGTTATGAATACCGACAATATGTCCATATTGGGTTTAACAATTGATTATGGCCCTTATGGCTGGCTTGAAAGCTATGACCCTAATTGGACACCAAATACTACTGATGCATCGAACAAGCGATACCGTTATAGCCATCAAGCACAAATAGCACAGTGGAATTTAGTACAGCTCGCTAACGCTCTATATCCTTTAATTGAAGATACCGAGCCCCTAAAGCGTTGTATTAATGACTTCGCTACAAATTATGCTGCACAGCTTGAAACAATGCGAGCTGCTAAGCTTGGATTAGTAGCCTACCGCGAAAGTGATAACTCCTTAATTGCAAACCTACACAAAATATTACAACTTGTTGAAACCGACATGACTTTATTTTATAGAGGATTGGCTGATTTAAAAGTTTACCAACAAGACCAGACTGATGCGCAACTAATGGCTCCACTTGCGCAAGCTTATTATGTGGATGCACAGTTAACAACAGAAAACAAAACCCAGATCTGCCAATGGTTACGGGAGTATCAGCAACGAGTTCGTCTTGATGGAATAACGGACGAGAGTCGTCGAAAAGCAATGAACACTGTTAATCCCAAATATGTTTTTCGTAATTACTTGGCACAGCTCGCTACCGATAAGGCAGAACAAGGTGATTTCAGTTTAGTTAAAGAGTTGCTAGAAGTACTTCGCCATCCATACGATGAGCAGCCAGATAAAGCTCACTTTTCGATTAAGCGACCTGATTGGGCAAGACAGCGTGCGGGATGCTCTATGTTGTCGTGCAGTTCATAACCACATGATTTCAGCATAAAGTGTAAAATATAAAAGTATTATTTTTAATAACTCACCCAAACATAGGCGTTTAGTACTTTCAAATTATGAGCTAGCGAAAATAGCCCCTATAAGTAGATAGCGTGAATAATGCATTAGGCATTCTTTCTCATCCACAAAATTTAATACCGAATTGCCAGAATAACGTAATTTTTTCTACCATTTTGTACTTGAATGGTAATCTCATCCGTGACCTGTTTTGACAATAAAGCTATAGCAAGTGGTGAGTCTAGACTAATATTACCTTTTTGCTGATCAATTTCATCAGGACCGACTATTCGGTATTCAACATCTCCACCTTGCTCTGTTCTAAGCTTTACCCAAGCAGCAAAAAAAACTGTATCTATATCATCCGGTGACTCAGATATGACTCTTAAGTCTGGCATTCTCTTTTGCAAATAACGTATGCGACGATCTATCTCTCGTAACTCTTTTTTTCTATATATATATTCGGCATTCTCTGATCTATCACCTTCAGCTGCTGCTGCCGATAAAGCTTTTACAACTTCCCTCCTTCTTTTCCATCGCGCCTCTAGTTCTTGATTTAGGCAGGTCATGCCCTGAGTAGTAATGTACGGAGAAGAGCTCATAAAAAAAAGGCACCTCTATATTTTGTCACGCTAATATTAAATAACATTATATTTACCAGCTAAGTATATGATTAATAGAAATTAAGTTGTTTTAAGAATTTATTTGTTATTGGTGCCCTGCAGCTGTAGTTTGCTATGAAAAAGGAGTTAAATCTAACATATTTTGCTTCATCTAAAGTAAATAATCATCATTTAATATAGCGGTAATTGCTAGGCACTTCTAACAATATTTATTAACGTTATTCATACCTATCTCTATCCATTGACATCCTCCTCAATACCTATTAATCTCCTCGTCTCTAGGTGCTTTCATATATAGTATTTTGAAAGATAATCGGGAAGTTGGTGAAAAATCCAACACTGCCCCCGCAACGGTAATTGAGTTAAACATCTGATAAGCCACTGTGTTTTTTGACATGGGAAGGCCATTTGTTTTTAGCCTCATTAGTCCGGAGACCGGCCTAGTTCGAGGGACCCTATTGCGGTGGGCAATACTATGAATTGAAGACACTAATTTTCATAGAGTTATCTGCTAATATTCGGTCATTTTAATGACTTGACCCGGGAGGATGTCGAGTATTATTTAAGGCAGGATTTATGTTACCAAAATTTAATTTTTTACCCCTTGCGGCTCTTCTTTCTTTTACTCCTCAAGCCATCGCTAATGATAGCTATGATCTAGACTCCCTAGTTGTTACGGCCAGTCGACTCGGTGATTTTTCAACATTACCAAACAGTATTAGCGTTATCACGGCAGACGATATTAAACGCAGTCCTGCCAATACGCTACCAGAACTCCTCTCTGAGCATGTGGGAGTGTCAACTAATAGTCTCTACGGCCATGGTAGTAGAGCTTCAGTTGGGTTGAGAACCTTTGGTGAAACGGCCACTCAAAATACTTTGATCCTACTTGATGGGCGTCGTTTAAATGATATTGATCTTTCCTCTGTAAATTATGCAGCAATTAGTATAGACAATATTAAACGAATTGAAATTACGCGAGGCAGTGGCGGCATTCTTTATGGAGACGGTGCAACGACTGGAACAATCAATATCATTACCAAGGACCCACGTGAATCTGAAAACTACGCTCTAATTAGTCAAACTTTTGGCTCTTTTGATTACAGGGAAACTAATGCTTTTTTTAGTCATTCGAGTGAGGGATTTTCCATCACAGGTAATATCAATGGTCGTGAAGATGCTGGTTATCGTGATAATAATAACTTCCATCAAGATACAGGCCAGTTCGATTTAAGAGTACCTTTTGGTGGTGCGGCTGAGTTCTATATCAAAGCTGGCGCCTTCGTTCAAGACACAGAGCTGCCTGGTGAGCGTGTTGTTAACCCTGCTAACAACGTTAATGAGTTATCTTCAGATAGAACGGGCACAACGAACCCAAATGATTGGACTGATGAATACACAGAATTCACTACAATTGGTTTAAGTACTCGTTTAAATCAGAACGATAGCTTAATTATTGATGCTGGTTATCGTCGTAAGCGTCAACGTTCAATGTTTTTTGACTATGACGGCTACAATGGTGATGCCTACACAGAAACAGCATTACAAACACTATCTTTAACGCCCCACCTAACTTTGGATAGAGCATTTTGGGATCGCACTGTTAGCATGGTGATTGGAGCAGATTTTTATCTCTATCAATATGACTCTTCACGTTCAAATTTCAAGCGAAATATCAATCAGCAATCTCATAAGCTAGCTGCTGATCAAAAAAGCTTTGCTCTTTATAGCCAAGCAACTATTGGACTAACAGATAAGGCTAACTTAACTGCAGGAATACGAAATCAGAAAACACAGATCCAAGCACGTGATGATTATGATCCTACAGCACCTGGCTCTACATATGGTTCACAAGCTGCAGATTTCAATGAGTCAGATCGTAAGACAGGTTTTGAGCTAGGTTTACAATATACTTTTACCGATGAACTAAGTGCATACGGTCGCTTTGCTCGTGGTACTCGTTTTGGCACTATTGATGAGCTCTTTGAGTTAAACTCAAGCTTTCAACAGGTTTTTTCTCAGCTCAAGCCACAAGTTTCTGATGATATAGAATTTGGTGCTAGTTATAAAAGTAGACACTTAGAAACAAGCATTTCTTTATTTCATCAGACTATTGAAAATGAAATACACTTCGATGCAATTACATTTCAAAATGTTAACCTAGAAAATACCCAACATGACGGTGTTGAGTTAACACTAACTATAGATCCGTACGCAGACCTCTCTATAAATGCTAATTACACTTACCTTAAAGCAGAGTTTACCGAAGGTAATAATAAAGCCAATGACATTCCACTAATTCCAACTAATTCAGCGAATATTACTTTACTTGCATCACTCCCTGCTAACTTTAAAAGCTCAATTAGTTTTAATTATGTTGGTAGCACATTGCTAGCCAACGATCTCAACAATAGTTTTGATAAAAAAATACCCTCATATAAAACTGTTGATTTTAAATTATCTAAACAAATAGGTAATATTGCTTTAGCTTTACAAATTAACAATTTGTTTAACGAGCAGTATTTTAACTATGCTATAGGAAGCACTTTCACGGCTGGTCTTTTCAATGCTTACCCTCTTCCAGAAAGAACATCATATCTAACAGCCTCATACAAATTTAACTAGACAATATAGACACTCCCGAACTCAGTAGTACCTATATTTCCTTTATTGCCCTACTCCTTAATGTAAAACGGAGCATAAACATGATTGATAAACAGTCACAACGACACAAAAAGAGAATGGAACGACAAAAGGCTATTGTCGATGAGCAAGTGCAAAAAGCAGGTGACGACAAAGGTTTATTGCTCGTTATTACAGGTAATGGTAAAGGCAAAAGTTCATCCGGCTTTGGCATGGTCGCACGTTCATTAGGTCACAATATGAAAGTTGGAGTTGTTCAGTTTATTAAAGGTGCTTTTAGTACTGGAGAAGAGACTTTTTTTAGGCGATTTCCTAATGATGTTGAATATCACGTCATGGGAGATGGCTTTA
>Ga0209713_10000287_pt1 | contig 28086 bp, 23 predicted proteins | sample ArcOceMetagenome_3_FD_187444 | JGI IMG/M metagenome (GOLD analysis project Ga0209713, IMG submission 187444) | Marine eukaryotic phytoplankton communities from Arctic Ocean - Arctic Ocean- Svalbard ARC20M Metagenome (SPAdes) (version 2) | ecosystem: Environmental > Aquatic > Marine > Oceanic...
CCTTATTTCTCAATCTTGATGAATGCTCATATACTTTCATCAACTGAGCTGCAGTGATGATTACCAATACTATTACTATAATTATTAAAAACTTCATTTCTCTTTAATTTAATCTTCCTCTAAAAATAATTTATTTCCTTTTTCTTCTTTTCTACTATGTATCGTGGTGTAAGTTTTCATCCAAGTAAGGATGATTCTTAACTAATAGTGGGGCTTTTGAAAGTGTTCTTAAAACTACAAATATAAACATCCCTAAAAATGCTATAAACATTCCTACTTCAAGGAAGCCAATTGCCCAATGGTCAAATACTGAACCTGGCATTACCATAATAAATACATCTACCCAGTGGAAGACAAATAATATAGATCCAATAATTAGAATAGTTATTTTACTTCTTTTTGCTTCTCTAGACATCAATAGTACAATTGGGATTACGAAGTTAACTGCAACAGTTGTCCATAATATCCATTTGTAATTACCAAATCTATCTAAGTAATAAGTAACTTCTTCAGGTATATCTGCATACCAAATCAACATAAATTGAGAGAAGAATAAGTACGTCCACAAAAAACTAATTGCAAACATCCATTTCCCCATATCGTGTATGTGAGATTCATTGATGAATTTAACATATCCTTGTGCTTTCAACCAAAATACTAGTAATAAGATAAAGATAGTAGCAGAAACCCAAATCCCTGAGAATACTAACCAGCCAAATAAAGTACTAAACCAGTGTGTATCGATAGACATAATCCAATGCCAAGACATTACTGAAGATAAGTAACCAAACAACACTAGGAAAAATGCTCCTTTAGCAAAGTTTTTCATGTGTATTTTTGTTCCACCTTCCAAGTCTTCTTGTAAAGATCTTTTTCTAAATCCTCTAGCAAATAATAAAAAGACAGAAAAGTAAATTACATTCATCATCCAAAAGAACCATTGCGATAAGAACGGCTGTTTGTTTGCAATAATTGGATCAAAATGTGCATTTCCTGGATCCATTACTGCGGGGTCCATCCAATGCCAAATGTGATTCCAATGCATTGAACCTGCAAAGAAAACAAAGATTAAAAAGATTGCTCCTACAGGAAGCCAACCAATAATTGCTTCTAAAATTCTTTTGTAAACAACACCCCATCCCGATTCAGTTGCATACTGTAAAGCAATAAAGAATAAAGCTCCAAGTCCTATTCCGAAGAAAAAGAAGGCATTAACTAATAAGTTTGACCAAGATCTTGCATGACCTGTATCAGGAAAAGTTCCTTGTTCGTGAACAATATGTTCAAGAGTTTCCATTGGTGAATGTGCAACTCCTCCATGAGCTCCATGTGAATCTTCTGCATGTCCGTCTTCTTCAACCCCATGAGTACCTCCTTCATCATGACCATGAGAACCTTTGGTTTCCTTAAAGTGAGGTGTTAATAACATCTTGAATTCAAACTCATCATGATGAGTTGATTCTCCATGAACTTCTGTTCCATGATGTAAAGTCTTGTCTACAAAATCAACAGTAATTCCTTGCTCAGAAGCTGCTGTTTTTACTCTATCAATGAATGCTTCCTTTGTAAAAGGTAATTCATTGTAATATTCTACCAAAAGAGATTCTGTACCATCTTCAGTATTTGCTAATTCTGAATACATGTGATTCTTCTCAGTTGAAAACCCAATAATAAACATAGCTAAACCTGCGGCTATGATAATAAATAGATTCCTTTTTATTTTACTTGTAAATTGAAAATTCATAGTTTTAATTTTCCACAATTATTTGATTGTTACTTAACTTCTTCTTTTAGTGACCTGCTAACGTTTCTGGTAATAATTCTACAGTTGATCCTGTACCAATAATATCAGTTACTTTCTCCATTTCTACTGTTTTCAATGCATCTGGTATAACCACTCCACCACTCATAGACTTAATGTAAGAAATAACTTGCCATCTTTCTTTTTGATTCAATTGAGAAGCATGTGATCCCATATCTCCTTTACCATAAGTAATAGAGTAAAACATTTGACCTTCCGCTTTAGTAAATGCATTTGATGGGGGAACGATAAGTCCTTTCTCTGCAATTATACCATCTCCTGCTCCTTTTTCTCCGTGACAATGATCACAAAAAGTAGTGTATAATTGTTTTCCATGCTCTACATTAGATTCAAACATTCTCATAGGATTTACATCCAAAGCAGATGCATCATAATCTTCATCACTGTATTCTAAACTCATAGCACTGTGTGTAACTATCATTGCTTTAGAAGGTAATCTTTTATATGGCATTGAATAAGCTGGGTCAGCATTTGCACCTTGAAATGGAATAGTTCCCATTGGTGGTAATTTTGCAGACTGAGTGTTCTTAATAGAATCGTTTGATTTCCATGATCTAACCTCTCCATAATCTACATAAGCTTCTTGAGCAGGCGAACGGTACATGTCTGGCATGTATTCGTAACCAAAAGAGTTTTCATTCTTAACACAAGAAGAAAAAACTACGGTTAATGCTATTCCTGCAACTATTTTATGTATGTAATTAATATTCATAATAGTATTTTATCTAATTAGATACTGGTTTAAACTGTTTTCTCGTCTAGTTCCACAAAGTCTGTTGATCTAACCAATGCTTGGATATCACTTGCAGAATATTTTGAATTCTCTGAAGTTCTTATTTCCATCACGAATCTATCGTCAGTTGTTCTTGGATCTGGATTTGTTGCTGGCATTCCGGGTAAAGTCCCATTTCTTAAAAAATATGTAATCGCCATTCCATGTGCCGCACAAAGTACTGTAAACTCAAATGTAATTGGAATAAATGCAGGTAAGTTTTCAAGGTATGAGAAACTTGGTTTTCCACCAATGTTCATCATCCAATCATCAATCATGAAATATTTCATTCCTAATGTAGCAAGCATTAATCCTGTTAATCCATACAAAAAGGCAGCAATACCTAATCTTGTATGTCTTACTCCGATTACATCATCAATCCCGTGTATTGGCATTGGTGAAAATACTTCATTGACATGAATACCTTTAGATACAAGCATTTTGGCTCCATCTACTAGTTTATCATCATCATCATACATTGCATATATTATTGTATCTGACATGTTCTTAGTTTATTTATTCATTAAATCTTTTGCCTGAGATGACCAATCGTCTCTTTCTGCTCTTCCAGGGAATGATTTCGTTAAAGAATCTAACAAGTTATATTCTTCCGATTGCATTTTACTTACTTGTTCAAAAGTAAATATTCCAACTGAGTTAAGCGTTTTTTCTAATACAGGTCCTACTCCACTAATTAATTTCAAATCATCAGCTTGAGAATCATTTGCACTACCTACTCTTTCAAGTAAAGTAGATTGATTTTGTTTCAATGCTTCTTCTGATAACTCTACCGCTTTTTCTTCTACGATTCTATTAACTGAAACTTCTTCGTTTCCATGATCATCATGATGACCGTGAGATCCGTCTGCTCCATAATATCCTTTTCCTGCTCCAAATCCTTCTTTATAGTTTTCTCCAGAAGATTTCAAAATTGTTTTTACTTCACTAATTGCAAGTACTGGGAAGTACCTAGCGTATAATAAATACAATACAGTAAAGATTCCTAATGTTCCTATGAACACACCAATATCGACCCATGTTGGGTAAAACATTGACCAAGTAGATGGTAAATGACCTCTGTGTAGAGAGGTTACAATAATTACAAATCTCTCAAACCACATTCCTATGTTTACTACGATAGAAATGATAAATGTAAAAAGTAAACTTGTTCTTAATTTCTTGAACCACATTAATTGTGGAGAAATTACATTACAAGTCATCATAGATGCATAAGCCCACCAATATGGTCCTGTTGCTCTATTCAAGAATGCATAGGATTCATATTCTACCCCAGAATACCAGGCCATAAATAGCTCAGTCAAATAAGCTACCCCAACAATAGAACCTGTAACCATAATTACAATGTTCATGTATTCTATATGCTTTGTGTGGATGTATGCTTCCAACTTCATTACTTTTCTAACAATCAGCATTAAAGTTTGTACCATTGCAAATCCTGAAAATACTGCTCCTGCAACAAAGTAAGGAGGAAATATCGTTGTATGCCATCCAGGAATTACCGAAGTAGCAAAATCAAACGATACAATAGAGTGTACAGAGAACACAAGTGGTGTTGCAATACCTGCTAATACAAGTGATACAATTTCAAATCTGTTCCAATGTTTTGCTCTTCCAGACCAACCAAAACTTAATATTCCATAAATCTTTTTAGTCAAAGGCTTAGTCATTCTATCTCTGATAGTAGCAAAATCAGGAATTAATCCAATGTACCAGAACACTAACGATACAGAGAAATAAGTAGAAATTGCAAATACATCCCAAAGAAGTGGAGAGTTAAAGTTTACCCATAAAGATCCAAATTGATTTGGTAATGGTAATACCCAGTAAGATACCCACAATCTTCCCATGTGAATTCCTGGGAAAGTTGCTGCCATAATTACGGCAAATATTGTCATTGCTTCTGCAGAACGGTTTACCGCCATTCTCCATTTCTGACGAAAGAGTAACAGTACTGCAGAAATAAGAGTTCCTGCATGCCCGATTCCAACCCACCAAACGAAGTTTGTAATATCCCAAGCCCAGTCTACTGTGTTGTTCAATCCCCAAGTTCCAATTCCTTCTCCAATAAGATAAAGGATACATCCAACTCCATACAAAGCAATAACTGCTGCAATGGATATTAAGATGTACCAACCTCTTGGAGCTTGATTTTCAATAGGGCGACAAACATCTTCAGTTATCTGATGATAGGTTTTGTCACCTAGTATTAAGGGTAGTCGTATGTCTGATTCTCTGTGCATTCGTAAGATTTTTAATTCTTTTACCTAAATAATTTATTCTTAAGCTTCATCTATATTTCTTACCTTAACTTGGTAATAGATATTTGGTTTTGTTCCAACTTCCTCAAGGATATGGTATGCTCTATCACTATCTGCTCCTTGACGAACTGCAGATCCTTTTCCTGAATGTGATTTAAAATCATTTAAATCTCCAAAAGTAATTGCATCTGTAGGACAAGAAGAAGCACAAGCTGTTTGGATTTCTCCATCAGTAATTGTTCTGCTTTCTTTCTTAGCTTCTAGTTTTCCTGATTGTATCTGTTGTACACACATACTACATTTTTCCATTACTCCTCTAGACCTAACTGTTACATCTGGATTCAATACCATTCTTCCCATGTCAAATTGTGACGGATTAAAATGCTTAAATCTTGAGTTTGACGGGTAATTAAACCAGTTAAATCTTCTTACTTTGTAAGGACAGTTATTTGCACAATATCTTGTTCCTATACATCTGTTGTAAGTCATTTGGTTTAAACCTTCGTTACTGTGAGTTGTTGCAGCAACTGGACAAACTGTTTCACAAGGTGCGTGATTACAGTGTTGACACATCATTGGAATATGAACTACTGAAGGATTTTCTTCAGCAAGTTCTAATTTATCGTAGCTATAATCTGTAACTTCTTCGAAATTATTATCGTCAGTTAAAGCTTTAATCTTTACTGTATCATCAAAACTTAAAATTTCCGAGGTTCCTGTTTTTAGATCTTTAAACATTCGTTTTTTTTGATCCATTGTCACTTCTCTTGTTTCCTGTTCTGCAGAAGAGAAATATCTATCTAATCTTAACCAGTGCATGTCTCTCCCTCTCTTTATCTCATCTTTCCCTACTACTGGCACATTGTTTTCTGTGTGACAAGCAACAATACAAGATCCACATCCGATACAAGAACTCAAATCAATTGACATTCCCCATCTATGGCCTACGTTTTCTACTGGATGATCATCCCATAAGTCAAATTCAGAAATATCTTTCTTTACCGTTCTTCCTTTTTCATGAGTTGATAATTGATGAGGTGCATTGTATGCGTTTCTATTTCCTGCTTTATACACATCAAATGTAGTTTCTCTTACGATTGAAGTTCTCCCCATAAATGTATGGTGAGTTTGAGTACAAGCTAAGAAATACTCTTCATTTAAATTTTCAATTTTTGCAGAACCAGAGAATGATAATTCTCCATCTGAGTATGTTGTTAGTCTAAATGCATTTTCTCCTATCAGTTGCTTTTTACCGTCAGTAATAATATGTGTACCGTATTCTTGTGTCTGGTAAGCAGAATCTCCTATGTTTTCTTGGTTTGCTCCTCTTCCGTATCCTAATGCGACACCTACTGTTCCTGATTTTTGTCCGGGTAGAACAAATACTGGTAAGTTTAGAGTTGTTCCATTTACTTCGATAGATGCCATTGAAGCTGGATTTCTTTCTCCTAACAAGATATTGAATCCTTTTGACTCAGCATCAGCTCTAGACATTGTAATGTAATTATCCCAAGTCACTTTTGTAATTGGATCTGGCAATTCTTGTAACCATGGGTTAGCAGCTTGTTGTCCGTCTCCTATTCCATTCTTTTGGTAAATGATTACTTCAAAATCTCCAGTTTTTTTCATGCTTTTAGCAATTAATGAACCGGCAGTTGACAAATCTCCTGAGAATACTGAAGCAGCTATTGCTGTTGAAGGCATATCTACAGAACCATTATGAACTAACATGTTCCAATCTCCTGTGAATTTTGATTTGATGTAATCGTAAACTACTCTTGAATTTTTTCCTGCTCTTGATGCTTTACCTGACCAAACTAAGAAAGATTCTTGTGCTTGAGCAGTATCGTATAAAGGTCTTATTGCTGGTTGTGCTACTGCATAATGAGAGGCTTTTGGTGCAAAGTCATTCCATGATTCCAAATAATGGTTGTCTGGACAAATGAATTGACAGTTACTTGCTGTTTCATCTGCAAATTGAGAGAAAGAAACCGATAAAGGTAATTTTTTCAATCCGGCAGCAAATTTATCTCCGTTTGGCAAGGTATAAACTGGATTTGCTCCGTAAATAAATAAGGCATCTACAGTTCCTACTTCTACTTCTTTTATTAATGATTCAACCTCTGCATCATTCCCTTTGGCAATGTTTACTGGGTTATTAATATCTATGGTTGTTCCGTAATTTCCTAATGCATTATTAATTGCATTAACTACAGTTTGTATTCCAGAACAGTTACTTCCTGCAACAACTAATGATTTTCCTTTTTTAGCTATTAATTCTTGTGCTACTAATTTAGTTCTAGCAAGAATATCAGCCGAAACAGTTACTCCAGGAACTGACGCACCTGAAATGTGTTGCAACAATGCTGCTGCTACCATTCCTTCTTCACTTGGTTTAATTGGAATTCTTACATCTGAATTAGATCCAGTTGTTGTCATTGTAGATTCAAATTGAAAATGCTTAGACATCCAATCATTATCTGGTTTTCTATTTGATAAGTAATCCGGCATGTAATCTGTAGACAATAACCAATTCGTCAAAAAATCTGCTGCGATACTTACAATTACTTCCGCTTTATCAAAATTATAATCTGGCACTACTGCGCTACCAAAAGACTTATTGTTTGCCGTGGTGATTCCTGAATAAGAAATAGAATCATAATTTACTACTTTAGCATCAGCTCCAGACAATGAACCGATAAAGTCCTTGATTATAGCATCAGTTGATGGGCTCATAGTGGTTCCTGCAAGTACTCTTACTTTTCCTCCTCTAGCTACTACTGCGTCTAATTCATTTTTAATCTCTCTATCTATAGTACTCCAAGTTGCTTTTTTAGAAGAAACGGAAATCAACTTTCCTTTATCTTCCTCTTTTGTAGATTTTGCAAAAGTATTGGCCATTGGCATTTGCAACCTTGCTCCGTTATATAAGGAAAGAACTGAAGCTATCATTCTTGGAGTTGTAGCTCCTTTGTTGATTCCAAAACTTTTATTTCCTTTTATAAAAATTGGTCTTCCTTCTCTAGTTTTAACTAAAATACTTCCGTAATCGTTTCCATCCCAATAAGTAGAAGAATACCAATTTGCAACACCTGGAGTAATTTCCTCTGGTTTATTTACATATGGTATAGATTTTACTACTGGAGATTCACAAGCTGCTAGGGTTGCTGCTGCAACACTAAACCCCATAAATTTCAAGAAATCTCTACGATTTGTTGAAGATTCTGATAAATTTTCATCAGCAAGAAATTCTTGTGCTGGTAAATCTTGTGGAAACTCATTTTTACTTTGTTGGATAAAAGAATCTGATTGCTCTTTTTCTTCTATTCCTTTCCAATATGTTTTGACTTTACTCATAAATCAATTAAACTAAATTTGTTTTTAATAATGACATTTTGAACATTCCCATCCTCCGAACTCTTTCACTTTCACCTTTCCATCTTCCATTACACTCTTGTAAAGCTCCTTGTCTTTCTTTAACCTGTCATGAATTTCATCATAGTACTTGTTCCCTTTTGTAGAAACATCTGCAGTAGCATGACATTCGATACACCACCCCATAGTTAATAAAGGCCTAGATAGCTTAACTAACTTCTTACCTTCTAATTCTAGGTTATTTATTGTTTCAGTCCCAGAAATTTTTCCTGTCGTATAAGTTTTCACGTCCCCATGACAATTCTCACATTCTATTTCTCCTACTGTTACATGTTGTGAGTGATTAAAATATACATGATCTGGCATGTTGTGAACTTTCACCCATCTTATTGGCTCTGTCTTACCCGTATATTGTCTTTTATCTGGATCCCAACCTGCAGCTTTATGAATTTTAGCAATTTCAGCAGTTCCTTTTTCTCCAGAAGTTGCTTCTCCAATTGCTTTGTGACAGTTCATACAAACATTTACTGTCGGTATCCCAGCACTTTTACTTTTAGATACTGAATTATGGCAATACTGACAATCAATTTCATTAGCTCCAGCATGTATTTTGTGTGAAAATGCAATAGGTTGCTCAGGATTGTAGCCTTCTGGCACCAATCCTACTTTATATAATTCTTCAGCTCCGTAATATACCAAAGTACCAGTTATAACAAATCCTAAAACACTAACTAGCTTTAGATTTCTTCCCATCCAACTTTTTACTTCACTCCCAAAAGATTCTTCTTCTTCAACCTCTTTCCCTTCTTCTTTTTCTTTTACTGCGTAATAAAGTTGCTTTCTTACTCCCCATAAAGCTACAATAAGCATAGCAAGTATTCCTCCTATAATTAACCACATTAACCATGAGTTGTTTTGCTCAGTTCCTGGATTCGCAGTTGTGTTTATCGCAGTAACAGGCGGAAGTGGTGCAGTGTATTCATCAACATATTTTAAAATTGCATCAATTTCTTCTTTACTCACTCCAATTCCTGCCATTCCCCCTGGCTGATATTGTATTGCCAAAGCCGACTCAACTCCTGCATCATATTGTGCTTGAGGATTATTAACCCAAGCATAAATATCATCTCCTGCAGCTTCCCATTTAGCTTTCGCTCCTTGAAGTGCAGGTCCAGTACCATCTTTAAGTGGTTTGTGACATGCAGCACAATTTTGTTTAAATAGTGCTTTACCGTCCTGAGCGGTTGAGCTGAAAGATATCAGCATAAAAAATAAAAACGAAAGACCTAGCGTTAAATCTTTGGTTTTCAATTTTTTCAATAAAAATAAGTTCATATTAAGAATTTGTGGTTCATCCAATAATGTGACAAATGTAGCATTGTCAATATTTATAAGTAACTATTTGAGTGGTTTTTTTTGGCTATTTAAGCTTATTTATAATAATTCTAAATTAACAGATTTTAACAATTTATTTTTTACTCAAAACGGTAGAAATTTTAAAATAGTCAGAATCCTTACTTGGTCCATTTTTGAGAGCTTGAAATTGCGTAATTGTTTCATTCACCTCATCTTCTCTCAAGACATTTACTTCTTGATTGATGTGAATTAAAGGAACTACATTTTCTGTATCTAGCTCTTCTATTTTATCTACAAAAGCAATGATTTTTGATAAATCTTTTCGGATTCCATCTTTTTGATCGTCTTCAAATTTTAACTTAGACAAATTTGAAAGATGATCTATTATTTCGTTTGTAATTTCCATAGATTTAATTTTAAAACAAATTTAATACAATTAAATTTAGATAAAAAGAAAACTACTTTAATAGTATTGGTTAAAATTAATAACTGATTCCTTTTTCAATTTTAGAAAATGTTTCTTTTACTAATTCGGGAATGTCTTTTTCAGTTTTTCCTTTGGTAGAAATTGGAGAATGAAAAATGACTTTTGCTATTCCTGGACTTCCGGGTCCAAACAAATCGGATTCGGTTGCAAATAGCTTCCAATTATTTGCAAAAGTAACGGGTACTAGATCTACTTGCTGAGAAACGGCCAATACAAATGCTCCTCGTTTGAAAGGTTTCATTTTTGGAATTCCCTCTGAAGGAATTAATCCTTCTGGAAAAATAGCTATCGAAAATCCTTTTTGAACTGCCTCTTTTGTTAATTCTATTGATCTTTTTGCTTTCATCCCGTTACTTCTATCCACAGGTATATCCATGTTACGAAAGAATATTTTGATGATTGGCCATTTCAGTAATTCGGCTTTACCTAGAAACAAAAAAGTATTGGGAATTACAATAAACATCAAAACTATATCCAAATAGGAAGCATGATTTGCACACACTACAAAAGGAGATTTTGGTAACAGTTCCTTATTCTTTTGCACCACTAAAATCCCTGTAAACAACAACAATAATTTTGCCCAGATTCTTTTTAATTTAAAAGCTTGATGGATTCTTTTGTCTGTTTTTAATAAAAAATAAAAAAGAGGAAACATGGGTATTGCCAAAATTAAAAATACAAGTATAAAGTATACTTTGTATAAAAATCTGAATGGGGCAAATATGTAATAGACTATTCTTTTCATTTACTGTCGTCAAATAAAAAGCTTTAAACTGTTAAAACCAAAAAAAAAGGCCAGGATAAACCTGACCAGTTTAAAATAACTTAATTCTTTTATAATTTTCTTCCCTTTACAGAACGAGCACTATTTTTTCTTTTTGTGCTATTTTTTAATTTAAATACTAGGTAAGATTTTAAACTAGTAGAGTTTACGAAAAATTCTTCGTTCCCATAATTTACAACCCCCATTCTCTTACGAGAATCAAAACTATCAGATTTAATTCTATATTTTCCATCTGTAGGACTTGCTTTAAATTTTAAGTTTTTCTCTTCTTCGAAACTCACATACATAATATCTCCTTCTACTTTTTCTACTATGCCTCTAGTGTTAGCAGCTATAATAACTTTATTAGAATTAACATTATCTTTTATTACCAATTCTCCACCTTCGGTTTTATTTGATTTATCTCCCTGACTATTTGTTAATACAATATCTCCCATTGTATAAAATTGAAGACTTTTTACGTCATCATCAGATAACTTGTATTTCGTCTGCTCAGAAGTAGTAAATGGCATTTTAGATGAGCAAGAATTCAACAAAAATGATAGGGCTAAAAATGTATAAACTATTTTTTTCATTAGGTAAGTTTTTTTGTTTTTGAAAAAGTTGCAAATATCTTGCCAAGATTTTATTTCAATGCGAATTTATACTAAATATTTTTTTTGACCTAATAAAGAATAACCAACTTCTTTATTTTCTTAATTAGTCAACCATCAGATTACATCCTCTTACCTCAGAGGCATCAAATCTTCCCAATACTAAAAACTCATTTTTATTTTCAATTTTACCAATGTCGTCTGTTGCAATAAAAGAGCAAGAATAAACATTTGCTAGGTCAATAATATTTATCAAACCTTTGGATGGATTAGAAGAAATTTGAAAAGGATCAGTAGTATTTCTCAGCAATACTTTCATCCAAGGAGGACATTTATAAATCCCTTTTTTTAATGAATAAGCTTGACTCAAGAGCTCTGTCATCCCATATTCTGAATGAATTTCTTCGGTTCCAAAACCATTCTTCAGCTCTTGATGGAGTTCTTTTTTTGTCACTTCTTTTCTTCTCCCCTTCATTCCTCCTGTTTCCATCACGATTCCTGACTCTAAATTCTTAGGGAACTTATCCTTAAAATCTAACAAAGCATAACTTACACCAAACAAAATGAATTTTTTGTTTTTTTGTTCCAGTTCATCTATTTTATTACTCAGGTCTTCGTGATTATTTAAGTAAAAAGAACTGTGCTTCTCTTTGGTTTCGTTTATCAAATAATCCACCATATAAACCAAAGAAGAGTCTCCTTGTTCTAAGTAAGAGGGCAATAGTGCAAGAATTGTGTAATCTTGAAAATTAGAATAAAAATGATTGATTCCGTTTACAAATGAATCGATATACATCTGCAAAGAATAAACAAAATGTTGACTTCTTACTTGACCTGTTGTGCCACTACTTTTAAATATTTTTTGATGTGAGTTGTGAATTAAAACTTTCTTTGATTTAAAAAAAGAAATGGGTAAATATGGAATTTCTTCTACCTTTTTTACGTTATCAGCATTCAAGCTCAAGAGGGAAATAAACTCTTTATAAATTATATTGTTTTTAGCTTGAAACCTGAAAATCTCGAGTGCTTTTTTATTAAATTCTTCTTCAGAATTTATTTTAAAAATAGAATTTATGTTTGGCTCAAGAATTTTCATTAATTTTATACTCCTAAAAAAGTGGAAATGTTATGATGACAAAGGTAAGTTTTATAGTAATAATATCAGCATTGGTTTTGAGTTCTTGTCTCAAACCTGAAGTTTACCCTTTGGAACCAATAGTTTCGTACGAAAGATTTAATGTAATGAGTGATTCTGCAAGCCTAGTCGTTTCTTTTACTGATGGTGATGGTGATATTGGACTGAGGCAAAGTGATACTACAGGAGATTTTTCTGCAACTAGTTATTTTCATCACAATTTGTTTGTAGAGTATTATGAAAAAGATGATGCACTAGGATGGATTAGAGGAAAAACAATGGCTGGAGATGATATTAATTTTTTGTATCGCATCCCTTATTTGACTCCAAATGGAAACAATAAAGCTCTAAAAGGAGAAATTGAAGTGACCATTGAACCAACTTACTACAACCCTTTTTCTTCCCAATCGGATACAATTATGTTTAAAATATCTCTGGCAGATAGGAATTTGAACGTGAGTAATGTTGTTGAATCTGAAGTCATCACAAGATAATTTTATGAAAAAAAACATTTTATCTCTTCTAGTTTTAACTTGCTCTTTTCAGTTATTTTCTCAGGATACAATTACAGCAATTAAAGATTCTAATCTTCACCTAAAACTAGAGTTTGACGGTTATATTATGAATCCTGACGACCCTATTGTTGCGGCAATGGACAGCATGATTCTTTTTTACAAAAAACTGGATAATAAATTCTCAAACCAAATTGACCTTGAGAACACAAACAATACTGCAGTAGCTTTTGAAGATTTTGAATTAAAACAAAGATTAACTGTTTTAGACAATAACACACCTTTTAATTTTAATTTTAATAGAGTCAGCTTAGAATATATAAGAATGTATGAAAAGAGACGAACTTCTATGTCGGTATTTTTGGCAAGAAAAGAAGCTTACTTCCCAATATTTGAGGAAATGCTGCTAAAATATAAGTTACCTCTAGAGTTTAAATACCTCCCAATAGTTGAGTCTGCATTAAAACCTGATGCAGAGTCTTGGGCAGGAGCTGCTGGGTTGTGGCAATTCATGTATAACACAGGAAAAAGGTATGGTCTTGAGGCAGATTCATACATGGATTTACGAAGAGATCCTTATAAATCGACAGAGGCAGCTTGCAAGCATTTATCGAGACTTTATAAAATCTATAATAATTGGGAACTTGTGCTTGCTGCCTATAATGCTGGGGGAGGAAATGTAAACAAAGCCATAAGAAAAGCTGGTGGTGAAAAAGATTATTGGAAAATTTTCCCTTACCTCCCTCGAGAGACTCAAGGTTATGTTCCTGCGTTTATCGCAATGAATTACATGATGAATTACCATGAAGATTATAACATCTTTCCATTAAATCCTATTGCCGAACACATTGACATAGATACTATATACGTATCAAAAAGAGTTGATTTAGCTTTAGTTTCGAAATTTTTAAATACTCCAATTGACTATTTAATTCACATAAACCCTACCTATTATCACGGAATATTACCAGATAAAGAAGAACAATTATGCCTTTACTTACCTGCCAATAAAATAGGAGAGTTTATTGCCAATGACAGTTCAATTTATGCATTAAGCGAAGAGCTTAAAAGAGCATACAAAATTCCGAAAAACTCTGCTAAAAAGAACAAAGGAAAAGGTAAAAAAATAAATTACAGAGTGAAAAGTGGAGATTTTTTAGGTAAGATTTCTAATCAGTATAATTGTAAAGTTAGTGACATTAAAAGATGGAATGGACTAAGAGGAAACAAATTGAAAGCGGGCCAGATATTAGTTATTTATTCCTCTAAAAAAACAAAAACTACCCCTAAGTCACATCCAAAAAATGTGCCTTTGAAACCAGGAGAAAGCTACACTTATTACACTATAAAAAAGGGAGATACACTTTGGAAAATTGCTGAAAAACACCCAGGAATTAACTTAGATGACCTTATTGATCACAATACTGAAATAAACTCTAATAATTTGAAACTGGGAAAGAAAATAAAAATTCTTAACCGCATTTAATCCCTCAATAACTACCTTAAAATAGTTATGTATAAACATAATCCGTTTTGGAATTATTTTTGACAGACTATTACAAAACCTAAATATCATGAAAAAACTACTTTTTATCTCATTTTTATTAGCTCTTGTATCTTGCGAACCGGAAGAGTCTTCAGGAGTCTACAAACCAATTTCTATTGGTACACAAGGAAGGATAGATGTAATAATGCCAGACTTATTATGGAATGGTAGATTGGGCGAAATAGTAAAAGAAAAAGTTGCTCCTTTAATTGATTATTATCCTAACGAAGAATACTTATTTGATTTGGCTCATTCTTCTAAAACGCAATTTAATAGTGGAAGTAAAAAACAAAAAAACTTATTAGAATTTGAAATAAATTCTCACAATAAAATAGAAGCAGGATTAAAATACTCTTCCGATATATGGGCAATCGACCAAGCAATGGTGAAAATTATCGGAAAAAACCAACAGGATTTATACGACATATTCATGGCAAACTCTCAAGAGATTCAAGATCATTTCATGGAGCTTGAAATAAAAAGAATGAAGGTTAATTTATTGAGAAGTAAAAATCACGTTTCGGAAAAAGAACTGCTGTTAAAACATAATTTGTCCGTTACAGTCCCTAAAGACATGGTATTGTCAATTAATAATAAGCATTTTGCTGCTTTTCAACAAAAAAGATTAGTCTCAGAAAAAAACACTACAGCAGGAGACTTACAACAGTTTTTAATCATATATGATTATCCATATACTGACAAAAGTCAATTAACTAAAGAAAATCTTTTGCAAAAAAGAGACTCTGTAGTAAAAAAATATTTTAGAGGAAAGAAGGAAGATTCTTACATGATAACAGCTCCAGATTCTTTAGTTCCAAGTTTTGCAAAGGAAACCTTATTTAAAGGAAATTATGCTTTTGAAATAAGAGGATTATACAGCATGGTAAATGATTTTAGAGGAGGTCCATTTATCAATATTTCATTAATTGATGAAAAAAGAGGCCGAATTGTAACACTTGAAGGTCATTTATTTGCTCCTAAATTTTCTAAGCGTCCCTACATGATGGAATTAGAAACAATGCTTAACACTTTATATATTGAATAATATATAAAATTATGAGTAAAGTCATTTTTTACTCTATGATTTAAGTTTACTTTTGTAGCAAATCAATTTACAGATGAAAAAGATTAGAGTATCTAAAGAGTTTGCCTTTGAAACTGCACATGCATTAGATATGCATGATAGTAAATGCAGGAATATTCATGGCCATTCTTACAAACTTACCGTTACCGTAATTGGAGATGTGAATTCAGATAATTCGAAGTCTGATGTAGGTATGGTGATTGATTTTACCGACTTAAAAAACATTGTAAATGAACAAGTGGTTGATAAATTAGACCATGCACTTATTCTTAAATCAGATTCTCGATTTAGAGGAATTGAAGCAAAAAATGACAAAACAATTTATGTAGATTATCACCCTACTTGCGAAAATTTATTGATAGAGATTGTAGCTCTTATTTCTACTAAATTACCTAACGGAATAATATTGGTTTATGCAAAAATGAATGAAACTGCCAACAGTTATTCTGAGTGGTTTCTTGAAGATTAATTGTATTTAATATTCCTTTTTTTTAAATTATAACTTATAATTATTATTTCGATTCGTTCTTTTTAAAAGTAAGGCATTAATTATTTTTGTTTATTCAAAAAAAAGTTTTTCTCCTTAACGGGAAGTAAAAAATCACAGAAAGAATTAAAATCCTTTTACCATTGTGGAGACGATTGGACATTTTAAGAGGAAATTTTCGTGTAAGAAAAATAGAAAATAATATTCTTCCTTGTTTATTGAAAGAAACATATACTTCCTTAGCTAAATAATTAAGGTAAAATCTTCCCGATCTTTTTGAATAAAAGTCTTTGCGTAGGGTAAATCCTCAGTAAGATCGGTAAAAAGATCGCTCAATTTATCAGGGCCCTTGATGTTCCTCTCTCACAAAAGCTCAAATTCAGCCCACTTCGCTTTATTGTTTTCTGTAAATGTGGTTTCTTTTATTTAGCGTTCTACCTAATATTTAATCATTTAAGTTTTAAAATTTAAATAATAATAATAATTAAAAACTACCTTAGTAATCTGAAAAAGAATTAAAGTGCAAATTCAAAAGTTTTAAACAAATAGTTGTGTAAACTAAGAGTTATTATTTATATTTGCACTCTCAAATAGAAAAGGTAACAAAAACGACTATGAATTTAAGTAAAGAAATAAAAACAGAAGCATTTAAGACTTACGGAGGAGTTGAGACTAATACAGGATCATCTGCTGCACAAGTAGCTCTTTTTACAAGCAAGATTAAAGATTTAACTGAATATCTTAAAACTAACCGTAAAGATTACAATACACAAAGATCACTTGTAATTATGGTAGGAAAGAGAAAAAAGCACTTAAGATATATCAGAAATAAAGATATTGTAGCTTACAGAAAACTAATTGCTGAAGTTGGAATTAGAGATACATTTAAATAAATGACTTTTCTCAACCAAGTAAATGCATAACATTTTTTAATAAGGCAATCTCTTTTTTAGTGGTTGCCTTATTTATTATATGGAAATTTAAAACTGACCATTAGGGTCAAAATTTAAGAAGAGATACTTTTTTCACTCTCCTTATTTGTACGAAACGAGAAAAAAATAAAAAAAAACGTAACAATGAACATTATTACAAAAAAGATGAATCTACCAGACGGTAGAGAAATTACAATTCAAACAGGAAAATTAGCGAAACAATCTGATGGAGCTGTTGAGATTAGAATTGGAGACACGGTATTATTAGCTACTGCAGTTGCTGCAAAAAATGCAAAACCAGGAGTAGACTTTATGCCACTTACTATTGATTATAGAGAAAAATATGCTGCTGCAGGGAAATTTCCTGGAGGATTTTTCAAGAGAGAAGCAAGGCCTTCTGAGTATGAAATATTAACTATGAGATTAGTTGATAGAGCGCTTAGGCCTCTTTTTCCTGAAGACTTTCACGCAGACACGCAAGTGATGATACAATTATTATCTGCTGATGAAAACATGGCAGACTCTTTAGCTTGTTTTGCTGCATCTGCAGCCTTAGCTTGTTCTGATATTCCTTTCGAAACTCCGGTTTCTGAAGTAAGAATATCTAGAGTAGACGGAGAATTCGTAATTAACCCAACTTACGAACAAAATGCTAAAGCTGATATGGACATGGTAATTGCTGGAACAAAAGACAGCATTATGATGGTAGAAGGTGAAATGAAAGAAATTTCTGAAGCTGAAATGGTTGATGCTATTAAAACTGCACATGTTGTTATTAAAGAACAATGTGCTATTATGGCTGAGTTCATGAAAGAACTAGGTAAAGAAACAAAAAGAGAATATTCTCACGAAACTCATGACGAAGCTGTTGAAGCAAAAATCAAAGCATTTGCAGTTAGCAAATGTGAAGATGTTGCAAGAGCAGGTCATGCTGATAAAGAATTGAGAGCTCAATTATTTGGAGCTATTAAAGAAGAATACATTGCTTCTTTAAGTGAAGAGGAATTAGAAGCTGAAGGTCCTTTCATTAGCGGTTATTTCAAAAATGCTCAAAAAGCAGGAATAAGAAATGTTGTGTTGAATGAAAAGAAAAGACTAGACGGAAGAAAGACTGATGAAATCAGACCTATCTGGAGTGAAGTAGCTTACTTACCATCTTGTCACGGTTCTGCTGTATTTACAAGAGGAGAAACTCAATCTTTAACTACACTTACGTTAGGTGGAAAGAAAGATGAGCAAAGATTTGACGGAGCTGTTGAAGAAAAGACTCAAAACTTTACTTTACACTACAACTTCCCTCCTTTCTCTACTGGAGAAGCAAGACCATTAAGAGGAACATCAAGAAGAGAAGTAGGACATGGAAACTTAGCTCAAAGAGCTTTGAAACAAGTTATCCCAACTGATCCAGATGTAAATCCTTATACAATAAGATTGGTGTCAGAAATTTTAGAATCTAACGGTTCTTCTTCTATGGCATCAGTTTGTGCAGGTTCTCTTGCATTGATGGACGGTGGTATTAAAATTACAAATCCAGTATCTGGAATTGCAATGGGACTTATAATGAATGAAGAAGGAACATACTCTGTATTATCTGATATCTTAGGAGATGAAGATCACATTGGAGATATGGATTTCAAGGTAACTGGAACTAAAAATGGAATCACTGCTTGCCAGATGGACATCAAAGTAAAAGGACTTCCTTACACTGTATTAGCCGAAGCTCTTGAACAAGCAAAAGCAGGTAGAGCGCATATCTTAGGAGAAATGATGAAAACTATCTCTACTCCAAATAATGAATACAAACAACATACTCCTAGAATTAAGAGTTTGATTATTCCAGCTGATAAAATTGGAGCAATCATTGGATCAGGAGGAAAAGTAATTCAAGAATTACAAGCTGAAACAAATTCAGAAATTAGTATTGATGAAAATCCAGATGGAGAAACTGCTACAGTTTCTGTATTAACTAATGACGGAGATGGAATGGCTTTAGCACTTGAGAAAATTGATTTGATTGTTAACCCTCCTCAAATTGAAGTTGGAATGACTTATACTGGAGCTGTTAAATCTATCAAAGAATTTGGATGTTTCGTAGAAGTAGTTCCTGGACAAGATGGATTAATCCATATCTCCGAATTAGCTTGGGACAAAACGGACAAAGTAGAAGATGTAGTTTCTGTAGGAGACATGGTTACTTTTAAAGTAACTGGATTTGATCCAAAGAAAAGAAAACATAAATTATCTAGAAAGATCTTAATGGACAGACCAGAAAGAGCTGAAAAGAAAGAAGTATAATAGTAATTATAAGCTATAAATAAAAAAACCTCTAGAGAAATCTGGAGGTTTTTTTTGCATAAAAAATATTTTGTTTAATTATTTAGTGTATTTGTTAAACAAATACTTTGGTAACGTAATTATTTTGTTTAACTTTGTACCGTAATAAGTAAACAAAATGAATAATGATTAAAACCTACCGTTAAATAAATAGAAGTGTTAAATTATGTTAATAATGGTCAGATTTCGTAACAATAGCTAATCTCGATCGTTAAATCATTAGAGCACGAAAACAAATTGACTTTACATACGTAGATATATTATATAGCTCCTTTTAAATACGAAAAACATGAGACAACTAAAAATAACCAAACAAATAACAAACAGAGAAACTCAATCTCTAGATAAATATCTTCTAGAAATCAGCAAATATGATTTGATTACAGCTGAAGAAGAAGTTACATTAGCTGCACAAATTAGAAGTGGAGACGAAAATGCTTTGCAAAAATTAACTAAAGCCAATTTGAGATTTGTTATTTCTGTTTCCAAACAGTACCAGAATCAAGGATTATCATTATCTGACCTTATCAACGAAGGAAACCTTGGCTTAATTAAAGCAGCACAAAGATTTGATGAGAAAAGAGGGTTTAAATTTATTTCTTATGCTGTGTGGTGGATAAGACAAGCAATACTCCAAGCAATAGCAGAACATGCAAGAATTGTAAGGTTACCGTTAAATAAGATTGGTACAATTAATAAAATTAATAAAACATCTTCTTCTTTAGAACAAAAATTTGAAAGAGCTCCTTCACCCTCTGAAGTTGCTGAAACATTAGAATTTAGTTTAAAAGAAGTAAAAAAAGCACAATCTATTTCTGGAAGATCAGTTTCTATGGATGCACCACTTGGTGTAGACAGTGAGAATGACATGTATGAAGTCTTTGCAAGTAAAGATACAGAGACACCTGAAGATGAATTGCTAAAAGGGTCTTTAAATGAAGAAATAAATAGAATCTTAGAAACTTTATCTTTAAGAGAAGCTGATATAATTAAACTTTATTTTGGAATTGGACAGAGCTATCCCTTAACTTTAGAAGAAATAGGAGATAAATTTGATTTGACAAGAGAAAGAGTGAGACAATTAAAGGAGAAGGGATTAAGAAAAATGAAACAAAAGTCAAGAAGTAAATTATTAAAGAGTTATTTAGGATAATCTTAATTTACTGAGTAAAAAAGAAAGAGATAATTTCGTTAAGAAATACACTTAAATAAAAATAGACCTCTGGCATCTTAATTAGCTAGAGGTTTTTTTTTGCAAAAATTAATACACATATATTGTAATTCATTTAAGATAAACTGAAATAATTCGTAATTTCATACCTCTAAAAATAACAATCAATTCATGGCACAAAAAGCAACAATTATCTATACCAAAACGGATGAAGCTCCGGCATTGGCAACTCATTCTTTTTTACCAATTGCAAAAGCATTTGTAAAAAACTCTAATATCGACATGGAAACTAAAGACATTTCTTTAGCGGCAAGGATTCTTGCTCTATTTCCAGAAAGATTAAATGACGACCAAAAAGTAGAAGATGCTTTGGCAACTCTAGGTGAATTAGTAAAAAAACCTGAGGCAAACATTATTAAATTACCAAATATTAGTGCTTCGGTACCTCAACTAAAATCTGCTATTAAAGAATTACAAGGAGCTGGATTTAATATTCCAGATTTTCCAGAAGACATTAAAAATGAGGAAGAAAAAGCTGTACTTGCCCAATACAACAAAGTAAAAGGAAGTGCTGTAAACCCAGTATTGAGAGAAGGAAACTCGGACCGTAGAGCACCAAAAGCTGTAAAAGAATACGCAAGAAACAACCCTCACTCAATGGGAGCTTGGAGCAAAGACTCTAAAACTAACGTAGCAAGTATGCCTAGTGGAGATTTTTACGGAAGTGAAAAATCTACTACTTTCTCTAAAGAAAATGCGTTAAGCATTGAGTTTACTGCTGAAAATGGTGACAAAACTACATTAAAATCTGCCTTCCCAATTCTACAAGGAGAAATTATTGATGCCGCTCTATTAAGTAAAAAAGCTTTAATCTCATTTTTAGAAAACGAAATAAAGGACGCTAAAGAAAAAGGAGTTCTATTTTCTGTTCACCTGAAAGCAACTATGATGAAAGTATCGGATCCAATTATTTTTGGACACGTAGTAAAGACTTTCTTGAAACCAGTTTTTGACAAGCACCAAGCAACTTTTGATGCAATAGGAGTAAACGTTAATAACGGCTACGGAAACTTATTGAGTAACTTGAGTGAAGTTTCTAAAGAAAAAAGAGCCGAAATTGAAGCCGATTTAAAATCAGCTTTTGAAAACGGACCTTCCTTAGCAATGGTAAATTCTGACAAAGGAATTACTAACCTTCACGTACCAAGTGATGTGATTATTGATGCATCTATGCCAGCAATGATTCGTACTTCTGGTCAAATGTGGAATGCAGAAGGAACCTCTCAAGACACAAAAGCTGTGATTCCAGATAGATCGTATGCAGGGATATACCAAGCTACAATTGATTTTTGTAGAAAAAATGGAGCCTTAGATCCTGTAACAATGGGTTCTGTTTCTAACGTAGGATTGATGGCTCAAAAAGCACAAGAATACGGTTCTCACGACAAGACTTTTGAAATCAAAGAAAAAGGAACAGTGTCCGTAGTAAACCAAGCAGGAAACACAGAATTTGTATTTTCGGTAGAAGAAGGCGATATTTTTAGAATGTGTCAAGTAAAAGATGCTCCAATCCAAGACTGGGTAAAACTTGCCGTAAAAAGAGCAACTGCTACAAAATTGCCCGCTATATTCTGGTTGGATGAAAAAAGAGCACACGACAGAGAAATAATCGCTAAAGTAAATCTTTATTTAAAAGATCACAATACAGATGGATTAGACATTCAAATAATGAATCCAATAGAAGCAACAAACTTCTCATTGGAAAGAATTATAAAGGGAAAAGATACAATCTCTGTTTCTGGAAATGTATTGAGGGATTACTTAACTGATTTATTTCCAATTTTGGAAGTAGGAACTTCTGCAAAAATGCTCTCTATTGTTCCTTTAATGAATGGAGGAGGATTATTTGAAACAGGTGCTGGAGGATCTGCTCCAAAGCATGTGCAACAATTTATAGAAGAGAACCACTTGAGATGGGATTCTTTAGGAGAGTTTTTAGCATTTGCTGTATCCTTAGCTCACTTAGGAGAAAACAATAATAACGCAAAAGCAATTGTATTGGGAGATACATTGGATGATGCTACTTCAAAATTATTGGCAAACAGAAAGTCACCATCAAGAAAAGTAAATGAATTGGACAACAGAGGTTCACACTTTTACTTAGCAATGTATTGGGCACAAGAATTAGCAAACCAAAATGACAATGCCGAATTGAAATCTGAGTTTACTCCAATAGCAGCAAGACTAGAAGCAAATGCGGTGAAAATTGTACACGAATTGAATTCGGTTCAAGGAGTGGCTGTGGATACAAAAGGATATTATTATCCGAATGATGACATTACTTCAAAAGCAATGAGACCAAGTGCTACTTTGAATGAAGTTTTGGAGAGTATCTAAAATACCAATTTAACTTATCAAATCCATCTTGATTCTATTTCAAGATGGATTTTTTTTGTTTTAAACTGAATCAAATATAAAAGCTCCTTTCTTTACTGTACAAGTCTTCGGAATGAGGGTTCGTTTTTTTTACAATCTGCGGACTGAGGGTTTTCCGTGGGAAAAATGTCTCGAAGTCCAACTTATAAAATACAAGTCATTTCAAAAAATCAATATTCCTTTTCAAACCTTTAAACTTGGTTCGTTTCACAGCAGAATTTTTGAATATATCTCTAAATACTTCTTCCGTAAGGTCTTCCCAATCTTTCTTATTCAATCCCAATATATTTGGTTTTGGATTTAACAAAGGTTCGTTATGAGATTTAGAAAAACGATTCCAAGGACAAACATCTTGGCAGATGTCACAGCCAAACATCCAGCTTTCCATTTTACCTTGAAACTCTTTGGGAATAATCTCGTCTTTAAGCTCAATGGTTAAATAAGAAATGCACTTGGACCCATCAACCACATAAGGCTCAGGAATCGCATCTGTGGGACATTCATCTATGCAAGCAGTGCAAGTTCCGCAGTAATCTTTTACTGGCCCGTCTGCTTCTAATTCTAAATCAATAATTAGCTCTGCCAAAAAGAAAAAAGAACCCGCTTCTTTATTTATCAAATTGGTGTTTTTACCAATCCAACCCAATCCGCTTTTCTTTGCCCAAGCTCTATCTAGAACAGGAGCAGAATCTACAAATACTCTCCCTCCTACTTCCCCAATTTCTTGGTGAATAAAATGCATCAATTCTTTGAGTTTAGATTTAATAATAAAATGATAATCTTCTCCGTAAGCATATTTAGATAATTTGTAAGAATCATCTATTTGTACTTTCTCAGGGAAATAATTGAGCGCCAAAGAAACAACCGATTTTGCTCCATCAACCAATAAAGTTGGGTCTAATCGTTTGTCAAAATGATTTTCCATATAGTTCATGTTCCCATGCATATTAGATTCCAACCATTTTTCTAACCGAGGAGCTTCCTCCTCCAAAAAATCTGCTTTAGAAACTCCACAAAACATAAACCCCAACTCGTGAGCTTTTTTTTTGATAAGGGCTGTATGTTTTTCTTTTGTGTTGATAGGTAAAGTTAGTTAACTATTAGCAATACAAAATAAAACCTTTTATTATTTGCTCCAAAAAAAGCCTCAATTCTTTAATCCAGCTAAAACAGCATTCATCAAATTAAGATTATACTGAGTTAATTTTTGATGAGTAGGCATCCAGCCTAATAAGAATCGCGTGAAATCTGCACAGGCAATTGGATAAATTCGCCTCCACTCCTGCTCTAATTCTTTGAATTCAAAATTAAGTTTAGAAGATTTCAATGAGTGTTCGAATTCTGAAAAATAGAAATCCAACAACTCCTTTTCATAGGTTTCACTGTCAGAACTAGAAAGACAACTCCCCAAGAAGTAAGCCACATCTTTCATTCCGCAACCGCCACCCACATATTGAAAATCTAGGGCAGCTGCTTTTTCGCTTCCTGAACTTGTCGAAGAATCAGAAAAGCAAAAATTAGCCAGCTTAGCATCTCCATGGACAATTGTTTGATACTGGCAATTATTTAAAATTTTATCAATTAAATGAGCTTTCAATTTTAACTCTTGGTCTTCTAACTTCTCTAATTCATCTGGACGAGTTTTCAAATTCCAATACGTTCCAATCTCCCACAATCCATCTGGTTTATTATTCAAGAATCTAGCATGAAAATTTGCCAACCATTTCAAGCATACTTTTACTTCTAAGAGATTAATCTCTTCTTTTCGTAAAGGAAACTTCACATCCAAATCCTCCAACACAATCCATTGGTCTTTCCCCTGAGAAAATGAACCAATAAATTTTGGCGTTCTACACTTATCATCACAAAGCTGATTCCATTTCTCGTACCAGTTTGTCTCTATTTCATAGGACTTTATTTTTCTTTGGTGAGAAAAATCTGTGTTCCATCCTCTTGGATGCTCCTTGGCTTTGGATAACGAAATGTTTTTTACAACCACAGTCTCAAACTCACAATCGCTTAGCTGATATCGAGAAATTTTTCCATATCCACTCCACAAAGATTGAATAACCTCAATCTCTTTGCAAGAAGATGAATGGGTTGTTTTTAAAAGAAAATCTTTGAAATTTGAATTCATAAAATGACTAATCGAATAGAAAACAAAAGTAAGATTCTTCTATTTAAATTCTGTCTTTTTGGCAGAAAAACAACCTTGGCTTGATATTAGTCTAATGATAAAACATGAAATCATTCGCAGCACCAGAAAAAAACAAAGACAAGAAAAGAGTTTCCTTTAAATGGGCATTCAAAGAATACATTTGGCCCCGAAAAGGAATGCTGGGAATTGGACTAATTCTAATCTTAATTCAAAGTGCGGCTGGATTGGTTGCTCCTTACGCAAGTCGATTTTTATTTGATGACATAGTTCCAAACAAAGACATGAAAGGATTGTGGATATTGATAGCTGTGGTGGCTTTCTCTATTTTAATTCGTTCCATTACCTCTTTCAGTATTACAAGATTACTGAGTGTTCAGGCACAACTTATGATTTCTCAAATGAGAGTACAAGTACAAAGTAAACTGCTGAAATTACCTATCGGATTCTTTGACAATCATAAATCAGGAGCATTAGTATCAAGAGTAATGACGGATGTAGAAGGAGTTCGTAACCTTGTAGGAACAGGGTTTGTACAATTAATTGGAGGGACAATCACTTCTGTTGCTTCCATAATTCTATTGTTACAAATTAGTCCAATCATGACAATCTCTGTGCTGATTCCTATTTTAATTTTTGCTTTTGTCATGTTGAAAGCTTTTGGGTATGTACGTCCTATATTTAGAGCTAGAGGAAAAATAAATGCCGAAGTTCAAGGAAGTTTAACCGAGACCTTAGGCGGAGTAAGAGTTATAAAAGCTTTTAATGCCGAAGAGCAAGAAACTATCAGTTTCGAAAAAGGAGTAAATCGTTTGTATTTAAACGTAAAAAAGAGTTTAACAGCTACTGCAATTATTAGTAGTTCTTCTGTTTTTTTAATTGGACTTGCGTCTACCGGAATTATGGGAATTGGAGGTTACTTCATGATGGGAGGAAGCATGACAATGGGAGAATTTCTTTCCTTTACTTTGTTGCTTGGATTCATGATTGCACCCCTTGTTCAAATGGGAAATATTGGAAGTCAACTGACAGATGCCATGGCAGGGCTTGATAGAACTCAAGAATTAATGAACATGAAAGAAGAAGACGATCCTGAGGTGAGAACAGAGTTCTTAAAAGAAATTAAAGGACATATTGAATTCCAAGATGTTTCTTTCAGCTATGAGGAAAACAAAGAAGTATTGCACCATATTTCTTTCGAAGCTAAGCCAGGAAGTGTAACCGCTTTGGTGGGTTCATCCGGTTCTGGAAAAACTACTATTGCAGGTTTAGTTGCCACTTTTTTGAATGCAAAATCAGGTAAGGTAACCATAGATTCTGTAGATATTTCTACTGTTAATTTGGGCAGTTATAGAAAACATTTGGCTGTGGTATTGCAAGATGATTTCTTATTTGAAGGAACAATAAGAGAAAATATTTTGTACCCAAGACCAGGTGCTTCCGAAGAGGAACTGCAACAAGCTGTGAATGCTGCTTACGTAAATGAATTTACAGATAAGTTTGAAGACGGATTAGAAACAATTATTGGAGAAAGAGGAGTTAAATTATCGGGGGGACAAAGACAGAGAATTTCTATCTCAAGAGCTATTTTGGCCGACCCAAAAATCATTATTTTGGATGAAGCAACCTCAAATCTAGATACAGAAAGTGAATCGTACATTCAAAAAAGTTTGAACGAACTAATGAAAAACAGAACTACTTTTGTTATTGCCCACAGATTGAGTACAATTCGTAAAGCAGATCAGATATTGGTTATCGAAGACGGTAAGATTTGTGAGCGTGGAACTCATAATGAATTATTGGCAACCGAAGGAAGATACCATGAGCTGCATACTTACCAGAGTAGAATTTAATTAGTTATTTGTTCTCCATGCAATTCAACACAATCCTTTGTTATGAAACGCTTTTTTTTTCATTTCGAGTGAAATTGTTTTGAGTGAAAGCGAAAATAAATTTGTATCGAGAGAGGTCATTGCACTTTTTTTGAAAAATTCTGCTAAATAAATTAAATGCTTTTCGCTATAATAATTGCCTTTTCCCTTGTAAAGACTCATTATTCTTCTACCTTAATAAGGATATAAGATAAATAAACAAGCTAGTTCAAGATACTTTTTGAATTATCGAGAAAATCGATTATCTTTACCAACTTTAAAAACCAAGCTAAATTTCATTATTGCTATTTATCTTGCAATAACGAAAACAAAAATCATTAATGGGAAAGTCACAAGAAACTTACAACAAGAAGGAAAAAGAGAAAAAACGTTTGAAAAAACGTCAAGAAAAAGAAGCGAAAAAACTAGCTAGAAAAGACGAAGAAAAAAATTCTGGATTGGATAGCATGATGGCTTACGTGGATGAAGATGGAAACATAACAGATACTCCGCCAGACCCAACTAAAAAGAAAAAGGTGATTAAGGCAGAGAATATCGTAATTGGTGTTCCAACAAGAGAAGAAATGCCAGAAGTAGATCCTATTCGTAAAGGAGCTGTTGAGTTTTTTAATGATGAAAAAGGATTTGGATTCATTAAAGAAGACGAAACAAACGAAAAATATTTTGTACACGTAAGTAGTACAACCGAAGAACTAGGAGAAAATGACAAAGTTACTTTTGAACTAGAACAAGGAATGAAAGGTTTAAATGCCGTTCGTGTGAAGAAAGTTTAAGTTCTTTTTACAAAGCTTTACTGCTTGTAAAAAATCAACTTATTAAAATATAGAAAAGAAAAAAGTCCATTTTATGGGCTTTTTTTTGGTTTAAAACTAAGATTTTTTGGTTGATGAAATTTATAATTACCTTTAAAAAAAAGAACTAAAATGAAAAAAGA